>Ga0099822_1005548_pt1 | contig 16482 bp, 10 predicted proteins | sample CowpeawhiteBW_FD_76839 | JGI IMG/M metagenome (GOLD analysis project Ga0099822, IMG submission 76839) | Root nodule microbial communities of legume samples collected from California USA - Cow pea white BW | ecosystem: Host-associated > Plants > Roots > Nodule | place: USA: California | collected...
AAATAAAAAAAAAAAATAATAAAAAAAAAATAAAAAAAATAATAAAAATTTAAAAAATAAAAAAAAATAAAAAAAAAAAAAAAAAAAAAAAAAAAAAAAAAAAAAAAAAGGAAGTTAGATAAAACAAAGTGCATTTATGGCTCATACGTCCTTCAAAGGGATTGGGTTGGTGATTGTTAAAGGCAAATTAGTTAGTAACAGACAATATAATAGATATTAGATAAGTTAGCCTCACATTCATAATCCAAAAAGGACAGTGGGCTCGCTCAATTTCTTCTATCAAACCATATATTTTAAAAAAGTAATATATATATATATATATATATATATTAAACATTTAAAAAAATATAATAATATGTTCAACTAACTTAACTAAACACAATTACTAAGACGATTTGCTTAATTTTAGAATACAAAAATTGTTGATGAAACACGAGTATACCATATTGAAGCTAACTAATTTACTTTTATGAATTAATTTTCTCATATTTAAGTAAAATTTCTATTATTTTTTAAATTTGATTTAAAATTTTGAATATTTGAATAGTATTAAATTGAAGATATTTTTCAGATCAATTTACTTTTGCAGTTTTGAACCCTCATTGTAGAATCTTAGAAGTCACGCTATTTCTACCGCGTTCAATAGTAAATTTTTTGTATACTTTTAATTTAGTTAGATTTAATTTAATTTTCAAAAATAACTCCTAAATTTATTGTAATCTTAATTATTCTTAATTCAAAATTAGTTTTTAAAATTTTGAATCTTGAGATGTGATTTCAATAAAAAAATGAAGCGTTTTGAATTTAAAAACTTGCCTTCATATTTTCTTCTCAATTTGGAAATTTTTATCTTTAATATACTCTTATTTAATGTGATAGAACGTTTACTGTTAGTAATGTATACATATATTCTATGTAGTTTTAAATTCATAAATTTTATTTAAATTTAAACATATACAACAAACTTACTAACTACTCATCAGTCAAAGCATTTAGACAGAGATTTCCAGCAAAAAGATAAAAGATAGTTAGAAGAGAATTTAAAATACAATATTTAATATTTGGATTGATTTAGTTGAATGAGAAAATTCATTGATGTGACTAATAAAAACCGTTATGTCTAGAATAAGAAAATTGTCCATAAATCAATATAAAAAAAATTCAATTTTTTTTAAAGTAGATGAAATTGATTATAATTTATTTAACCTCATGTTAAACAGCTAAAATATATAAATTGGAAGACCAACATCCACAAATTAAATTAAGTCACAAAAATTTTCAACTCAGAAAAATAAATAGATGGGTTGAACCGACTCATTTTTCATTCAATCTGTAATGAATCGAAATGTAACTTTCACACACCTACTTACAACTTGATAATCAATGGTGGAATGTGGAGGTAGAAATGATTTAATTTTTGAATCGTAAGAGAAAACATCTCTATAAATTAACTGAAAAACATTCACTCGACTAATTCTGCTACACCAACTTGTCTCTTATAATTTGAATGAAATTTTGAGGTTATTAGATTAATGATGTTGCGAAATATGGTACTAATCAAGTAGACCCCCAAAACAGCACATATATAACCTGCAGAAAAATACATGGTACTGCCCCTGAAGGCATAATTTGAGGTGGTTGTTTTCCTAGGTACCACGTAAGTGTACGTGTGACCCTTTTGCTCACTTGATTTACATCAAGTGGTACCTATGATCGCTGAGTTTGTCACTCAAATTCAAACCTGGTAGGAGAAAAGTCTCTCCTGCCTGATCAAAAGAAAGCACACACATCAAATGAATCTCAACTGATTCACCAATTATAATCTGTCTATTTCCCATGCAGCCCCACTTTTGTACACTATGCAGATCATACATACTTTCATTTGTCATATTCTGATAAATTACTTATAATTGGTTCATAGGTAAGAGCTACATCTCCTACAACAACAAATGTAAAACACCAAACAATTGGATTTTGTAATGACCTGTGGTTATGTACCACACAATCTCAACAAATTCTTCTAATCTGTATAGTACTGTGTTTTTTCAATGTGGTGGGTTGAGGGAGATTTTGGTGCATCAGTTTGAACAATTATAATGTAAATCAGTGGTTCAACTTTATTTGAAGCCACTGGCTTTTAGATCTTTGGAAGAATGATGATGATTAGATGATTAAAATAACCAAAAGGACTTTGGTTTCGGCGAAAGACTTGTTGAGAGTTTTATGTTGTCCTAGCTGTAAGCATATATTTTCTTCTTCATCTTCAATCTTTTCTCTCAAAGTTGCAGGGAAATAGTAGGGATTTTCTAAAGCCTGAAAACTAGGAAGGGAAAGGCAAAAGGAGTTATCACTATTATCATCTAACTGTCCGGGTAAAGGATTTTCCTCTGGGGATTAAATAAAAAGAAACACTCTCTCATAATGAATAAAGATTCAAGTTTTCACTGAAAAATGTCTATGTTTAGTGCTAAACTTGTCTCAGATAAGATTTCCATTCAATAATCCACGTGAGAACAAAAAAAGAGCATAAAGAATAGTGGTCTCAAATGTTGACAGTAATAGGCTATAGTCTACGGCTATCAACTAAAGCTGCACAAATTACTATGAAAACAACCTGGTGAGTGTGTTTCAGATTTGAATTAGGCCAACAAAAAGAAAAGCAGTCAACAAGAGGGAAAGCAAATGATCGAGTGTATAAACAAAGGAAAAAAAGTGAGAGAAAGATGGGGTCTGCTGTCAGATTGTTAGTATCAGAATATAAATTTTTTTTTTTTTTCTTTTCTTGTTTTTGCTTTTGATGACTTCTATGATTAGGCTTAGACATTAAGAAAAATTCTTGGGATCACTTCACAAACAAAATTGTGCATAAAAAGCAATCATTGGAACAACATTAACTTTTTAGACCAAATACTGAAATTGTGTTGGGTTAAAAGAACATGCTGATAAAGAATCCAAACTAAACAGGGAAAGAAGAGCATAAGGAAACAAATGAAAGAGCACTCAAACCAAATAATAATGAAGTTATCATCCAAGAAGGAGAGAGCCTCGTAAACAATCTTCCTCTGTCTCTAAGCAAACCAGATATCTTTTACAGAATTTGAAAGCGTAGAACTGACATAACAGTTTTCAGTAAAATGTTAAACCAGCTTGAGTAGTAATTGTTTGTTTTAGAAGTCCAAGCAACCCTTTCAACCATGGGGACCGAGTTAATCATCAAGCACAGAAGCACACAAGTAAAAAAAAATTAAAAAAAGGGAGCGTGAAGGAGCACAGTACAAAAAAGAGAAGCCATCAAGTGGAATCAAATAAAACAACACTGCACCACGAAATTGCAAAAGCTAATAAACCAAATAAAAATGGGAAGACAATGATGATTTGCATTAACCTTCGCCTCATATCACTAATTAAAGGATTGGAAAGGAAACTATACATATACACCTTTCATGACCCACCCCACCATCACCCTGTAAAGTATTGGTAACCCACAATTAATTTCCCCCTTTCTGCCTTTACCCTACCCACCTATCCTAACCAAAAAAAACTGAAACCCCACTTCTTCTTCCTCAGGAAGAAGAGGGGGAAAAGGAGAAAAAAAAAACAGAGAGAACTAAATGACCATTTTCATGATTGAGGAGCTAAACAGGTAGTATAGGAATAGCCTAGTGTTTAACATCCAGAAAGAAGAAACTAAAAGGGAAAGAAAGTTAAGTATGATAACTGAAACGGGTGGTCGTAGAAGTAACTAGTAACTAGACTCTAAGCAAATAAATACTGAGTTCAGGTGCTCCATTGCTGTCAGGATTCATCATGTAGAAAGCTTCAGAGTCTCTGGACCCAACAATTCTCTCAAACCTAGCCCTCATGTACATCACCTCTCCATCAGCTCCATCGCTGTTATTACTCACTGGTAGAACCCCTGCACCCATTGAAATTGGCTCCACGGCCTTCAGGATTTCCCAGTCTTTTGCTCCACATTCTCTTCTGGTGGCAAAGCCACACTTTTTTCCGTTGCAGTAGGTCCTCCACACGGACTCCTGAAGCAGCCTCAAGCTCTTCTTCTCTGAGTCTTTGTCCTTGTCGCATTCCAGCGCTATTCGGACGAGCCCAGAAGCCATTTCACGAACCAAACCGGTTATAGGTGTTGCAAGCTCGATGAGGAAAGCGGGTTGGGAAGTGGGGTCCTTCTGGAAGGCGAAGTGGACATGGCCGCGACGGTAGCCGAAGAGGGTGCCGACCACTCGAGAACCGAGGCCGAAGGGAAGGTTGGAGCGGTTCTTGCCGAAGACGGTGAGGACGGAGCGGAGCCTTGAGATTGCGACGGCCTGAAGCTTTCTTCTTTGGGAAGTGGTTGAAGGGCCCGGCAGTGGAACACCCTTGTCATCTTGTTGTTCTTCTTTTCCCTTTGTGTGTGTGTCTTCTTCCTCTATGATTTTGGACATTGTTTGAGAGGTGGGGGGGACTTGGATGTCTTCATTTCCAACCTTGTTGGTCCAATGGAAATGCCTCTTGGAGGATGAGTCTTGAGGTTGAGGGGTTGAGGTTGTATCATCCATGACTAGTGTCTTCATAAGAGAAAGGAAGAACAAGCTTTAAAGGAAGGTCAGATAGTAGAGAGAGAGACGGAGAGAGTATGAATCTGGTTTCTTCTTTTTACTGTTGGGGATAGATATGTTGGGCTTTTAGGTTTATTTAATTGTTTCTTTGTTATTCTAGCCATCTCCCCCATTCATATAGTGAGTGCAAGAGAATCCTGACAAAAGAAACATAACCAGTCCCACCAGCTGATATAGGAAATCAGAAAGAGACTGGGATAGAGTGCGCTTCAAATAGAAAAGAAAGGAATCTAAGGAGACAATGTGTTTGTTATTTCACTTTCTTGTGGGGTAGAGAAGGAAGAGAGAGAGAGAGGGACTTGCGCCCTGTGCCATTGTGCTCGACTAAACTCTTTTGACTTGATGCCCAAAACGGTAAAAAGGATTAAAAAACCTAAAGCAAGAACAAACAAAACACAAAGCCATCACTGTTGAAACTCGACATGCACTCCGCACACACTTCTGCACCATCTATGTCTTCTAGTGCAAAGGCGCACCATCGTGACATCAGGTTAACCATTACTGAATTCTCGTGGCTCATGTTGGCTACAGAGACTACATTACACGTATCTGCGAACTGACACCTCGTTCTAGGTTAGTCCCCTAAGCACTCAATCCTACCGCGCTGTTATCAAAAATTGACATTTAAGGTTTAGCTCTACATAATTAGACTTCGGCTGCTAGGTCTACAGTTTCATGAGGAGGTTAATTAAACGAGAATTTGATGGGATAAAGAAAAATAATGAGAAGACTTCGATTATTGTATTAATCGCAACTAGACGTGATTGAAATGACATTAGTATTTCGAGTTTGCAATATTTCCCATACTAACCAAGGCAACAAATCTACCAAACACCATTGCTTCTACATATTTGATAATTTGTTACAATCTAATAAACTTAGTAGCCATTGTCAGAATTGAGCTAAGAGTTGTTAGTATATGGAAGATACTAAAAGTAATTAAATAACTACATGTAATGCTAAAAGGGAGGCATTTAATGATCTCTCACTAATTACATTGACTTACAAATATGGATTCATCGATAGAATACAAATTGAGAGCACATCCACATAGGCCAGCAAACTAGTGAATGGTTTTTGTACACACTATTAGAAGCACAGACAGGAATCGGGTTGCTTGCCTATGGTTCCATAAATATCCTAAAGTCAGCTATCTAAACTTTGGTCAGTATCTGGCTGCTTGGAAGTAATGCCTCCACCGTTCATCCTAGCACGGGCCTCTGCAAACATCCTTTGCTGCTCTGCTAATGCTTCTTCCTCGGTCATCTCAGCCACATTGCTCCATTTACCACCCTTTAAAGAGTCCTGCTGGAAGACATAAAAATCAATAACAAAAACAGTTAAATTCACATTTAACAACAATAACTTCGTTCAAAATTTACTTTCCACATTAACTGATCAGAAAACAGCTAAATTCGTATACAACAGCAATCAACTTGTCCAGAACTCACTTTCCATGTTAACTGATCAACAACACAGGCTCACCAGGCTACCAATACGAATACAAGGACAATAAAACCTGCTGAAGTTCATTAGATAATTTCGATTTCAATAACCAACCATGGCACGGACCATCATGCTCTCAACATGATCTGAAAACACCAGGTGGGAAGGGAAGGTAAATCGACTACCAGTCCGTTAAGATTTTTCCAGCATATTTACCAACATACCATTTACACCTGTCTCTACCAGGGGAATACATTAGATGGAGCTATGATAGGTTTGGGGGCTTCTTCAGAGAAGAAGCATCAACGAGGCCAGCAAGTTCTTTCTTAAGACAGTCCCTCTTTCATCTGACCCCAGTTGGAAAACACAAATTTAGCTTGCACTAAGATTGTTTGAGAAGGACAGATAAACATCGTTCATATATGAGGGAGCACTCCAGGTTTTCATTTTTTATTTTCTAGTGTTCACCCATGAAGAAATTAAGATGTTGGGCATGGACTCAAGGAAGTGAATATGCTAAGTTGTATTGTATCGCTCAAGTATTCAAAATGCAGATGGGACATTAATATTAATAATTACCATGGTCTCCATTTTGTGTTGTTCGTATGCTGCATAAACTTCTTCAATGTACTCACCAAATCCAAGAACCTGGGGAAAGGAGCAAGTAAATAAACAAAATCAGAAACAGGTATGCAACATGTTTAAAGGATTCAATGTATCTATGATTTTGGAACACTTGTAACAACAGAATAGAAAATAATTCCCTTTAAATGAACTGTTCCTTTTCTTTTCAATTAATAAGTCACTCCTAAAGTAAAATAATCATGTAAAATATATAGTAGAGAGCATGAATATTGCTATGATCTATATTATCAACACTCGGCAGGATACCATAATAGACTCTCATTTTTCAAGGAAAGGACAACAGCTACTTTGGCTTCAGGGTAAGATAAGAATAATTCTAAATCTTGTTACAGCATCATCCTACTTGCAAGATGAAGAAAGTACGTTTTTAATGTTTTTAAGATAATAAATGCTTACTTTTTCATTTAACTCCTTTTTACAAAGTATTAGGTGGATGCATCATTATTAGTACTCATAAGGTGATATCTTACGTGTACGTGGTGGATGGGAGATGATATGATAGAGTATAGCCATTCTAGGTATTGTAAATACTTAGTGTTGTAGGTGCCTAGTTAGCATCTGTTGCAACTAACTAGCAGAAGTTACGCTGAACTATCAGTTATATATATAGTCTAGTTAGCAAAGTTGCAAAAAACTAATCAAGTCAGTTATGCTGAGCTGTGAGTTAGTTAGATATAAAGTCAGCACAGCTTGCAAAACAGGCGACTACTTAGTACCTCAAAAAATAATGTAATAAATCAATTGCAGTTTCTACAAATTCTCTTCTCGTTCTCAGTACTGTATTACTACTTCCTTCAGGAGACATTTAGTGGGCTCAAATAATAAATCCGTAAGAGGAGCCCAATCAGCTACTAAGTATTTTAATTTCAAGTGTTAGCAACTTCTGCTCAGTCTCATCATAGATAAGAATGCAATTATTTAATTATTAGAGCAATTTTTACCATGAAGACATAAATCATTGTTTGGATGCAAATTTTGGGGAAGAGGAAAGAAAAAATTGTTAATTTTAAATCACTAATCTTAAATCCTTTCAACTCTGCTTCCCAAACTGTGTTATTAACAAACCTCTGTTGAATGAAATCTTCACAGCCAAAAAAAATACAGCCTAAGATAAGGCATGGTGTAAAATGACATAAACACTCAAATATAAAGTAGAAAATATTCACAAGCGAAGCTCTAGAAATCCAACTGATAAACAAAATACCTGTAGAGCCTTCAATACATGCTCGGGTGCAATTGTCCGTTTTTCCTCTCTGTTGCAGACTTCATTGGATTCTGACGAGATGAGGTTTATAAACTCTACAAGGACAAATTGGTTTACATCTTAAATATTGAGAAAAGTCAACTACGAATATGAAGCAGAAAATTCTAAAGAGAACTTCAACCAAAAGTTTTAGAAAATAAAACCAATGACACACACGTTCAACATGTCCACAATATAGATATAATAGCAAACAATTCTGTCACTTCAACATGAACTATATTTGAAAAAACAGACAGCAAGTTCAAAATAGCTTATCACCAACAATTTTATTACACTACAGATTCTAGTAATTCACGGCTAATATTGTATGATAGGGTTAGGTAACAGCAAATATAGATGAAATGAAGAAGGACCTGCGAGTCAGATACTGCAGCAAAATGAAAATCAGAAAACGGGGAGAATAAACTGAATCAACACCAGGAAGTGCCAGAAGACATCACAACTGGCCACTGATGGTGTCAAAGAATAATGGTCTGTGTATCAGAGACACGAACATATGACTTCCAGAATAGGGCTTCAAATTTTGAACCCAAATGAGGAAAGCAGAAAATAAACAAAAAAATAAAATAAAATATATCAAACAAAGCAGTAGTGAAGGGTAAATGAGATTTTAGAAAACATTAATGCCACAAATAACCATGAATGATGCTGCAATGGACACCACCCAAGGCATGACAATGAGCTGGTACGATGGGCTTCAATGGAGGGGACCATAACTTTATCAGACATCAGAACAATAAAAATAGTAAACGACACTATCTCTGATTTCCTAAAACTAAAACTAAAAGAATTAAGTCAACATATCAAACACAATATAATGGAAACGAAATTATCATTGATTATAAAATGCTGACCTACACAACACTCGATTAATAGATCTTGAGCATCTCTTGCTACACGTACATCTGGGGGTAACATTTCTTTAATAATTTTTGTCATTGTCGCTGCCAAAAAATCAGAGATTCTGTTAGCAATACACAATGATGCATTGCCAATCAAAAAGAAAACATAGATTGACTATCAAGTATCCAAAAGTTAAAAGAACCAGACATCACTGTTCATTATTAATTAGCAACATTTTATGAAATAATCCTATTCAAAAAAACCTTTAACTAAGTCTTCTGGTAATTAAATTTAAATATAGCTGTTTTGATATGATAACTAATTAAGTTTTAAAAATTAATAAAAACAAAGTAGAAACGCTAGTAAGATATATTATTATAAAAAAATCAGAGATTCTGTAAGCAATACACAATGGTGCATTGTCAATCAAAAAGAAAACATAGATTGACTATCAAGTACTCCAAAAGTTAAAAGAACCAGACATCACTATTCAGTATCAATTAGCAACATTTTATGAATTAACCCTGTCAAAAAACCTTTAACTATCACAGTCTTCTGGTAATTAAATTTAAATATAGCTGCTTTCATATGATAACTACTTAAGTTTTAAAAAATAATAAAAACAACGTAGAAACGCCAGTAAGAAATATTATTATAATGGCAAAACCAAATTCTGTAGGTGAATAACATAATACTACAATCTTCATGAAACTACCATAGGCTTGCTCGGTATCAAATCAGTGCCTTACAAAAAAACTGCAAGAAAGCCGTTTTCTATAATCAGATAAGATAAAAAGTACAAAATATATTATTCAGAGCGAGTCAAAGAAGACATGCTCAGATCTCAGTGGAAGTTAACTTTTGTTCCAATCCATCCATGTATCTTCATGCAAAATAAAAATAATGAAATACATAATTAGTCTCTGTATACTGAAAAACAACTCTTTTGTTAAATTTTATACCACATTAAACTTTTAACATTTCATAAAAAGAAATTTAAAAAATCACTAATTACCATCGAGATTGTCAGCAAGTATGATAATGTTATCTTGAATTGTCAACGGACACCATCAATAACAAAAACAATTTTCGGAATTATTACGAAGTCCAGTTAAGGAAAAAGTTTTATCAAGTGAATTAGGTTGCGGAAAACTCATACTCAGGCATTTGCAAAGGAAAAATATACATAACGAGATATTAGCCCTAAATGTCACAAAAACCTATACATACTGCGGACAATTTTTATCTTTCTTGTTTTTGTTTTTTCTGCAGTACCCAGAATTCACCTGTGCAAATAACAACCGATTCCAAAGAACTCGATATGATTATAATAGCTACTGAAAGAGATGGAAGCGAGGGTGGAAACCTTTAGGAAGCGAAGCGTCTTCTTTTGATTTGCCGATTATGTCCATAGGCTCCATGATTCAACCTAGAATCGAACGAAACGAATAATTAGGGCACAGACACGTAAACAAACAGGGAAAACGATTACAGATCTGAGAGGGAAGAGGAAAAGGAGAATTTACCTATTATCGATAAGGAAGAAGAATCCCAGAAGGCGCGATTGAAGTTCGTAGTTGCGGAGGGAAGAGAAGGTGCGAGAGCGAGGACATGGCTGAGGCTGATATATGAATTTATGATGACAGTTTCACAGGATAAGAGAACCAGTTCTCGCTCGCATCCGATTAGGGCAACCCACACTGCCCCAAACGCGTTTACCAGATGCCTTCATCCACGCGCTTTCCTTCGCGCGTTGGCTTAACATTTCCTATCTCTTTTTTTTTTTTCTTACAAATTCATCAATTATCTGTAAAATTATCATATAGTTTATTTTTGTTTTCGCTTAATTAAGTTTCACAAATTATTTAAGTATTTTCTATTAAATTTATTATGTTTATTAGATATTTAAAAAAATTATGTTTTTAATTACATTTTTTGTTTTTTATTTAGATGACATGTTTGTTATTTTATTTTGTGGTCTTATTTTTTTATTATGTATTAATAAATATGAGATTTAGTTGTTAAACATCAATTATAATATTATTTTATATTAATAACAACACTTTATATATTTACATTGATTATAATATTATTTTATATTAATAACAAAACTTTATATATTCTTTTATCGGACAATGAAATAAAATAATATTATGTCACCTAACAATAAAAAAATAATAATATTTAATGGAAAAATAAAAAAATGGATTTCCATTAAAAATTAATGAAACAGTGAATAAGAAAATACTTGTACGAGTAACTTAAAACTGGAATAAGGTTTAATATTTGGAGAAAAATATTTTTACCAATAAAAACATAGTATAAACATTAATTGTAAATTTGGGTGAAATTTCAATATTTGTTCTAGTATTGTAATTAACAATTGAGATTTTAAGTATGCATTTTGGAGAAGTTTCTCTCAAAAATTTACATTTTTTGAGCAAGATTCTTCTTATACAAAGTAGGAGGACAACATGGGTTTGATTTGGCGGGTTGGTCCGAAAAAATAAAAAACACAAGACGGGTTGAGATTTTGAGTCTGCTGGTCTGCAAAGGTCTAATCTGAATGATTTGTAATCTGATAACTTTTTCTTTTAACTTTTGCATAAATATTTCAAATTCTTGTATGAGTGAACAAATAATAGTAAGTGTGTTATGTATTTTATAGTGTGCTAAAATTTTAAAAATACATATGTCAAAGTGTGAATATAATTTATCATTCAACTTCTAAACGATCTGAGACTATTAGATGTAGTATGAATATAAATCCCCTAGTCAAGGTCTAAAGGGAATGAGTGGATCATCCCAAAGGGAGGGCTTTAAGGATTTAAGGTTTCGTTATCCGTCTCAAGGATAAATGGTTATATTGTCGGTCACACGGTGAGCGCTAATTTTCCGATCCCAAATCCGATAATAAGAATCGCTGTCAATCACCATTTGAGGTATTGTTCGCTTTGGAACATCGACTTTGTCATGATTTTGTCCTTAAAAGATACCTCAGTGGATGAAAGGAGGAGATGGGCCTTAGCTTTTAAGCAATGTGAAACTATTGGGTACAGTAGTAACATAAGCTCTCGCTTTAGGCCTCACCTTTTAAGTGATATGAGACTATTGGGCACGGTAGGAACATAAGCCCCATCGAGGTCTAAGGGAAATGAACGAATCATCCCAGTAGAGAACTTAAAGGACTGATGGTTTCTATGAAGAATTTCGTTATTGGTCCCATGGTGAACATCATATGGTTTGTATGAAGAATTTTGTTATCAGCCCCACGGTGAACATCATTGTTCCCATCTCAAGACATCGTCAGAGTCAATAACCTCTCGTCCAAAGTATTATTCGCTTTGGAATGTTGGTTCTGTTACGATGTTCTTCTTAAAAAACATTTCAATGAAAAAAATATTTAAACTGACTTAAAATTTTTGACAATATGATATTATTAGGTATAGTTAGGGATGTCAACGGGGTGACGGGTAGGGTACGAGTAGTAACTCCCCGTACCCTACCTACTGAATAAATATTCGTCTCGTACCTATATCCATATCCGTCAGAAATATCCGTACCCATACCTGTATTTATATCCGTTACCCAATATCTATTTACAATATTTATTTCCTACCTATTACATGTTTTATTTGCCTATATATACGTGATATATGCGGATACAAATTTTATTAACATCTTAGCGGGAACGAAACCTCTTTTATTTACACCATCACCCATGTATACATTTTCTAACCACTTTTAATATTATTTTTTATTTGACAACTTTATCATCCAAGAGGAGGAGATATTATTTTTTTTAACTATCCCTATTCTCTCAAAATATTTGTGAATAACTTCTCTTCTAAACCTAATTGTCTACTTTTCTCACTTAGAATAGAATAACAGAAACATAATTTTTTAATTTTAAATCATTCTCTTAACATTATGTTTTTTAAAATTGTATTATTTACATTAACGAAATGCTGTTTCTCTTACGTAAGAGGGCAAGTATTTTGCTTATCATCTAAAAAAAGCTAAAAGATTAAATTTTTGACAGAGAAAGTAAAACTGACAGAAAGTTAAAAAACATATTTAATTGTTAAATATAAAATTATATGACAAAAAAAAAACTAAGATAAACTAGAGAAACATATTTAATTCTTAAATAAATCATCAACATGAATCGATCCCTCGTATAAGAACGGTAAGAGTTCCTCTCTCCATCCAAAGCGCCGAGGCATGTCACACTCACACTTCATGCCAATGGATTTTGCACACCCAAGACAAGTTTCCGGAAAACCCTAACTTATTTTTCGCCATCCAATATCAATAAATACGTCTGAAATTGGATTGGGTAATAACAATCTTCCAATTTAACGATTAAGTGGAGACAAATGGAGTCTGACGAAGATGATTTTGTTTTCTATGGAACACCGATAGAGCGTGAGGACGATGTAATCAGTCGCAAGAAGAAGGCCATTGCCGAGTCCTCCGGTCAACTTCGAACTCTTCCAGCTTGGAAGCAAGAGGTAAGCATTTACGCTCCTCATCGAAATTCTGTTACGTCGGCGTGAATTGATTTAGCGTTGGCACTGTTTCTGGAAATTGCGAATGCACATGGAAAAAGACTTGAGGGTTTTTGGTTTTATTTTTTACTGTGAAATTAGAAAGTGAAGTTGATTATGCGATTGTATAAACGGTCGGATTGAATGGGCTGAATTCTGCCTCTAGGTTCATGGAGGAGTTCAGTTTTGTTTCTGACAGCTACGTCCCTAGAGCTGTTCGATTAAAGACTATAATTAGTGAAAAAATAATTGACTAGAAGCTATTGGAATATGAATATTTCCTGTTAATTTTTATTGTATCTTTAGTGACGTTGTTTTGGTTGTATAGTGAGTGTATTCATACTCTGAATTTACATTTCAATATTTTGCATTTGAACCCTATTCAAGAAAGGCAGTTGATTGCTTCTGTAGCTGTTAAATGGTGTGGATATATTATAATTAAAGTCGGTACTTGGTTTTATTGCTTAAATTCATTAGCAATAACCCTTTTAAAAATGATAATAATTTGGCATTACTTAATTAATGCTGTCTGTATCTTAACCTCAGTACAATTTTTATTTCACCAACTCCAGGTTAGAGATGACGAAGGGCGGAGAAGATTCCATGGAGCATTTACAGGAGGCTATTCTGCTGGTTACTATAATACAGTGGGCTCAAAAGAAGGTATAAGTTCATTAGGAAATCATAATCATGGTGTCTCAGAATTGAATTTTAAAGCTGGCCGTGTGTTAACTTTATGAATGAATGTGCAGGGTGGGCACCCCAGTCATTTAAATCATCCAGGAAGAACAGAGCAGAAATCAAAGAGCAGAATATACTGAATTTTCTAGATGAAGACGAGAAATCTGTATGTTGAATGATAGATGCCGGTATAGGATTTTGTGTTATGTATAATTTTCAAGATATTTAAATTTATATATTTCAAAGTCTTCCTATTCACTTCTAAGGCAGTATGGATGTAGATATTGGAGGTGTGATATCAAGCAGATCCAGCCTTTTACTTTAGAACCTTTTCATGCCGGATATTTCTGTAATATTATTCAGTTGTCCTTAAACTTAAACTTAATATATATTATTCATTGATGATCAATTTTATTGGTGCCTTTTACATGGTTCTACATTTTTATGTCGTTTTTGATATCTTTTGATGTGAAGCTTTATTAATTTTAAATTAGCATAAATAGATCCATCCACATATCACCTTGAGATTTTGAATATTACAACCATCCACTTAAAAATAAAAAAAGTTAGAAGCAAATCCTTTGTAGAATACGCAAAGCTATTAAATTTGTTATGTTAAAATTCTAAAATTGAAGAAAGTGTGTTCTATTAAAATTTAAACAAGGAAGTTTCCTTAATTTTTAGTTGAAATGGAGCATAGTGGGTGATACTTTAAATATTTGAATTGCGAGGAGGGCTATGTATTTATCATTAGATATTATGATGTTTCTAGGACAGGGATATAATCATGTTTGCTTGTCCGGAATGAATCTGAACTAAAATCATGCTGTAGAAAATGATGATACTATCATTAACATAATTACAACATTTCTTTGATTTGGATGGAATCAAGTAGGTCGTTACTTAATTAGTGTCTGGGGTTTCAATCTTTTGGTTAGATTAAGATTTTTTTGTGTTCTAACATGCCCTTTCCATGCACAGGAATTGGAAGGTCGTTTTTTGGGGACTACTTCACAGTTTGATACATTTGGTTTTACAGCTGCTGAAATTGCTCGCAAACAAGCTGAGACGGAACAGAAACAGAGGTGCATTTTATTTCTCTAATTGTTATTATTGTCATTTGATGTACATATATCAATTAACTTCTATTTGTGATGTCTTTTTTTTTTTTTTAAGAGTGGATATTAAAATGCTTTTGCTTCTCTGTAGCTTTATTGTTTCCATTATTTTTTTATCAGCTTTAGTGTTTACATCTTAATATGAGGTTTTACAGGAAAACCATTACCAGTCCTCTATTTTTATGTTTTTTCGCCAGTTGATTCTCATGTATTACAAAAATTGTGAGAAATGGGAGACTATTCAGTATCTTTGATGCTTAACCCATAGTAGATTCGTTTTGGAGAACTCCTTTTATAAATGTTCAAGGGATTCGAGAACTTTGTTTTGTCATTCAACTTGTATGTGTGTTTAATCCCCCTTTTTTTTTTAGTTAAAGATGATTCTCTCTTTCTATTATAATCACCTTATATATAGTGAACAACCATCACCAAACCTTTTTTCACTAGGTGGAGCCAGCTGCTTGGATCAAATGTCGCCATAATTTCACTTGTAAATCATGCTTATAGGCAAACTATTGACGTTTTAGTTTTGATTTCATTTTTGTTTTGTCACAAAGAGAGGGCTAACCTTGGTGCAACAGTAAGGTTGCTGCCACCTTCCAATCTGAATGTGACGGATTTACATCGTAGAAACAGCTTGTTTGCCTGCAGGGGTAAGGCTATGTGCATTTATCCTCCTCAGACCCCACTAGGTGGGAATGAGCCTCATGCACTGGAGGAGTAGAAAATAAGGCATGCTAGTTATCTGTGTATATGACTTTTGGCTTTTTTATTTGAATGGTTGTTAGGGTCACCTATAGTTTTTCTTGGTTCTGGAAATATTAAATAAAAGTTTTATTTTTAAATTCTTTTCCTTTTGTGGTGGTGATGAATACAACGTTTGAACTTCTGATCCATTGAAATGTGACTCACTGTGATCTTTTGAGTTAAAAGAATTTATAAGATTGAAATCAGAATTGATGTGTAATTGTGTCCTTCAAATAGTCTGATTTTCTTTAATGAAAATCCTCCCTATTTTTTTTTTCTTCAATGAAAATCCTCCGTATTTGCATGTCTATATTCACCATTTTTATAAATCTCAATGTGTTAGAGCATCTCCAGCACGGGAGTTCTTATTCCACTTTAAGCGGGACTCGTTATGCTACATCATCTTTGAGTAATTCATACCAAATATTTACATGTTTTGCTCCAATGGGTTGTTCTTATAAGCACTCACACTTATATATATATATATATATATATATATATATATATATATATATATATATATATATATATATCTTTTTTTTTTATTATATAAATATTATATTTTTTTTTTTATT
>Ga0099822_1005553_pt1 | contig 16474 bp, 3 predicted proteins | sample CowpeawhiteBW_FD_76839 | JGI IMG/M metagenome (GOLD analysis project Ga0099822, IMG submission 76839) | Root nodule microbial communities of legume samples collected from California USA - Cow pea white BW | ecosystem: Host-associated > Plants > Roots > Nodule | place: USA: California | collected...
AAATATACTTTTATTTTGTTATTTTGTTTATTAAATTAATAACATTACAATATCATCAATTATTAATATAATTCAAAAAATGCGTACACACAGGCGCGATAGCGCCTGTGTTTACACTAGTTTTACTAATATAAATTCTTAAAAATTAAATTATGAAAGTTGTACTTAAAATAAACAAATGGATCAAGTATTTTATGTGTTGAATATATTATTAACAAATTAATTAAATAATTTATGAAAACTTAAAATAATTTAAAGATTCCTTATAAATTAGTTGTTTCTATGTAAAACAACACCATAATTTAAACATACATAAGGTTAATTAATTATTTATATATAAAAAACTAAATTAAAATATTCTATTTATTTAAAATACATAAATTTGATTTTAAATATTTAAATTAAAATTAATTTTATAATATTTAAATTAGTAATAATTTTAAAATATTTAAATTAGTAATAATTTTAAAATATTTAAATTAGTAATAATTTTAAAATATTTAAATTAAAAAAGTAGATTTTAAAATTAAAAATTATTTTAGTTTTTAATTTAGTATAATTTGAATTGAGAAGGAATATTTACAAATATCTATTATGGAGAACAAGCTACAATTTTATTACTTCACTATTTTCTCGCAAATTAGTGAGGAGTTAACTACCAAATATATGTTTTGGTAAATTTGTAGTTATTTTGCAATGAACTAACTACAATTTTATTCATTGCTACTTCTTCGTAAGTTAGTAAGTGATTAGCTATAAACAAATATATGTTCTAGTATATAACTAGTTATTTTGCTACGAATCAACTACAATTTTATCTCTTTACTCTTTCCTTGCAAATTAGCGAGAGATTAGTTACAAATATTTTCTCTCGCTAACTTCTCTAGCAAAATAGAAAATATCTTCTAGTGATTAAAATCATTAAAATGTGAAATTTAAGTGACTTAATCCATTAAAACAATATGTAATAAAAATGTTTAAATGTTCATGTAAAATAATAAATTTAAATTATTAAAATATTTTTCATTTCAAATCCAAAACATTTTAATACATTAAATATATTTTAATATATTAAAATAGAAGTAAAGATTTCGAACAAAGATACTTTTTTTAAAATAAATTGTTTTCTTTACCTATGTTAGATAAACATAAAGAAATTACCTAGTTGACATGATTTATCATTCTCATCTGACTATTTGGGCGCAAAGACACAGCTAGTCGAAGCATGCACACTCGACAACATCAGTCGAGCGGAAGCGAAAAGATAAGATCAGTAGTTAAAATAAAACAGATTAGTAATCAAGTTTCAAAAACTATAAATAGGATCCCAAGGTAAGTTGGTTATAACTTTTTACTTCGCATTTATTACAGTCTTAATTCCTAATCCCGAACGGGATTCAATTGACTTAAGCATCGAAGCCTAATTGATAGATACCCCAATCATCTAGACAATTGAACGAGAGGAAGAAAAAACACCGAACAAGAGAAGAGAGGTAGAACCAAATGACAACAGAAAAAAAAAAAAATCAAGTGAGTATTTTAAGAGAGGTAGAAGCAAATGACAACAGAGAAAAAAACAATCAAGTGAGTATTTTAGTTAGGTGCTCAATTCCTATATCCAAAACAGACTTATCGAAAGCAACTTGAATGGTATCACTTTGTATTAATTTGTTTACGTGATAATGCATGTTATGGGGTATACAGTTAGAAGAAAAATATTAAAATGAAGATGATTTTATAATAAATTTTTACTTGGTCTCACCGAGGAGTATTCAGTCCAACAATTCAATAGCTCTTATGCCTTTTATTATCATGATCTTTTCTCTAATTCAACAAATGAACACAAAATTAGTGGTCTTTTGAGATTGGTGATTTTTCAACTAATCAAGATTGTTGTAGATTTGGTACTAATCACACAATTAATTTTTATTTCAAAATTTGTGGATATTCATTTGGAAACAAACCAAAAAATATTATTTTTCCTTAATAATAGCCAAATTATATATAATATATATATATATATATATATATATATATATATATATAATTCTTGGTGACTTTTTGAATTTTTTGAAGCATGTGAAGAGAACTTGTAACTGTTCCAGACATGGCCACGTGCCACTTCATATTGGTGATCATGGAAGAAACAAGGGAATGCAAAATCTAATTGGAGAGCAAAAGTAAAGTAATAATAACTAAATTTAGGTTTCCCAAAATGAACCATGAACTAATAATTGTTGGTGTATTTAGACTGACTCCACAAATACTTTTATATATTCTCCTTGTGTAGGTTGTGTTCCTCTCTTTCCATTAATACATGAGTTTAGTGATCACAAATAATTTTTAATAACCAATTTAAAAATTAATTATATATTTTTTATAATAATTACTATCTTAGTAATAATAATTTTTCATTTTATAAATTAATATTTAAATTTTATAGTAACTAATAATTTTTTAGCACTAAAAATATTATCAATTGAAGGATTTTCTTATAATAAAATAAAACTTCAATTTACATTTAATTTCAAACATTTTTTCATATTAGTATAATTTCCCTTGAATAAAACTATTTAATAATAATATATAATTATATTTAAAAGAATTTAAATAGATTAAAGGAATGAAAATGATAATATTATTCATGAAGGACAAATTTTTTGTATATCAAAACAAAAGGCAAATCAACCCATTATAAAAAATAAAAGTCATCTAAATCTTTATCTTACTTTCAGTTGATATAGTTAAAATTATAATATTTGAAATATTGTGTCTTGTGATATGCATTAAGTTTGTTATATTCTTGTATTGAAAGGTAGTTTTATAAATTAAGGATTCGTTCAGACAAACTTTTTGAAAAAAAAAATAAAAAGATGTCCTAACCGTATCCGAGTACACAGCCTCCAGAAAATACGATGGTCGCCTACCACGCAAGGACGCCTCCATCTGGAGCCACATGACCCCCAGAAGACACGATGGCCGCCTACCACACAAGGACGCCTCCATCTGGACCACACGGCCCCTAGAAGACACGATGGCCGCCTACCACGCAAGGACACCTCCACATGGAGAACACGACCCTCAACCACCCCTCTTACGAAAACACCTTCTTCTGGACAACACAACTTACAACCAAACCCCATGGCTGCTTACCCTGCGAAAGGCACCCCTCCGAAGGAAGACCACCCTCGACGCATCTCATGGTCGAATACCGGGCACCGTCAACACTCAAAGGACCCCCTGGTAAATTCCCTCCTTAACACTGGACCCTAAAATAACCAGAAGAGAAATATTGGGCCCAAAGGCCCATCGCAGATAGGACCCACAGGTAAAAAGGTATAAATAGCACATTGTTCTATGCATTGATTACGCATTAAATTATTCTCTGAAACCCTGACATCACTGGTGTTGACTTAGACATCAGAGTGTCTTTTGCAAGTATCCTGCGCCACCCACAACGCCCCCTTGGAAACAAGAGAAGATCGATCAGAAGTTAGACGCCCAAGACCCTTAACCGATTTGTGGATTACATACCTCGGTTCTGTAAGAACAAAAGACAATGAAACTAATTTTTCTATAAATTAAAATAAGTTTCTAATTTATACACAAAAATAAATTTATTTATTTTATAATTTCTTATAAAAAGATATCTATAGACTATCGTTAACCTCTACCTTTCAAGGAGGTGTGTGATTGGATGTAATGGATTAGTGACTTGTGTTGAAACTTTTAATACATATTTAATTTAACATAAGTTCACTTTTATAATTTATTTTATCTATTAAATGAAAATATTTCTTCATGGATCATGAAATTCAAGAATGAGTATTTCCTACGTTGGACTAAGACTCACATGATTGTGGAAGCCTTTGTCTACACGTTAAACTCCTCAAATTGACAATACTACAATAGCATTAATAATATTAACAATGACAAGCAAAGAAAAAATTGTTCCATCCGCATTATTTCTCATTCTTTTTTTATTATGAAACATATCTATCATTACTATTTTCCTTTCATTTGTTTTACTTTTTGTTACTTCTCCTATATATAGTAATAATTACTCCAATTTTGTATTCTCTTCCACACAACATATACGACTGTATATTGCTTCTCTCTAACTATTTTTCTTCAAATTATATATTACATATATTAAACATAAAACAAAAAACAATACATATTTGTTCACAGCTAAAGATATAAATTTAGTAATTATGATTATAGGTTAAATAAAATCAAATATAGTATTTGAATAAAAAGACTACAACATTTTCAAACTTTAATGATAAATTTGTAGTTTTAATATAGATTTCTTTTAATGATAAATTATTATATATAAGTGTGTTCGTCTGGGCGATCGCACAATATATTTTTTGTTTGTTTAGACTAATTTAATTATTTTCATTAAAGAGTTTTTAGTTGAAACTGGTTGTATAAGATACTATTTGAATTATTTGGATATGGACATGGAAAATTATGATAGATTTTAATAAAATATGTTTCAATATAAACTATTAAAAATATGTAAAGTTGATGAATCATTATTTGATTTAAGAAAAATGATATGTATTATTTTTTTATTTTAAAATCTTTTGATATAACTACTAGATTAAGAGGAAATTCTTCTCATAATTCTTTAGTATGATTGTGTTCTTTTGGAGGTGATTACTATTTATAAGATATAGGAAGCGATGATTTAGAGAATATTTTGTGTTTTTTTGTGTGGAATTGGAAGCAAGGGAAAACGTTCATTTGCGAGATGGGTATCCATTTTGCATCCCTCTAGTCATAAGAGATTTGAGAGTGATTTGAAGTACTTTACTATTATACCCTCGTTTGAGGAGAGGTATGGTGAAGCACATAGACACCAACGACGCAACGCGGAGGGGAGAACAAATCTATACTATTTGGATATGGATATGTTGCAGTTTGAACTGAATATGATTTTAAGAAGAAAATTGTAATCAGATTTATTTTTGGAGAGGAAAATCAGAACATGATAAGAAACAAATGGATTCGATTATGTTTTACTTAGATGCATTTGAACTTGACTAGCCTTGCATACATGTTTTGTTTAAGTGATTAGCTTTTCATGCAACCCAATCCCTTTTTTCTATATTATTTAAAATTAAAATATTTAAATTTTCAAATCAAATATATTTTAATATTTCTTTTTTTCAATTAATAAATATTATTAATAATTTTATTCATGATAAAATAAAATATCAAAAATTAATTACAACTTATCTAAATATCATTTTATATTACTTTCAACACTAAGGACAATCAGGTAATATGACTTTTTCATCTATTAAATTTAATTTTTTTATTAGTCACATCATTCAAATCTTTTACAAAATTTCATAATAGTTACTCTCAACTCTACTCCACTATCATCCTAAATCCCTTAAAAAGAATATGATAAATTCCACCCTCAAATAAACTTAAATCAATTCTCTCCCTCTCTCTCAAATCATTTTTTACAAGAGAACACACCTTATATCTTAAATGTTGGCTAGACTAGGGTGAACAATGATGAATAATGATAATACAGTTTGTGAAAATTATAGTCTTGAGACTTGTGCTGACTTTCTAGAAGTAATATGAGTGAATATATTAGTAGTTTTTTTTTGTTGCTTTTTTATGCAAAATCTTTATATACTAAAATTATTAGAATTATTGCAATTAAATATTCTCAAGAGAGTCAATCTAGACGTGTGTGGTTAAAAGTGATTATAGATTGTTATGTAAGATTTTCTTAATTCTCATATTGTTGCTTGATTTCCCTGAGGGAAATAGAGAAAATGCTTGAAGATTTGTAAAATAATTGAGTTTCTCATTTTTAAAGGAAGAAAACCAAGAAAACCATTGTAAATAAGTTTACTTTTTTAGGATTAGAAAATAAAATTCATTATAAATGATATGATATTATGTCATTTAGGATTGTATTTCATTTTTCTCATAATAGATATAAACTTTTTATATTCGAAGTTGTTCAGTTTCTTTTGAATAAAGTTTTGTTATATATTTTTTCAACATAACATTGCTTTGATCTTCATGGTTTTTGTTATGATTTGTCTCTTTTAAAAATATGTTTCATGTAATAACAAGTGCTTAATGTGTTTTGAGATATCAATCTAATCTAACTTAGATGAAATTGATATCATGGTACCTAAGATAACTATAAGAAAAAAATATTTTATTCAAAATGACCAAAAATAAACTTAACATTAAACTCAAATTTATTTTTTTCTTAATCTTTCTAAATACGATTAGATTTTGAAACCATGATGTTTGAAAGGAATACTAATTAATGATATTTCCGAGAAAATAACCAACACTCCCCAAAATCAATCTTTTGTAAACCAACCATCACATGGATAAAAAGTTTCCAATTAAAAAATTTCACGGGTCAAAAAGTCCACAAAAGCTCTTATGGTCAGGTCAACTCATGAGCTTCTTTTTTAAACATGAAAAATATATTATTTTTCAAATATAGCATTAAGCTTTTAATTTAGGTCATCCTTGTGGGTCTGGTCCTACTCGGTCGTCGGCACAGGTCGGCCTGTTTCAACTGTCGGTGTAGGCTTGGCCCATCTTGGTCGTGGGCCTGGATTGACTCGTCTCAGTCGTTGACCTGGGTCGGATCGTCTCAACCATCACTCCGACCTAGCCTTTCTCGACCGTCTGTCCAAACTGTTAATGTTCGTCGCGGCCATTGACCCGAGATGACCCATATCAGCCTTCGGTCTGGACTGACCCTTCTCAGTCTTTGGTTTAGTTTAGCATGATCGTCAGTCTCGATCTGAAATTGTTTGATTTCATCTGACTTAAACTCAAAATATTATTTTTAAAAATTAATTAAATTATTTTAGTGGAGCAAACCCATCTTAACCTTAATCCTAAAACACTTAAGAGAAAACTATGAAAATTATAACATTTTTTAGCCTTCTCATTTGAAGAGCCCCTCAAAAGAAACTTAACAAGAAATTAACTGGGACTCACTCATGAATCATTGAGGGTAACACATGCATGCCGCAGCAATCCAAGACAAAAGATATAAAAAGTAGCATGCATGCAGAGACAGTTTCTCTCAATCAGACCAAAATTTGCAGCCTTAAAAATTGTATTGTGTGATAATTTTCCTACTGTTTTTCCACAAACTGCGAAATCTTTCTTATTTTGTTCCTTGTCTGGTCCCCTGCATTAATTCCAAAGATGCTGCACCACCAATTTTTGTATATAGCCACAACTTTTATTATCTTATTATTATTATTATTATTATTAAATGATGGATAATTATCCACCGAAAGAAAGTGACATCTTTTGTTCTTGTCGCCATTTTTTCTCCCATAAATATGTGGTGAGATGTCACCTCTTGAAATAACAAATTAACATGCCAATGTGGAAAAAGTAAAACCAAACTTCTGATTTTTTATTTTTCCGGAGACATGTGGTGTGAATGTTTGAATATGATGAGAAGCTTCATAAGCTAATAATAACTTAGTTTTTATAGTCCAAATAATAGTTGTGTTGTGAGTGAAAAAAAAAATCTGGTTTCGTTATCATCTATCTCTCTCTTTATATATATAAGAAAAATAAATTTGCATTTAAATTTTGAGTTAGCTTTTAAATTTTTCAATGATTGTAATGGGAAAATGTGTTGCATTTTTGTTAAAGTTCTTCAAGTTATTACTGAATCCACCAAGTCAAGGGATGGATTAAATTCACTGATGATTTCTTTTAGTTAAATACTATTTTATATAAACAAAAATTATTATCAAACTTATGAGTTTCTTGTTATTTTGTTGTTTTACTTGTTATGTTATTTATAGAAATTATAATAATTTAATTTAGTCGGTAATATTTATTAATAGGTTTTTCTTAATAAATCTTTGGAGTGATCGATGATTTTAATGTGCAATGGATTGTGACATTACTAGGAAAAAAATGCAGATTAACGACCAAAATTAACGGAAAATTTATTGTCGGTGGCAAAATTGCGATTGAATTTGTCACGGATACCAATATTCACCAAATATATAAAATAGTGACTACTTTTGTTATTGAATTGTTGGGTCGTAAAATATTAGGTAGCGAAATCAATCACGATTACAATTATTTCTTAATATACTTTTTTTCATAAATTTTAGTAACCGAATTGAATAGTATTTTTCATTCAACAACCAAATTTGATTTTGTTGCTAAACAAGTTCATGATGTTAAAATATAGTGACTTGTTTTCTTATAGTAGAGAAGAACTATTAGCTTTTTCGCCTCGTGAGTCTTTGAACATATTGTAAATTACATTTATTTATTTTTCTTTTTTAGTTACGATTTCCTTGAATTATGGAATTGATTTAAGATTAAGATTATTAAATTGCCTCCAAATCGTGTGATTTGACGTAAGGAATTGATTTTAGTTTAGGCATACAATTGTTTTAGACATTTTTTTTTTGACATTCTATTCCAATTATATTGTTTGGGGCTTAGTATTTACATTTGAATCGGAAATCCAGATCTAGTTCCATGGTGATAGACACTGTTAAAAAATTCCATATCACATAAGATTTTTTTTGTAAATTTATTAAAAACTTTGTAAGAAAATATTTTTTTCTACTATATTTTTCAAAATCTTAATTGACAGATAATTTTTTCATGGATAATTATTTCCTAAAAAATTATAAAATTCGTTCAAAATTTGTTATAAAAAATGTTTTATACAAAATGTAAAATAATTAGCAGTAATTTAATGAAAAAAAAATTCTTAACAAAAATATAAGTATTTTTAAAAGAAATTAAAACAAAATTGACAGAAAATATGAATTTTTTAGTAATGAAAAAACTAGTATGACCTATATTTAATTATTTGCTTAATTATTTCACAATATGGTCAAGCATAAAAATACTAAAGAAAATTATTGAATAATGATCAATTTTAGTACAAAATTATTAGTCATTATAATGGTCAACTTAAATGTTAATTATATATTAATTATTTTTTTGTAACTAAAATAGTTTCAAAAAACTATAATTGATCTATAAATTGATAACTAAAATAGTTTCTACTATGAATTAGTCTTAAAATTTATGACTAATAATTTTTATCAAAGTTTTGACTACCAAAATATTAGTCTTTAATTAGAAAATTAATTTCTAAATATATTTTTTATCACTACAATTAATGATTATTTAAGAGTTTTATTATAGTGAAATTAAAAGTTAAAATCAATATTCCAGTTATTTGGTGATGAAAAATATTTCATTTATTTGAATTTATTTTATATAAAATATTACGTTTTAACTCTATGATTGATAATGACATGAATTTAGTTTGAGGTATAAATGAGAAAGAACACGTGTATTGACATTTAATAAAATGTTTAAATGGTCAAAAATGTTAGTTAACCCTAAGACAGTCAATCTCAAGTGATGAATCAAACCAAGAAAAATGTATTAGACAATTCAAAAAGTAAAAAGTAGAATTATGAACTTTTAGTAAAGGAATATTAGAAATGAAACTAATAGGAAGTTACTTATTCTCGCAAGGAGTTTATAAAATAAAAATTGTTCCATTTATTTATCTTTAGTCAATCCAACACACATCTCACACAAACATATACACATCTCCTTATGGAATTATATATTTGTGGGTGATTCAATAACAACACAATAATGACACAATAAATTTCGTTGTGATAAATTTTAATATCGGAATTTAAGTCAAATTAATGTAAGAATTATTTCTATTTATATATTATAAATTCATATTTATCTTTAGGTGATAAATAATCTCCAATACAAAGCTAACAAAAAAAATGTATAATTAATGACTAATCATAACAAAAAAAAGAAGATAAAACTAGAAATTCAACAACAAAACGAGAATATACAACTTGTTTTACAATATTTTACTATCTAAGTTTTAATTATGATATCCAATTATAGACGGTACTAATAATCACGATGATGTTATAATCCTAATCATGATGATGATGTAGAATTGATTAATTTCATGAGATTCTAAACACAAATTATCTTGCATGTTTATGTCGATGTTATTGTGTTTGTTTATATATGAATAATTATTTATCAATTATGATATGCGTTTATGTTTGAAACTTTTAATTAGTGGCATTGCTAAACTTTATGTAATTTTTATTCGTACTTTACAAGTTGTGAATATTCACTTTTGTCATATATTTTGCTTTTTTATCTTTATTAAAGTTGTAAATACAAATTTTATATATTTTGTTTGTTTACTTATAATCTCAAAATGTGTTAATTACAGAAAACTAAATTAGAGAACTAAATTTATTTTAGTAACATAAAATTTCCGTCACTATTGAGTTAACGATAACTTTTTAGTAACTAAAAATGATGAACTTTTTTTTTCTTGAAATTAGAGTTTAGTTTTTTTTCCTTTTATACTTATTTCTCGTTAGCAACTATAAAATTATATTTCATTACTTAGTTAAATATACGACCATTGATAACATTTAATTTTATTCAATTTAAATGTATATATGTAAGTGAATTACAAATCAAATATTTTTGTTGTTAAATTTTCATAAGACAAAAATAAACGGTGAAATAACCAACACACGAATAAATTTCTTGGTCATAAAATTAATTAGTGACTGTTTATGAAATACAGTGCACTAAATGACAATATTCTAATATTATAATGGGAATATATTCAACATATTGGTTTAACTTTCAAATAAAATAAATTTTAAATTAAGTTTGATAGGTAATGACATATATTAGCTGGAATTTATATATGCTGAAAAGAAAAGAAAATATATAGTCTTGTAGCATTAATGAAGATAACATTTGATTCAACAAAGATTGCATGCTATAATGTAACAAATATCTTAGTATGCACAATTTCAATGAGTTCATAAAAATATCTTAGCAAATTCAAAGCACAAATACTTCTCAACACTGTTACTTGAAGGTTTCTTGAGTGTCAACCAAAAAATTATTATTCAAACTTTGATGTCAGATACTATGATTGATTTAATACATAATTGAATGAAAGTTAAGTAAACCTAAGTCTGATTAAGAATTATTTATATCAACGAATAAAAATACTTTTACTCTATAGACAATATCTTTCCTCTTTATTATTTAATTCATTAATTTTTTTTACTATTATAAACTTAAATTCGTAAAAATAGTTTTTTAAATTTAAACCCAAACATGCATATTCTCTATGGTTGGGGAATGAAAATACGTTTCATCGCACATTTGGGTGGTGAAAGCATGTTTTGGGCTTGGACAACAACTGGGCCTTTCTCATTGAAGATGACGTCATAAACTTAAAACTAAAAAACATAAGAAAATTAAAATATGAAGTATTTTTTAATTTAGTCTTTAAATATTTAGATGACAGAGACCAAACCAAATTAAGATGATGTGTATACAAAACTAAAAGAGATTAAAATGATATACGTAAAAAAAATATTTAAAAGATAAAATTAATTTATATGTAAGTTAAATATATCTCCTTATAAGAAGATATAGGAGAATTTTCATTTTTTAATCATGAACCTAACTTTGTGGTCTATCTTCTTATTACATATAAGTTTTCTTTTATAAATAACCTTTTACATTTGACTATTACATTAATAAGATACCTTTGTTTTTCACAAATTGGAAATTTTTCAAAGGTCACGGTTGAACGTTGGTTCTAACAATTGGAACCACTTAATGGAAATTATTGTTGGATACATATATGTTAAATTTAAAATAAAACTCATGTTTTATAAATCCATACATACCTAATTGCATTATTTTTCATGAGAATCATTATATTTAGGGTTTAAACTTTCAATTGGTCATTGTTTTTGTTTGAAAATTTTAATTAGTTAATCAAATTTTTTTTAGTCTCAATTTCATCCTCATCTTTTAAAATGTGTTGCAATTTGGTTCTTCTGGTTAGTATACTATCAAGGACGTTAATTGATTAGTCACTTGTCAGTTTGTGTGTTTTTTTTAATAATTGTCATGTGTCAAATGAAGGATCATGTTATATGACAAAGATAGTATGACGTGACAATGTCACTTGGCATTATTAGGACAAATGCCATGTGAAAACTTTTAACTTAGTTTCTATATTTGTTATTTTGTCTCTTTTTTTAAACTAGAACAATTTCATCCTTTTCAAATTAAGACCAATTATAACTTTTATATAAATGTTATAATGATATTTTTATTAAAATTGATATTTTTAATGAAATTAAGTTTATTTAAATTTATATTTTACATTGAACTTTATTTAAATTTTGTTTTAAAATTTTAAATAAATATATTTATTTTAAATTGTTATAAAAACATTTTAAAATTTTACATTTGAATTTATAAAGTTGTTATATTTAAACCAACTCTTAACATTTGTATAAAAATTATTGATATATAAATATTTCAAACAAAATTTAAATAAATTTCAATATAAAATCTAAATTTAAATAACTTAATATTGTTAAAAATATCAATTTTAATAAAAATATCATTATAACATTTATAAAAAAATATAATTGGTCTTAATTTGAAAAGGATGAAATTGTTCTAGTTTAAAAAAAATAGAACTAAAAATAATTGGTCTTAATAAAAATATCAATTTAAACTTAATATTCAAGATTGATTATGCTATATGAGAGAGTCTAAAATTGATGATTTATGTTATGTTTTTTTAATGTTATCTGTTGTGACTTTTCAAATTAGTTGAGAGGTTTTCACGATAAAAATTATGTCAATTTTTACCTCTTTCAATCCTAATTTTAGTTTTAATATATTATTTGTGAAGATTTTGGTTTAAGGTCAGCACAACTTTTGTACTTTCGTTTGTAATATATAATAATATATAAAGTGATTTTTTTTTTATTCATATTTTAAAAATATTAATTTTATTTTTTAAAATATAATTATTTATTAAATTTTAAAAATTGATTGTTATTTTTACAAATTTTTTTTATTTATCAATAATTATCTTTTAAAATTTTTAATTTATTTTACTTTATTTTTAATAAATATAATTTTATTTTATATATTAACTTAACAATATTATATTATGATCTATTAATATAATATTATACTTATTTAATATATATATATATATATATATATATATATATATATATATATATATATATATATATATATATATATATATATATATATATATGTGTGTGTGTGTGTGAGACAGCGTGTACGCAAGTTAGATTAAATTTTGGTGGGCCTTTGGTCCAAAACAACTCTGGTCCTCAAACCTAAATCGGGATCACCTGAATCAATGAATGCATTGAGTTGAATTCACAATAATTAAGAATTGTGATTCTGATTTAGTTTCCATTATTGAATTCTAAGATTTCTATAATGAAATAATGAATCGGCATCTTTGTAAAATCAATAATCAATAATCGGCATCTGTGTTATAATCAATAATCTCTACTTCATTTAAGTGAAACAGATGTGAATTTCGATAATGGTTGAGTGAAACATATAAAAATTATTTTAGAAAAAAAAATATTATATTTTTCGTTACATGAGATTTAAGTTGATTTTATATATCATGTTTTGTTAAAGAACGATCAACTGTACACAAATATTTTTGCATATATATACTATTGAAAACTTATGTGCTTATGTACATATGTATTACTTATTTTTCGTGATAAAATAAAATAAATTATTGATAGTTAATCGAGTTCAGAAAATATTTACAAAAACTTAAAAAATAAAATATATTGATAAAGGAAAAAAAATTGAAAAAAAAAGTTATATATATTAAAAGAACATGTTAAAAAAATTATAATAGTGAATTAAAAAAAAAACTACAAAAACTTAAAATATAAAATAATAAAATGAAATATATAAATAAAGAATATTTTGATGTCTAATAATTGTAGGCTTTTATATCTAATATGCTTTTATGTCTAATCTGGGTCAGACGTAAGATAAGGTTAGACTGTAATTATGAAAAATGTAAATTTATATTTTTTTAATATTTTATGTCAAATTTTACGTCTTCTAAAAGTGTTGCAAATTAATATATAATAAAAGAATACACTACAAAAATTTTCTGAAATTTTTAAGTAGTATAGTATCTAAAATAAAGTTATAATTAAAAAAAAGGTAAAAATACTAAAAAAATAAAAAAATGTCACATAAATGATGGAATTTTTAAAATTTAGATCTCCGGTTTCCTTTAGATATTGACCACCTTATCCCACACTCCATTTCCAACAACTTTCTCTTTTTGGATGTCTCCATCCGAGTTTCATAACAAAAGTTAACCATTTAAAGTTTTTAACTATTAAATATTGACAACTCTAAATCTATGATCAATATATTGAATGTGAACACTCTACATTTGAATAACCTAATAAAAATTACCACAAAAAAATTAATTACATAAACCTTTTTCTACCTATAAGTGCACATGATCATATATATGGCTTAAGCTAAAGAGTCACACAAAGGGAAGAAGATGCGAAAAACCAACCTCAATGCAGAAAACACAAAATTTAGGTACACAATAATGGCAAGAAATGCAACCCTTAGACACACAACAATGGTAACCGATACTTCAACTTGGGTCACATATTCATGTCCGATACTTTAGGATATTTTATCGATATTTATCAATGAATCTAATTTATAAAGTCATAGTACATTATAAGAAAATCTTTTTATAATGACCAATTTTAGTGAAAAAAAATACTCATTATATAGAGACCAATTTCGGTACCTATTTATAAACTAAAAATTATTGGCAACTAAAATAGTTCCAAAAAATTATAATTGGTCTCTAAATTGATAATTAAAATAGTTTCTATTATGAATTGGTTTCTAAATTGGTCATTAATATTAGCTACCAAAGTTTTGACTACCAAAATAATTAGTCTCTAATTAGAAAATTGGTTTCTAACCTATTTTTTGTTACTAAAATGAGTAATTATTTAAGAGTTTTATTGTAATGGTACTTTTATGATGATAATAATTTATAATTTTTATGTTGACAACTTTAGTATATATAATTTTAATTTGGATTCACTCAATAAAAAATTATATATTTATTATGTTTTAAGAATTATTATACATTTTCACTATTCATATATGACATATTTGTCACGTGTCGTATCCTATTATTTTAAAAATAAATTATCGACATATTTAATACACGTAATATATCCATACATCATAATTATCACACACAATGCTTTTATAAGTGCAGATGAGATTTTCTATTCACAGCAAATAAAGAAAGTGAAGAAAAAAGGAGCGCATTAGGGCGAATTTACATTTTACCCAAATAGTTCATATGTAAAAACCAATTTTTATATCTAACAACGTACGTAAAATTTGACAAAAATGATACCGTACATTTTTCACGTTTGCTGTGTACTAATCAAACATAAATTAACTCACAAAATAGATTTATTTTGTGTTAGTGAAAATTAGATCACTTTTATTTTATATTAGATTAGATTATATTATATATATATATATATATATATATATATATTATTTTATATATTTTTTAAAATAATTTTAAAAAATATTTAAAAAAGTCTAACTGAGTAAATAATAATAATAAACAAAAGAGAAAGAAACATGTAAATTCTTCTTAAAGCTTATGCTACGAATTTTCTTATTACGTCAATAACATCAGTGTGATATTGTAATCATACAATCATAACACAACCATACTCGATTTGCACAGACAAAACAAAAATTAAGAAAGACACCCAGTTTTGTGATCTTAAAAATTAAAAACTCACTCCCTAATTAATTACTTTGTTTTTAATAAAAATAGAATTTAGATTAGTTGAAACACATATCGTAATCATATTAAACAGTTTAGAAACGAAAGAAAAACCAAAATTTTGAGTTAGAATTTGTAGTTTTAGACACATACAAAGTATAAACCAATAGAAGAAGAGAGATATTAAAAAGTTGATGCAATGGTGGAATAGGACTTCACATAAGAAGCAATGATGGAAAGTTGGCAATGAGATCGATGAGAGTGTTGTAAAAGAAGAGAAAAAGCATAACACAGAATTTTGATTTCAAAAACATTTACCAACCAACCACCACTAGATAAGGTACCAAACTCCTCTCATGTCGCTTTCCTTCCATCTAATCACAATCCACACCTTCACGTGCCCTAATTCAATAACATATCGTATTTTTTTACTCTATCATCCAATACTAAAAATTTTCATATTTATTTATATAATATAAAACTCTTACCACTGCACTATTTAAATAATGTTGATATGATATTCCATAGAACTTTCATAAAATATCTCTCAAACACTGCTTTCTTTTCCTATCATATGAGAAACAGAAGCAATAACTCTCATGCAAAGAAATGGAAAAAAAAAAAAAAAAAAGAAAAAACTAAAATAATAGAATATGCTAGTTCCTTAATTAATTAAAAACACAAAAAAAAAAAAATACTAAA
>Ga0099822_1005556_pt1 | contig 16470 bp, 6 predicted proteins | sample CowpeawhiteBW_FD_76839 | JGI IMG/M metagenome (GOLD analysis project Ga0099822, IMG submission 76839) | Root nodule microbial communities of legume samples collected from California USA - Cow pea white BW | ecosystem: Host-associated > Plants > Roots > Nodule | place: USA: California | collected...
TAAAATAAAAAAAAAATATATATATATATATATATATATATATATATATATATATATATATATATATATATATATATATATATATAATAGTAAATATAATTGCTAAAAATTAATAATGTTATTTCAGTTTGAATGAAACCCTAATTTTATTTATTTATTTATTTATTTCTAAATAACGAGACAATATTTAATCTACAAATTATCTAAAGAGATATCTCATTTATTATTTTATTTAGTGTCATATGGAGGAATTTTACTTTTTAAACAAGTAAATAAAATAAATTATTTATTTATTAAATAATTTTTTTCGAAAAATAATAACTACTACACAAAATATATATATAAAAAAAAAAGCATTATTCATTACCTGGTATGTGTGAGAATGATAAAACTTTCGCTTTTTCCACCGAGCAAGCCTGAAATGTTTTGAAAAACAATTACGTCAAAACCTATACCCATTATGATATTTGTACGTATATCAAGATTATAGCAGAATACGACAAATTACAAATTTTATTTATTTGAAAAATAAAATTATCACTCCTATTTTATTATTTGACATAACTTAACCTGATCATTGATTCTTTCAGAAAAAAATATATATTATTCAATGATCTGAATTAAATTATATCAAAAAATAAAAAATTAAAATTAAAAATAAGAGTCATAATATTATTAAACTATACTTCAATTTAAGCACTAATGTTTGATTTAATTAATAACATATAAATTGGAACAAAATGATACTTACATATTTGGGTCAAAGCGTTCACTTAGCAACTTCTCTTTCTCTTTAGCTTGTGGCGCTGAACTTGTACCTTCATCCCTCGGTACATACGGAACAAAATTCAGACCAGGATCTAAAATTGTCGCATTTGAAGCCTCATCTTCTTGCACAGCACGTGCCGCATTATCATGTTCAGAAACTGGAGAGAAACATTCCTCATTAGTACGCAAAATAATTGCATTCGAAACGTCATCTTCCACCACAGCAAGTGCCCAATTATCATGCTCAGAAATCGCAGGAACACAACCCGGACCAGTATACACAACAATGGCTTTTGAAAGATCTTCATCATCAACTTCCTGCACTCCACGTGTCTCATCATGATCAGACACTGATAGGACACAACTCTGAGAGGGGTCTGATTCTGCATTCGAAACCTGCTCCTGCGCAACTCCGAACGTTGTCAGTGTCTGGTCATTCTGAGTAGAAATCGATGGTCGCAGGTGAAATATTACATTATTTTGAACCTCTTCGGGCTCAACTTGTTGCATTGCATTTGATCCATTATCAGAGACAACTGTTGGTCGGCCACAACCTGGAGTAGCATATAAAACAATTGCATCACCAACTGAAGTAACTGATTCATATAGTTACAAGTCCCACATCATCGTACCAGTGTTCTCAGTACCAATACGAAGTTCAACATCTAACGCTATCGCCTCTGCATCAGTTCTTCCATGAGATGAAGTTTTCAACGTTCTGCGCTTTGGTTTTTTCACACTTCATAAACATATACTGTTAGTTCACCGTTTTACTTCATAACATGAATCTATAGGTAACAAGTTTCAGAACAGTGTGTAATTAAAATAGCTTACCAGTACATAAAAGTTTCAAGCCTTTGGTCAATCAACTGCAACAATTTGAAGGGAAATTAACCAATAAATTTGAGGATCAAACACTAAATTTTCAGAAAACTTGTGTGAATGATACAGATTTATAAAAATTTAAGGAGAAACTGTTCGAACCTCTTGCCTCCAGTTAAGTTTCACAGATACAGATACAGATGGAAATGCCTTTGATTCCTGCAAAGTTAAGTTATTCATGTTTGAAACCATGGCTTACTGTAACTTCGTGTTCAGAAAGCTAGCCAGAGTTTTATAAATTACTTACCGAAAATTCGAAATTAAATATCGGGTGCGATGCCTTTAGGTGGAATTTTAAACTCTGAAACAGTAATGTCAGCAGAAAAATTAAGAACAGAATGATATTATCAATTGATAAATTTTAGAGTTTTGAATCAGTAATCAGAAGTCTTAACCTTAAAGTTTTTACATTGTACCAAACAGATTGCGCAGGTGAAATTCTCAGTAACTGCAATCAAATTTTTCGGTTAATATAAACTAATTGCTGTAATGTAAATTAAAAGAGAAACAAATAAAAAAGTGACTATCAGATAGAAAAAAAAAAACAAAAATTCAGCTTAATAATTAGTAATTAGTTATTGTAATCAAATCAACAACAACATTATTATTGATCGTTATATCATAATTTATGAATATTTGAATACAATCATTAGTTTTTTTTAATCCGTTAAGAATATTCTAACATAGTTTAACTTGTTTATGCGACTAATTTGTTTGGAAAACACATTAGTTAATCTGGAAGAAATCTACTGAATGAGCAAGAGAAAGAGTAAGAATATTATTTAAATTACCTTCGACTTTGCGCAACATGTTATGGTAATACCTGTAATATTTTTTAGAAAAAAAAAATATTAAAACAGACAGAACAGAATAATTATCCTTCCTCCTATTACTGAATAAAAAAAAAAATACAAAACAGAGCAAGAGTAAAAGTAGAGATTAGTTCGAACTTGTCTTTATGTTATAATAAGATCTAGACTTGAATTTCTGAGTTTTTTCCTTTCTTTACTTGTCTATCCACCAATGACTTATTTCACGTGTCGTTTTCTAATAGTTTTGTTTTTTTGAAAACACATAACTTAAGCGTATATATGTTTATTTTTTATGATAATATAAATTAATAAAATTTAATTAAATCTTTTTGTAATTTGATTGTGAATGAATTTTTATATATTTTATAGATATTGTTTTATTATAGATAGTTATTTTAATTTTAAAAATGGTTAAATTTGAAAAAAAAATCAAATTAAAAAATAACTAAATGTAAAAATAAAATTGGTAAAATTAATTTAAAATAACCTTTACTTAAAGATGAAATAAAAAATAAAATGTGACTGGTGTATAAATAATAAACTTACTATCTATTATTATTTACATTCTTGAGATTATTAGAAATTCTAAATTTCTTTTGGGATAATTTGTTTTTTTATTATGCTTTATATTTGGTCAAGTAATATATTAACAAAACAGGTAATAGTTTTACTAAATATTGTGTATTAGCTTCTTGAGTCTCGTTGAAAGAAAGTGATAAGATTTATTTTGGTTTGACTTTTTCATCCCAATTATGAGAGATTCGTTAAAACCTCATAGAATTTATTTATGTTTTGTTAATATTTTGGATGTTAAAGTAGACTCATATGTTTAGGAAGGTCAAAGTAGGCCGATCCGTCAGCCTGCCAATAAAATTAATGTAGGACATATTTTGTCATCCTGATATAATTATTAGTGTGATCATTTTGATGGAATCACATATTTAAAAACTGTATTATTCCATCGTTTTGTTATGAAAGATTTGGGGTATTGCGTTACTCTTTGGGTATTGAGGTTGTTTCTTCTTTCAAAGGTTATTTTTTGTCTTAGTCCAAGTATATTGCTGACCTATTTGAGTGTATTCAACTTACTGACAATAAGATTGTTAATACTCCTCTTGAGACAAGTGTACAATATTCCCCATCGGATAGTGTTCATTTCACTAATTCTACTTTATATTGAATTATTGTTGGGAGTTGTCCAAACATTGCACATATTGATCATGTTATTAATCAGTTTGTTTGAGTTCAAAGAACACTTCATTGGAGTGTTATTCTTCATATTCTCAGGTATATTCGAGCACTTGGTTTGAGTCTTTTTTGTTTTCTTCTACGTCGTCTTTAGACTTGCGTGCTTATTGTGATGGGTGGTGTATTTTTCTTGGTGATTCACTTATATTATGGAAGAGTAAGAAAGAATATGTTACAAATCTTGATCGTTCACAAAAGCTGAGTATCACATCGTGACTTTGACTACCTGTGAGATTATTTGACTGCATTGGTTATTTGCAGATATAAGTGTCTATTTGAAAGATCCTAAGCCTTTACATTGTGACAATAAAGAAGTTATTCATATTGCTCACAACTCTATTTTCCATGAGTGAACCAAACATATTAAAATAGATTGTCATTTTAACTGGTCATCATCTTCAACTTAGCACTATATTTCTATCATTTGTTCCTTCGGCTCTACATATTGCAAATATATTTAGCAAGCCACACTCCGTTTTGTGCTTTCGTTTTTTATTTGACAAACTCTCAATAATTTAGTCATAGCATTGTGAGTTTAAGGAAATGCTAGCATAGACTCATGTTTTAGATCTAATTTACTTGTTACTTTTAGAATAAATTTTGTGTATAGATAACACACCTCTCGTAATATTTTATATACAATCAATAATACACACAATCTCCTTCTTCACATATTTCTTTGTTTTGTATACCAGACAGGTGTTATCCTCTTTGGTTTGACTGCTTATGTTGGTTTCTTATTTTATTATATTTTTCTCCTTTATGATTGCTCATGTGATTATAGATGTTGATTGAAATTTTGAGAATTGGTATAATTTTATAGTAATGTATAATAAGATTTGATAATTAAAAAAAAAACAGAAAACATCGCTATGGAAAAATTGAGTGAAATTATCCTGTCAGAGACAAAGAAGCTAAAATGTCGTACCTGTAATGAAATGAGACAATTCCCGGTAACCTGAACCATGCAAGCAATTCCAAGTTAAAACGTACACCAAACTTATTTACCAGAAATTACAAGAAATTTCAGTCACAACCTCTACCACCAAAATAAATAAATAAGAATTTAATACTTTTAGACATATTGTATAATGAAATTTACCAAGTGAAATGAGGTAATAAAGAAGACAAAGATGACTCTTCTATCTTCTCCTGTGTCCTGCCATGAGGTGCTTCCATAGCTGCTCCAAATTCTTCAAAACCAGTTGAGATTTCAATTTTCTTTGACATACCCTTTCAAAACCACAACAACAACAATCAATTCAACTTCTCCATTAAAGAAATTAAGTTTCTGTGGTGTTTATCAGCGCCATTTTTTGCTACAACAAACCTCTACCTTAGAATCATTGGAATCTCTAATGGAGATGGTGCTGCTCTCTGTTCGAGTATAACGTTGCATCCAATACTGCAACATGAAAAAAGGTTTGAGTACTACATCTGTCACAATTGTGAACACTATACAAGAGATAAAAAGGTTGAAATTGAACAAAACCATTTAACTACAACAAAAAGAAAGAACCAAAACAATATTGATCAGCATCATCAAGCAACCAGATGCAATAACATGTTGTCATACCTTCAAATTACATGAACGAAGTTCAGTGCTAAATTGAATCTCAGTTCGCTGTTTCAGAGGAGAATCTGGAGATATATTCAAAATCTCATAAAGAAATTTTAGAGATATTTTCCCATAAAGGCATTTCTCTCCACCCGATGCTGTCAAGCACAGAAGAAAATTACATGAACATATATATATTACAGTTCAAAAATCGCCATTTTCTATAACAAAATCATCATAAGTGGGAAAATTAGTTCATGAGTATTCTGGACTACTGTAGGGTTAAATTAGACTTAAAGTCTACTCCTTAACATGGTATCAGAGTCATGGATTAGAGTTTATCTCAAAAAAATTTATATTTGTTAGACATATCATTCCTCTAGCTACTAGACCGCTATCAGACTAACCATTAGTAAAAAGATGTATTAAAAATTTCACATCAACCAAAGTTTAAGTCAATTTAAAGTATATAAATAGATACTAAAATCACCTCATAACTGATTTTGTCATATTAAATTAGACTTAAGGTACAATTTTTAACAGATGGGATTTATTTTCTTAAAGAAGAAGTTAACAACTGAAGCATGTATCTTACATTCATTAGAAGCCACCGCCGAAGTCAACGTGCTTGCATTGTGTGTAGACAGTGAAATTGGGTTTTCCGCTGAAAAAAAAAATGGTAATAAAAAGGAGTTTAGTAAAAAATGGGTATGCATGTTGATGATATAGTTGGATAAAAACAAACATATGCGTACCAGAAGCGAGAATGAAGAGAAAATATTTGTCATAATTAGTTTCCACAGCTAACTTTTCAACATGAGGAAGCATAAAGTTTAATCGGACATGTTTAACGTCATCCCAGTTAACTCCAGAGGGACCTTCAAATGTGAATATCCGACGAATATGATACTTTTCTTCCTTAAGAAGTAAAAACAAGAAAACGTTAATAGAATAAAGCATTTAACAAAAGGAAATATGAAATTATTAATGTAAGAAACAGAAAATAGTTCATAAGAGGCACTGTTACTACCCCTGTGGGTTCATTGTTTGGATCCAGCCTTCCCAGACCGATACACATAGGAAACAGAGGTTGATTTTCATCTACTTTCCATGACAGCACAACTGTCATTAGAATCCTATATTTTCAAATCAGATACCTCGTTAGCATCGCAATAATATAATTTTATTGTGCTTGTAGCATGTATTAAACATAATTTTACCTCTTTTTGTGCTTCTCTTTTCTGTTGCGGTACAAGCTTCTCTGAAGGAATCTTGGCTATAAAATAAAACAGACAATAATATTATGTTGAGATAACAAAAAATGTATCAGACATGAGAAACTTCTGAGATGAAAGTTCCAAATAATGACATAAATAAATATATAATGAACAATGGCAGAAGGAGTACGCGAGACTGGATTGTGTTGTAGATTTCAACAGGCTCGCAATAAGCTGTGAAACTGTTTGATGCATCAAGCTTCTGCTCTTCTGATAAATGGTTCCAGATAAAATCACTCTCTGCTTCATGTGTGCTTCTTGAATATCTGCATGGATAAACAAATGTCAACATTCAAATATCAAAGTTTGATAACATTGATGTCTGATATTTGAACTATGTGTCGATTTTTGCATCACTTTTGAAGATGGTGGAAAACTGTAGGAATTCCAGGAACATACCTTTCAGAAACTGGTTCTTGCACTCCTTCTTCTGAAGGTTCTTGCACTCCTTCTTCTGAAGCTTCTTGCACTCCTTCTTCTGAAGGAATCTCATTAAGATCTAAGTCTAACATTTATCTTAACCTCGGAATATGAGAAACTATCGAGAGCAACAAACCTACACAGAAAAATAGTGCAAGAAATCATCAAAACCTGTCTAAGGTGAAGAACCAAACCAAGTGACACGTCAGCAGGTCTTTGACTTGGAATGTTACTATCACACTTTATTTTAACCTTCCAACTTTCGAGTAATATATATATATATATAATATATAAATACAATTTTAAAAAAACATAATCTTTTTTTTATAAAAAATAAGAAACATATTTAATAGAAGTAATAAGATCACTCCGATCCATGTATAAAAAAAGAAGAAAAAAAAAATGTCATCGTACGATCTCTATCCTATTTAATAAAAATACTCTTTTTTTTTTGTTATTCATCATCTCCTTATAAAGTATATTTTAAATAAGTCCATTTTATATATTGATTTAACCCCTGAATCCACGTAAATACATATATTTTTACATAAAATTTAACTTCGACAACCTAGTGTTAGAATCATGCATCATCATTTTAAACCTTATAAATAATTCATCTCGGGATCGTATAGTTTGCACATCTAGTCATCAAAATGGACAAAAGATTATTTATGATATTTTTATAAAAAACATGTAAATTTTTTTAAAACACATAATGTAAGTTTAACTTAAATAGAATCAAGAAATAATACAGCTATTATCTTATTACAAGGAGAAAAACAAAAAATGCTAGGAGAATCTCATAAAAGAAATCTAACCTTTTTTCTTTTTGTATATTTTCTCCAAAACAATACTATTAAGATATAATAGGATATACACTCATGTGAAGGAATGATTTGATTCGACACTAATAAGTTATAAATACAAGTATCAAAAATATTATTTTCAATATAAAATTTTGAAATAACGAGTTTGAAAGTATTTTTCTCTTATATAGCTTCTACTTATGTGGATTTAAATACTAAGAATCCTAACAAATGCATTGCAACAAATAGTGAGATTGTAACATATAAGAGACTAGGAAGAAGACTCAGAGTGAAAGTTTCATTAAAGAAGGGACAAATTTAAATGAGAAAAACAATTGGTTAAACAATTCATGTATGAGATATCAACAATATTCTTAAAAGAGGAAGTAACAAGACAATAGGACTTGAAAATGAGATTAATCTGGAGTATAATGAATATCATCTGCTATTTAGAACTATTCCAAACCCTATATGGGTGGGAAGCAATTAGTTAAGCAATTCATGTAAGAAACATAAGATAAAATATCAAAAGGAAGAAGTAAGAGACAATTGGATTTAAAATATGATAAACCTAGAGTATATTTAATACGATTTGAATATCCATAACAACACCAACAACAATAGGCTCATGGCAAGAATCTCTTTTTTTTTTAAGGTTTATGTACATAGCAAATTGTCAACTAAAGACAACTTGAAGAGGAGAAATCTTACATTGAATCTCTCAAAGTTGAAATACCCATCATTAATTTAGTCTAGTTGAGTGTACACTGAAATTTGGATTCTCTGTTAGGTTTTCTATATTGTTTCAGCAAAAGACAACACCAAAAACTTCAATAAGGAATTTGGATTCGTGTACAAAGACCGATAGAGTTCTCTCATCTATATAAAATAAGATCAACTTATAATATATAAATAAGATGCAAAATTCATCTTAGATGTTGGTTTTATAAGATTGAATTGGGGATAAATTTACTTATTAAGATAGTATTAAAGTAATTCAAAACCTATTCTAAACAAATTCTTTAAGATTACTACGTCTTTGTTATCATACTGATATTAAACTACTCATAAATATCTAATCACATATTTGATATGTTCATTTATCAACATAAATGTTGAAGATTTCACATCGACCAAAAATAAAAATGAGAGACATTAAACTAATAGAATAATTCTTTACTTCATTGTGTTTAGATCTTGACGAGATTCTTGACTTAATTGTCTTTCAACTCTATAATTCCCATTCTAAATTGTGTAAATGAATTTAGGTACCTGATATACCTATATTAATTTTACTGATAAGAAGAAAATCATAAAAATAATTTTTTTTTCAAGATTTGTTTTTGTCATTCATAACTTTCTACACTCATTTGTACAAAATTAATGTATGGGAACAACACCATTTTACATGTGAGAAAAAACAAATTAAATATATTAAACTAACAAATAAGTTGGAGGAGGCAATTGCCCCAATATTATATCAAATGTTCGGATAGTTATAATATAATAGAGCCTGCAAGCAAAATAATGTTTCTTAGGATGAAAACTTACAATCTCAAAAATCTGCTACTAGTAAACCACTTGTGAATCTGAAAGAAGAAAAAAAAGATGGTTAAGTCACATAGAATTAGTAAGAATATAATAAACAAAGTAAATGAAAGGAGAAAGTTTTACATATATAAATAAGAACAAGGGTCTAAGGTAAAATTTAATAGAAAATAAGATATAACATAATCTACACTGAAAGATTAGTATATCTATAAGTTATCATCTTAAATCACAATTGTTGGTGTAGGGAAAACATTTTATGTAGAGTAAATATCACTATCAATGGAGCTTACTTTTCATGTTTATTGACTTTGGTTCTAACCTTTGTCAGGCTATTTTAAGTTCAGACGGTTTAAACTATGCAGGACACATTTTTTTATAGAGTTTTGCAAAAATATACAAAATTTAATAACACGCGTAAGGAACACAAATATATGAAGATCAAAGCTTGCAGGAGGGACAAAGTAATACCTAATGAGCCTTAAAGATAAGAGTAGACAAGCACACTTTCTAATTTTGTTAAAATTATAATTAAATATTTTAAAAAATATATATTTTATCTCTCTCATCTTATGTATCTATCTCTCATAATTTTTCTTTAATTTTATACTTTTACTTTAAAAAGTTATTAGATTGAAATTTAAATAATTTTTAATTGTTCACATATAGGTTTGTATCTATCTATCATTAATATCTATTTTATGTAAGATTATTGTGTACATATAGGTTTGTATACAGGTTGAAGCACAACAGCAACTTTTATATATTATATAATATATTTTTGCTGAAAAAAAATAATGATTTTGATGATTCTTTCAACTCATTACATAAGTGATTTACAGGATTATGAACATTAAACTTGTTGGTTGCATTCTCTAATCATATATTAAATGACACTTGAAGAATAATAAGTATCAAGTCAAAAATTGCATTATGTCTTCATTGCTATACCAAAGGTTACTACAAGAACAAATCCTTAGGCTATATTTTTTCAATATTGTAACTAATGTTGTACTTAAATCATAGAACTCACGTTTAAAGGTAAAAATGTACACCAATCATGTTATTATTAATAACCATGAAAATCAAGTCCAATACAAAATAATTCAATAAAAATGTAAAAAAACAATTTATAGCCTTCATTATCATGTTACTACTGAAACAAGTCGATCAAAACTCATCAATTTTTTTAAAACCTTTTGTATCCAGAAAAATAAATATATTTAAAAATTTTATTGAGTTGTCTCGACCCATATATAAAAGTGACTTATATAAAATAGAAAAAAAATTATCACAAATTAACTCTTTCGTCTTTACTTAATCATATCAGCACATATCTTCATGTTTCACTCAACTCTGTTTAACACAACATAGGAAATTAATTTAAAAATATTTTTTTTGGGAAATAAAATATATATGAAAATCAATCCTTTCAACTTTTTTCAAAGGAGAAACCACATTATTTTCTAATTAATCTAAACATCAAGAATAAAAGCAAGAAATTAGACAAAAATCTCAATTTTGCAAGACTTAGGGTTTAAAGTAAATTATAAAAAAAAAAATTCAAATACCTAAATTTCAATCTTGCACAAATTACCTATATATTACTATTCTATTCCATATATAATTCCTTTAAACCTATAGATTGTAAGTTTCCCTAAAAAAATATTTTTTTGGAAAAACAAGTAATGTTTCTTATAATTCAAATAACATTCTTGATGCCCGTCCCCCTCATGAGAACAAGAGGTGTGTGAATTGAATAAAAGGGAGAAAAGTAAAAGAAGAACATACGAGATTGGGACTGAAAGATCATGTACCTGGAGAAGGGGGGATTTGTGAAAATGAAGGGGGAAGAGAGTGAAAGAAATTCAGATGTGGGGGAGATGGGTTCTCAGGTACTATATATATTAGTTTTTTAATTGTATAATTAGTGAAATAGTGTATTTTATTGTTTAATAAATTAGACAATATTAAGTGAAATAAAATACTTTTTAATGAGTATTGTCCGAATTCGTTTCGATTTTAACGTATAATTTTGCATTGATTAGGTATGAAAACAAATGTCAGGTATGGGACGGAGTAGCGACAAACTTACGTGTACACCAGAGTGGGTAGGTGCATCTTCTAATCTTGTTAAAATTATTACTAAGTATTTGAAAAAAAAATTATTTTCCCCCTCTAATTTTACATATTTGAATGTTATTGCTTCATGATAAATCTATGCATAATTTAGAGTGTACAAATACATTACTTGATTTATCCTCGTTAACTTAGGATCTTAAATTCACCACTGGGACAGAAATGGGTATTACATATCCTCGTACATATTTCATACTTGTCCAAATACTCAAACTCTTTTTTATATATAATTGTTATTTGATACTTTTATTTGATATTTAAATAATTATAATTGCTTTATTTGTATTTGATTTTGAAGAAAAAGTGTGTATCATTTTGATAATGAATGCTTTACAATATAAGGGTTAAATATGTTTTTGGTTCCTTAACATTCAATAAATTTTGGAATTAATCTATTTCGAAATTTTGGACCAATTTAGTCCTTCATCTTTCAAAATACGTGAAATTAGTCCTTTTAATCAAATTTTGTTAGATTTATTTGATGTTTTGTATGCATTTCAGGATTGTATTTAATTTGTTTATACTGTTTGACACATTTTTGCTTTAATGTCAAGTCAAATACTATTTGAAACGCGTTTGAAATGTCAAATAAACTTAACAAAATTTGATTAAAATGAGTAAATTCACGTATTTCGAAAGTTGAAAAACTAAATTGGTTCAAAGTTTTGAAATAAACTAATTCTAAAATTTACTGAAAGTTAAGGGATAAAAACATATTTAACCCATAATATAATAGTTTCTTTATTGTGACTTTAACTTTTGGTAAAAAAATATTTAATTAATAATTTAAATAATAAATAGACAAGTATGAACATGAATGAGTTTGGGTCGATAGAAATTAGAATGATATGAAAATTTCATATTAATTAAATATTGGAATGTGATAAAGATAAATTTTTATTGCATTTACACGTGTACCGCCTTGTTAACATCTTTAATCATTTCCGCATTATAATTCTTATTGAAATATTGTAATTCTCTGTCTCTCATTTATTAATATGTACATAAAATAAGAAAATGCATGTTGTATATTGTTTAAATAAGTTATTATTTAATACTAATAATTAATGTTTTTTTGAAAAAAATAAAACACATTCGTAAAATGTTAGGATAGTATTTTTTTATTTAATTTTTATTTTAATAAAAAAATAAAGTAGAAAATAATTTATTTAGATAAATAAATAAATAGATAAGATTGTAAAAATTATATATTATATCTAATTATACAAGCAACAAAGATTTTCAGATCAAAGAATATATATATATATCAAAGAATATATATATATATATAGAGAGAGATCCATTGTTATTTAAATTTTTTTATAACCAAAAAAAATTTATTAAAAGGATATAATTGAATTATTTCAAACCATATTCAATTTATACTTGTGCATACCAAAGAAAAACTAGTAAACTCTTTCTCCTACAAAGACATAAACAAATATAATTTCTCAGTGTTATTATTGTCTTAAACATGATTTATCATTGTTTCCACGTGGAACCTACTTTATCTCTCGCATTGAATAGTTAATAATAATGAGGTGTTATCGTGAAAGAAGTAACATTCTAAAAATTTATGTGTATAATCAATATATATATTGTAATTTAATATTTTCTATTATTGTTTCCTTTTAAAAAAAATTGTGTAAATTGTAACTATTTTAATATGACCGTTGTTTAAAATTTTTGCTTTTTATAATATATTATAATCATTGGAGAACTATCAAATTTTACATGTAAGATATGATGTTTTTAACTCACTTTTAGAACTGTCATATTTTGCATCTAAAACATACCGTTTTTATTTGTCATTTTCTAATAAATCTAAACTTTCAAATTTTTTCGGTTCCCAATTTTCCAATTCCCTCTAACTTTTAATAAAATTGTCCTCTATTTTCATTTAATCCCAAAAACCCTAACTCCCACTCTACATCACCCACCCCAAAGCCCTATTCCACAATCACTTCTTCCATGGTGCATATGTCCTCGTTCATCGTATGCTCCATGATGCCTATGTTGTCCTCATCGATGTCTGACGCTCCTTCGAAAAATTCTAAAAGGTCAAGCTTTTATGGAAATGAGCGACAAGGGCTTCAACCACCAAGGGAATAGTCGGGAAGATGATCATGATCATCTTCTATACCAATATAGAAAGTCTTTAATTTATTTACAAAATTGTCACCACTTAACTTTTTATACCAATTTTGACGCTAACCGTTATAGAAAGTCTTCCATTTATTTACAAATCAACCACCAAGTCGCTTATTTATGTTGGGTGGATTATAACCACTATAAAAAGTTTATTTTGCACTAGTGTCAAGGAAGGGATCATTCTCGATGTTGGAACTTTCCATGTTGTGGTGGAGATAGTATGCAAACTACCACATGGACTCTTATCGAGAGTGGAAGACAAAAGAGAGAAAAACTGAGGAAGTGAAAGGTAAAGGGAGAGATAAAGAGTTTAGGTTTGGGTGCTTTGGATTGTGCCGTTGGATCAATTGTGTGGGTTCGAAGAACGAACATTTGTGGTGGTCAGGTCAAATACTTGGTCCAGACCAACTTTCTACTAAGGGAATATGCTAGCATGTAATAGTCCTTTTCATTGAAAGGGCATGTTTGTCTGGGGTATGCTCTTAAAGAAAAAAGATAAATATGCTTGTAAAGAATATGCTAGTCTTCATGTTATTCGATAATGTTAACAATGTATAATGTATTGATATGTACTTCTACCTTACATGATGTAATCTTCAAAGCAGAGTTTTCTTGACATTCTATAAATGTAAATGAAATCATCGCTTCTGATATATGCAAGTAAAGTAAATGTCTTCGCCATATTTTCACTATTCAAAGAATCCCTTTTTGTTTAGTTAATGAGATGATGACATCTATGATCGACCAGGATGAATCTGTCCGCTTATGGAGTGTTCACACTAGAATATGCATTTTGATATTTGTTAGAGTTAAAGACATCATGGTGAAGTCTTAAGTGTTGAAAGTGTATTTTTCATCTAATATTCCTCTTCCTTTTATTGCTTAGTTACCTATTCTTCATGAGAAAATAAGATTTGGATTTTGGAGATTAGCACAACTTTTTTTTTTCTTTATTACTTTAGGATTTTCATATATATCACATTGCTAGTTGTAGCATGGATAATACCATAAAAATATGTCACAAAAAGTTAAAATTTATTTTAAAAATAATTTAATTTATATACATTTTAAAACTAAAACAAAATACTAATAGCAAAGGAGCGACAAACACTGTTGGCGAAGCAGTGGTGGCAAGATGTTGGTGTAACATTGTTGGAGGAGTAGCAACAAGATGTACAACAGTGCAGTGCGGTTCAATGAAGAAGTAGCTCGGTGTGGGCGGAATGTTAAGCAGAGAGATGCAGGGTGGTTTGCAAAGCAACGTGATGTGAGTCTAAAACACCTATGTCTGTGACTAACAGGGCACACTGACAATGCATGATAGCGATCAAGACAATTGAGAATAGAGGAGAAGATGAAAACAATGGAGAAGATAAAATTACGAAACTCGTGACATAAGTCAATAATACAAAAAGAGTAAAGGAAACATGTGAATTTGATGAATTAAAGAGAATATTATATCAGTTCTCAACCAATGTAGTATTCTATTTTTCTTTTTCTTAAAAAAATATATATTACATCGATTGTGTCTAGGAGAATTGATGTAGTATCTCGTTCTTCTTAACTATGGTTCTAACTTAAAATTAAAATTAAAATGAGAAACATATTAAATCGATTTCACTAACAATCGATATAGTGCCCCCTACTTTTTAATTTTTTTAGGTATAATTACTTATTTGGTACCACAATTTTTTGGTTAAGTTCAATTTGGTCCCCATACTTTTGGTTTGTTCAATTTAGTACCTCAATTATCTAAAATGATTCAATTTGGTTCTCTCTGTTAAGTTGGAGTTAACACTATGTTTGTACAGGACCCGTGTCAAGCCGTGAAATTTTAATTTTTTTTGTAAAAATTTATAAACTACTACGTGTCAGTTGATCGTTGTGTCACATGGCAGCTTACAATAATGACACGTGACAGTGGTAATAGTTGTTTTCAATTTAGTCATCTATTTAAATTTTTGATTCAATTTAGTACCCCAATTCTTTAAAATGATCCAATTTTTTCCTCTCCAATTTGAGACCAAATTAGTAAATAAGCTTAATTACAACTTATATATGCATGTTACAATAACTTTTTTTTAATATATACATCAAATTATTTCATCTAAATACTTAAATTATTTTATTTTTTACATTTTTTATCTTTGTAATTTTTTACACTTGTAAAAACATAAAATAATTTGAATATTTAGGTGTACTGATTTGATGTATAAAACAATTATTTTAACATGTATATATAAGTTATAATTAAACTTAGTTACTAATTTGGTCTCAAATTGGAAATGACAAAATTGGATCGTTTTAAAAAATCGGGGTACTAAATTGAACCAAAAATTTAAATAGAGGTCTAAATTGAAAACAATTATTACCACTACCATATGTCATGATTGTAAGCTGTCGCGTGACACGACGATAAACTGACACGTGACAATTTATAATTTTTTTACAAAAAAATTTAAAAATTTAAAAATAATTAAAAATTCAACCGCTTAACACGTGTCCTGTACGGACACGGTGTTAACTTCAACTTAACGGAGATGACCAAATAGAATCATTTTAAATAATTGGATACTAAATTGAACAAACCAAAAAAATAAGGACCAAATTAAACTTAACCAAAAAATTGGGATACAAAATCAGTAATTATACCAATTTTTTATTTAAAAAAAAAAAAAAAAACATTACGCCGACTAAAAGAAGCGACCATTGTTGTATCATTCATAATACATATTACATTTGTTGCTATTATAACTTATGTAATATAGAAAAGAAAAGAAAAAACTTCAATTATGTTATTGTGACAGAATATATATATATATATATATATATATATATATATATATATATATATATATATA
>Ga0099822_1005557_pt1 | contig 16469 bp, 7 predicted proteins | sample CowpeawhiteBW_FD_76839 | JGI IMG/M metagenome (GOLD analysis project Ga0099822, IMG submission 76839) | Root nodule microbial communities of legume samples collected from California USA - Cow pea white BW | ecosystem: Host-associated > Plants > Roots > Nodule | place: USA: California | collected...
ATAATATAAATATAAAAAAAAAAAAAAATATATTTATTATTATTATTATTATTTATATATATATTTTTATATATATATATATATATATATATATATATATATATATATATATATATCACGTATCGTATCCTATTATTTTCAAAATAAATGTATATTCATATCAGATATGTGTTGTATTTGATACATATATCATATCTATGCATCATAGACAATAACACTTATGTCTCTTTCATGGAAGATGTTTTAAACAATATCTATATTTGTCTAACCACTAAACTTGTATTGTGGGTTTTTTTATGAATGTGGTGTAATTCATATTTGAAATTATGAGATGGTGTAGCTATTTTAAAAAAAAATGGCTTAGGTTAAGTTTTGTCAACACCACACAATTTATAAGTTATCCAAAGTATACATAATTTCATTTGAATTGAGTTGAAGTCATGCTAGTTATGTGTGAGTTCTGTAAATATGTAGTAAGGTCGTTACATAATGACACAATGTTGTTGTAGTTCTGTTATTTTTTTTCACTCGAATGTAGAAGTCGTTAAAATATTAATACGACTTCTTTGTAATGACAATGTACTAAGTCATTGTATTTTGGCATGACTACTATACTAACAAAATTCTCAAAAAATAGTTTTTAATTTATGCTTATGTGGTTGATATGCACGTAATTAACCTAAATGTGGAGAAAAAAAATAGCGAAGAGCACTCTTCATGATCTCAACAAAAAAATACCATTATTAACAAAAGCAATTGAATTACTTTATTGGAATTCAAAGTTTAAGTGTTAAGATAGCCTTCCTCTTATGGAAGGGATTTTCACTTGAGGCTCGAAGTTGTTGAATTATATTTTCTCCTTTTAAACCAAGCCAAAATGAGATATTATGTGTGATAAATGGTTATAAGATTTGACAATTTTTCTTTCATAATTATGACAAGTGTCAAAGATTGTACTCTTGGTTGTATTTGAGAAAAAATACTATTGCAATAGTCTATGTACAACTTTTGTCAATAAAATTCTTTACTAAAAAAAAAAGAAATTCCGAAGTAGTATCAAAATACAATGATCGAAGTATATTCCATTATAAAAAAGATTGCGTTAGTCTCAAATGACTCCAACACATAATAAATAATTTTACTTTAACCGAAATAAAATTGATTGTACTTAAATAAAAATTGTGTCGTTATGCGACAACTTTACTCTGTGCACTAAAATCGTGGATAACTGACATGACTTTAACTTAATTTATTAGAATCATCTATGTTTGGGACGAATTTTCCGTGATGAATTTTCTGTTATAATTTGTCTAAAGTTAAAATTTTCTAGAAAGTTACACCAATTTCGTAATTTCAATCTTGAATTGTATTACATTCTAAAAAAAAATTCATATATTGAATTTATTAAATTAGGTTAAATTCTTTTATGTTTATGATAATAGTAATAATAAGCTCAACTAAATATTTTCAATTGCTTCAATCAAATAAAAATTATGATTATAAACATAATTTAGTTAAAAGAAAGTTCTCTTTTGGTATAATCACCCATTCTAAAAGTTACCAAATAATTTCATAAAAACAAAATACACTAGTTTGTAAAGAAAGCTTAGTGTTGAGGAGTGAGAAGTGTATGAGGGAAGATTGTGGTAGCTAAGGCTCCTTATAAAATCCCCTTCAAAGACAGATAACGACTGCTTCACTTATCTTACTAAACTAACCCTTCCTTTTTTCTTCATTCTTGTCTTCTCTCTTTCTCTCTCCCTCAACTCTACAATGCCACCAGCCAAACGCAAGCCCGCCCAACCGGCGCCGGCTGCGGCGGCTCCGGTGAGGGTCACTCGTGCGGCAGCCAAGCGCTCCGCCTTGGCCACCTCCGACCCTCCGCCGGAAGAGAAGAAAGCCAAGAAGGCAAAGAAGGCCAAGGCCAGCAGTGGCGGTAGGAAGAAGAAGAACGAGAAAGAAGAAAGTGCTCCGGTTAAAGCAGATAAAGAGGAAGAAATAGAAGAAGATGAAGAAGAAGGGGCTTCCAGCAAGACTATCGTTGTTGAACACTGGTTCGTCCCTTTCTCCTTCTGCTCGTTTTGGTTCATGGGTAAATTAAAAATGTTTCTTTTTGTATTCTGTGGCTGTGTGTGCTTTCATTTATGTGTATTATTTGAAATAACTTTATCAAAATTTTGTTTGTTTGAAAAAGGTTCTTTAAGTTTTACAAGGTAACGACTTGGTTAATAGTTTTTTGGGGTTAAAGGAAAGACATAAGAGGAAAATAAGAGTTAGTTGTTTCCATTAGTTGAATAACTTTGTTAAATGTTTTTGAGAAATTTTTTGTTGCTGTTATGATAGTATTATTTGGTCTGAAAGTGTTGATATGATGTGTTATTTGTTGCAGTTTCTCTTCAATATCATTTTATGTATTTATTGTGGGTTGCCAATGGGTATTTGATTTTGTTGTTGTTGTTACTTGGTTCATTTGTTGAGGCCAAAGATCTTGCCTTGTGTGTGTGTGTGTGTGTGTTGGTGATGTTGTTATCGGCACTTTCTATATAATGTGTTGTTTGTTGTTATTTGTTATTCTTAGTAAGCAATGTAACCAGTTCAAGATGAGGGCCAATCTGGTGAAAGAACGTCTGGAGAAAGCGGACTGTGGAGTCAATGTGATACTGAACCCTGAAAAGGTATATATACTGTGATAGTTATTGGTAAATCTTTTGTTTTATCAAGTTTTGGAAGTGTCTTAAGTCATTGATCTATTTTCTTAAAACTTTTGGTTCAAAATGTGTGGTGTTTTGTTCAATAGTCTTTCTTGCTACCCACTTATCAAGTGTAACCTTTGTTTAGATGTTGGGAAAACTTGTGACACCAACAGCTGATGCAGCTCAATCGTGAAAGCCCCATTGACTGTGATTTTGTGAATGAAATTGTGGTCATGAACTGTTTTTGAAAACCTCAATTATAAGCAAAATGGACTATTGTTCTTTGTATATACTATATATTATATACTGTTTAGGGTAGTTTTAATACTGAGTTAGAGAATGCACTATTGTTTTGTGTAGATCATTGTTAAGACTTCTGAGTTCTGAACACAATGATTACTGAGTTTCATATGATATTTTATTTGAGTAATTTTTCTTCTTTAAGTTTGGTTATAGACAATTTGAACTGATTATTTCTTCTCTCCTTTTTTATTCAATGAAAAGCCAAGAAGAGGTTGCTTTGAAATACGGGAAGAAGGTGGCAAGAAGTTCATCAGTCTCTTGGTAATAATGAACTATATTTGGAAATCAGTGTGCTGAGTTGTTAATCATCTGAGTTGAATTGAAAGTATTCTGATATAAACTGTTTAACTGAAGATGCATTTCTTCTGGTGAAAATGATTTTGGAAAGGAAAACAGAACATCAATTTTGCTGTCATCTGAAACATGCAGAGTGGTTTACAAACTATGTTTTGTTTCAGGACATGAAGCGACCATTTAAACCAATGAGGGATCTAGACATGGACCAGGTCATTTCGGATATCATTGATGAGATATCAAACACTTAGTTAACTTTAGTTGTTTCGTATGTTCTATGTTTTGGCTTGACTTGAAGTGAAGCTACATAAATTGTTCTAATGTTAGAATTCCTGCAATGGAAACCTGTCCATAATTTGTTTACCAGTTGTATGTGGTTGCTAGTTTGAGGTTGACACAGTTTGAGAGGAGAGACAGTCTTTTTGGATATGTTGTTGACTGTCTCAAATGAGTACCAATAGGTTTCAGGTTTCATTTGTGTTTCAGATTAAATTTACAGGATATGTTATCAAAACATTTTGTATGTTTTTCTATTATGGTTTCAGTTGTTTTAGATGCTCTTGTTTGTAATCTCAAAATCCATAATTGTGTTGGAAGGTTGAGCAATAGTATCATCTTCCTCTGTTATTGTTCTGTCACCTTTATGTTTTTTGTGAAACTCAAATTGGGATATGAATTTTCTTTCATTTTCTGATCAAGTCTTTGTTTTCTGTATTTTTTATTCTTTCATTCATTCATTCCTAGTATTTCTGTTTGCTTAATCTTATTTATAAAACATGGTGTCTTAATTTTGCATATGTTGGAGGGTGTATTTTTTTTAATGCATGTCACTCATTTCTGCTCCAAATTCTTATTTTTTGTTATTTTTTTCAAACCCTTTTAGTTAAGAATTATATTTTTTTTTTGTGTGCCTATTTGAAACTTTGCTTTGATTTTGAAACTAAAATATTTTAGTTGAATATTGAAATATGTGAGGAAAATTTTATAGAAAGAAGGAAAATAGAAGAGTAAGAGAGAAAATGATGTTTACTAAAAGAATGAAATCTATTAAATAAACCTGGATAATCTTTTGACTTTGAAAATGTATGTTATTTTCTAGTTTGTTTCTAAAATGGTTAAAATTAAAAATTACTAACTTAAAACAACATCTAACTCTTCTTACTTTGGTGATATATATTTTTAAAGGAATAAAAAGATATTCACTTTTAAAATTATTATAAACATGATATTTAATGATGTGTATTTACATTTTAATTATTTATAAAATTATAAATATGATGTCATATGTTAGAGTTAAGAGATGGACTTCTTTTATATGAAATTTAGTAACATGACTTAGTTAATAAGAATATGAAAGGTGCATATTAGGTTAACAAAATTTTATTCTAAAGAAACGATATGATATGACTATTTTCAATGTATGAGTCTCAATCATATATAATATAATATAATATGGTAACAAGTGTCATGTATTATTATTGGTAACTAATTGGTCATGATATTTTTCTATCATTGCGATCAGAAATAGCAGCATTTCGTCCAATAGCCTATTGCAACCAAAATTGCTATCATTTTTGCAATGAGTGTGTTTGGTTTATCAAAGGCTCTTTTATCCTTCAAAAATTGGTTTGAGTTTAGTTTGAAAAAAAAAAATCTAATGTGTTTTTTCTTATGTATTTAAAGATTAAATTATATTTTTTGATCTTTTAAATGTTAAATTGTTATCAATTCACCCGCCAAATTAGTCATTTACCTTGGATCTATTATTCACATTGGCTTTACCACTTACATAAAGATATTTATTTCTTTTCTTTTTTCAGTTTTAAGATTTATTTATGAACAATATAGCTAAAGGTATTAGTTTAACGTTTTGTTTTCAAAATAAATTTTTTAACATAAAAAATGGAACAAACTTTGCAAATGTTTTCTCATCAATTTCTTATGTTTCATCTTGTTCAGTATTCCCTTCAATTCTGCGTCCCATCTTTTTCGCTTTGGTTCCTCAACATTAGTTGTATGAACATTACGTCACAAATGATTTTTTTGTTGTGCTTGAGAAAATAAAAAAAAATTACTTTCCATAAAGTATAAAATTTAGATTTCATTTAGAAAAATGAAAGGATATGTTTATAAATAAATTATGTAAACTTTTTTATTAAAATAATCACATCAACCATTATAATATCGATGTTGAAGGAAAGAGAGTTGTCAACACATGAAGCTCCTTTTCAGTTGTCTGAAATTTGAAGTTTGATTTGACATTACAAAGTTTTAAAATTTTGATTTTAATTTATATGAAACTAAAATAAATTAATTTTCTTCTTTATAAAATATTATATTTTTTGTTTAATATAACAAATTGGTCAATATTAAGTAAAAAGAAAGAACAAAATATTCAAAATTTAATGATGTTATTGATAGAGGTGAGCATGCTACGAGTTGTGAGAATTTTGTTTTTATATATTTTTCTTTCTACCGGATCAAATAGTTTAGGGTGAAGCTAAATAAAGTCAATAAGAATGTCACATTTTGTTATAATTAATTTAATATTTTTTTCTTAATATATAATAGGACTAATCCGTTTAATTTTTTCTAAAGCATTGTTAATCTTAAATAAATTTTTATTATTTTTAACTTTGAGAAACTTTTTTCGGGTAAAACAACTAATATTGAAATTGTTAACATTATTCTATAAGATATGTATGCATTTGAAAAATAATTTATTCTCTTTATATAATTAAGAATGTTAATTGACTTATCATTTTTCAAATATATAATTTCCCTTAAGATATTTAATTCTGAAAATAAATCAAATAAATCAATATCCAACAAATTATCATGTTTTAAAGATTTTTCAAGGTTTATGTATTTTTCTTTAGAAAATGTATAATCTAGTGACTTTAATTTTTTAACACTAAATAAAAAACCAAAAATATATTCATATATTTTAAATTGTTCAATTTTTTTCATAACTCCTTTTTGTCATGCAATTAAAGCCTCAATTCTTCTCTTCTTTTGAATTTTTGAATAGCTTGATTCAAATTTTCTAGTTGACATATCTATATATTTTTATGATATAAAAATTATAATATATAAAACACTACTAAAGATAAATATATAAAATGAATGAATTAAAACAATAAAACTTGGTTCTGATTGTCAAGAAAATAAACTCGATAGTACACTTGAACTATCTTGAAGTCTCAAGTCTCTTTTTCATTCTCAAGTCTCAACTTTTTCAGAAACCAGCAGAATTGTTTATTTTAAGATTAATCATTAACAAAAATAATTAAAAACATTTATTGTTCTTCTCAACTAGATAGTAAGTCTTTTTTTCCCAAAACTTAATTATTTTTCTACAGAAAAACCAACTTTGAATTATGCTCCAATTAATTTATTATCCACCAAAAGATTAAACCATAATCTAATTAATAGTATTTAAAAAAAATTAAGTTCCTTATCAAGATATATAAAAAAATACTCTCGAAATCCGTAAATCGAAAAGTACAAAAAAACAAAACTGGAAAAAAGAAACACATTTCTAATTCTAATACAAATCCAAAACAGAATAAAATTAACAACACAAATAGAAAGAAAAAACATATTAACTATAAATGAGGATGAAAAAATTGGTACATATGTGCAACATGAGATTCAAGATATTTAAGGAATGTAATATACCAAAACCCTAAAAATAAGAGTCTTAGAAGAGAAAAATTTAGGAGAGGCAAGAAAAGTCACAAAGAGATAAAAAAATAAAATATAATCCAGATCGATTATAAGAAAATAAAGATAGCTAACCATTCTCTTTCTTGTAAACAAAATTATAATTTACTAAAAAAATGTTTTAACTCATTAATTATCATTTTTACTACCAATAAAAATTAACATACACTAATAATAATTTAATTAAATTTTCTTATCAAACTTAAACTTATAATTAATTTAATAGAGCTAGTAATAAAATAATTTTAAAGGTCTTTTTTTTTTTTTAAACATAATTTTATAATTAGTTTAATAGAGGTATATTAATTAGTCCTAAAAAAAGTTTGAGGCCTTTTTTTTCTTAAACATAATTTTAAAATTAATTTAATAGAGAAATATTAGTCGTAAATTTTTTTTTGAGGCCTTCTTTTCCTTGAGGCCTAAAGCAAGTGTTTTACTTGCTTTACTCTTGAGCCGACCCTACTAAGTGGTTGAGGTCCCTCATAGTTATAGCACTGAATACCCCACTATTGTTACTGCTAGAAAAGAGATCCACTCCTTTAAGGTTGAGGCTTGGAGTATGACTTCTTTCTCTCTTTGTGTTTGGGATTACTCTAAGACGATCCCCCTACATGAGGTCTCTAAACTTTGCATCATGCTTTCAAGTTCTCTACCACTTGTATTTTTTATATTAAAGAACGAAATTCCCTGATAGAAAGAGGCACTACAACCTCCTTGATTTCTTGTTTCAATCCATTTTAAAACTTTCGGCATCTCCATATATCATTCATGGCAAAAGTATAGAAACGAGTTGGGTGTTTAAACCTCTAGGCATACTCAACCACAATCATATCTCTCTGCCCTAGCTTTAGGAACTCCACTTTCTTAACGTATCTCACACTATCAAGAAGTACTCCTCAAAGAAATTCAATTTAAAGCTATCCCAAATGATTTCTTATTCTTTCTCCTCCATCACCATTTTCATGCTCGCCCACTAGTGCCCTGCCTCTCTAGTTAGAATGTACACTATGTAGGCCAACCTATTCTTTCTCGGGTGCTGCTTCACATAAAATACTCTCTCTAAGTCCTTCATCCATTGATCAACATCATTTGGAGTTGTCTTCCCACCAAACTTTGCAGGGTTATGTTTCAAAGAGTCCTCCAAGCTCCATTCAGATGATTGAGAACTTTGTGGTTGAGAAGCACCAGTTGTTACCTTGGTAGCTTACAACTTTTGCAATGCAGCGAGATGCTGCAGTTAAAAGGCCTCAACTTCTAGCCTTGAACCTTTTATCTATTGTAAGGAAACATGATGCTATTGTGCCATAGAGGCACCTTCTTGCTCCAAAGTTGCAATCGTGGTCTCGATCGCCATTGGCAAACTAGGCATGTCCATTGAAGGGAAAGGATGACAGATAGGTGGCCTACATGCCATAACTTTTGTTCATACAAAGAAAGACAATTTAGGCACATACTAGCTTATACTCTAAATTGCAACTATTCTAATCATAAATCATACACACAATAAAAACACCACAGACTCATAGAATTGTTGGTGTTGTTGAATGAAATGATTACAGATGGAAATACACTGCCCACTCCTAAATATGATGCCAAGAAAATTATTTATCCTATGGGTATGGAGTATAAAATGATATATGCATGTCCTAATGGTTACCTATTATACAAGAAAGAATTCGAAGGTTTGAAAAAATGTTTGAAATGTGGGTTATCATGATACAAGCATAAAACCAACAACGAATACAATGGTCAGATAGAAAAGGATGGCCATCTTTGAAATTAGTTTGCTACTTTCCAATCGTGCTCGAACTTAAGCGTTTGTTTGTGAATATAAAAGACGCTAAAAACCTTATATGACATTGAGATGAGAGAAGATGTGACAAACTACTTCATCATCCAACTGATTCAATGTAATGGAAAAATATTGATCTCAAATTTTCCCAATTCTATCTAGAATGTAGAAATGATTGGTTTGGTTTAACTACCAATGGAATGAATCCATTTAGTAATAGGTATCAACCATAGTTGTTGGCCCGTTATATTATTCATTTACAACTTATCTCGTGGACTATGCATGAAGAGAAAATACATGATGTTGTCTATAATGATATTTGGTCCAAGGCAGCCTAGAAATGACATTGATGTATATCTTAGTCCACTACTTGAAGACTTGAAATTCTTGTAGGTTGATAGAGTTATTTTAAACCATTAATGATTATCCCGCTTACGGTAATTTGCTAGGGTACAATATCAAGGGTCATATAGCATGTCCTATATGTGAAGAAAACACTACATCTTATCAATTGAAAAATGGAAGGAAGACAATATATATGCACGATCGACAATTTTTACAATCTAATCATCCTTAGTGAAGGTTAAAGAAGGCATTCAATAAACATCAAGAGGATGACAAAACAATAATTCCATTGACTGGTCTTCAAATTCATGAAAAAGTTAATAAAGTACATCATGTATTTGGTAAAACAACCAAGAAGTCATCTGCAACAAGCCCTTGGAAGAAAAAAAAAATCAATAATCTTTTATCTTTAATATTGGTCGAAGTTAGAAGTTAGACATTGCATAAATGTAATGCATGTTGTAAGACCCAAGAAAAATGAAATAGTTAAATAAATAATTATTTAATATAAATGCGGGTAATGGAATAATTATGACCTTTAATATGAGAGTTATGACAAGGAATATTTAATTGTTTTATTATTTTAATAATATGTTAATCACTAAGAGATGAATAGGGAAGGAGATAGGAGGTTTTTAAAAGCTAACAGATTTTGTAGCATAATACATGAATCCGGTGCCTTGCATGATCCAAATTTCTCTTTGTTTTCGGGTTTCTAGAAAATTCCAGAAATCGCCTAGCAGCTTTGAAGGCCCGCCATGCAATGCGTGAGCGCTGGACGCATTTTTGGATTTTTGAGATGAACCGCCTGGTGGTAAGGGTGATTCCACCATACGACATGAACATTGGTTCAGTTGTTGTGATTTTATGGATTTTTGTGGCATTTTATGTTTCTTGTGAAAATGCTCTAAGCACATTATATGTGTAATATTGTATAAATAACGTAATGTATGACAATTGAATGGTTGAATGGGGATACAAACCATGAAGGGTTCATGTTAGATTTTGGGACTGAAATTCTAATATGATTCTTAGAGTCCAATTATGATAACTTTAAAAAGGTATGAAATTATTGTTTGAGTATGGATGCGAAAAATCAGAAATTAACGTAATTTCATCTGTTTGATTGACGGGAGTGAGACTTTGGGTTTAGGGTCCCTAGTAGGTGTAGGAAGATTTTGGGTTTTGCCCAGACTTTTATGCACTGCCTGGTGGTACATACCTGCCGCCAGGGTATCGACGTTACAATAGTGGCTTGGTGGTTTTGTCTGTTTAGGTGTATTTTTGGTTCTGTTGGGGCTTATACTGACCATATAGGGGTTAGGGATCAAAATTGGATAAATTGTAGCATTGAGATTATAATGAAGGGAATAAATTTGTATGTTTATGCTAAAAATTGGTGAAGTGTATGAAATTATATTACCAAGTGCTGAGACAAATTGAGGCTTGATATACTGAATTGGTAAAAAGCAATGTTAAAGTGAAGGTATGCCTTGTATGAATATATGAGAATAAGGCTGCTATCTTGTAATATATAAGAACATGCTGATTTTGGTTTCACTTAAGTGTTGGCATGAGAGTACATGGTTGTGCATACTGCAAATTGGACTATATAATATTTTGTAGTCTAATCTTGAATTAAGTTGCTAAATATAGACAAGTAAAATAGTAAACTGGATTGAAGGTTTCATTATCAGTCCCCAATGGAGGGCTTAAGGGACTGAAGGTTTCATTATCAGTCCCCAATGAAGGGCTTAAGGGACTGAAGGTTTCATTATCAGTCCCACGGGACTGATGGTTCCGTTATTGGCCCCATAGTGGGCACCATTATTTTGATCCCAGGACATTGTTAGAGTCAATCACTATACATTTAAGGTATTGTCCGCTTTGGAGTGTTGACTCCATCACAATTTTGTCCTTAAAAGACGCCTTGGGTGGAAGGAGGAAAGGGTATTTAAACCACCTTAGACCTAAACTTCTAAGCGAGGTGGGACTATTGGGTCTATGGTAGGAACAACTTATATAAAAATGAAAGTTCATAACATTGAGTTTCTCAATTCTTCATTTCAATCAAATCCAAATGAGCATTTACTCCATCTTTTGTCTTTCACTGAATGTTAAGTAGTGTACCAATCAAGCTGTGACACACATTCTTCTCTACATGTGTAACGTCCCTACTAGAAATTACTTAATATAATATATAATTTTATAATTCAAATTCAAATTGCCATAAATTTATTATTCCTAAACGAGGAAAAATTTAAATTCGTTCAACGTATTTAACTTTAAATAAACAAAACCATAAAGGTATTGCAAGTTTCAAGCAAACCAACTAAAAGTAAATAAAATAACAATAAATAGTTCATAATAAATTCCTAGAATAGCCCTCTCTCCGTCTCTAGGCATCACCGGTACCACCTAGAATATCATCTGCTCCCGTATGACAAGTCACACGATTATCGCCAAACACAAATAGAAAGGGTGAGCTTGTAATAACATACACATATAATTTTTAAATAAAATAAGGATCCACCCTAAAGCTACTTTATTTTAGTTAATACTTTGCCAAGAAACCTTACTGCCCTAAGGTTTTCCAATGACCATGGACCCAGGATATAACATGCTTCCACGAACTTGTATGCTCGTGGTCCTACCTCTACGAACCTCCTCGCTCGTATTCTAACTCTACAGACCTCCCCGCCCGTAGTCCAACACATATGATCCATCCAACTACGAACCTCCCCGCTCATATTAATCATGTGTTCGCTACCAGCCATGAACATACCCATCATGACCTTGTCAAGCATCTCCTAGTCCAAGCCCAACATCACAAACATGCAAAATACAAGCAAAAAGAGTCTATTATCCTCTTCGGTATCTCATGGCATTGCCTAAGCGACGCTAGGCGACCTTCCAACGAAGACCTCCTGGCAGAACTTTCTCGTCGCCAAGTGTTAGACAGATCCATAGCCACTGTTTAATGGCTATCGCTTGGCAGTTCGCACCGCACCACCAGGCGCTATACTAGTAACATGCCAGCTACTGATTTAGCACCCCAAAATAGTTTTATATACCTTAAACAATCCATGCATAAGTCCAGTTTACTATTTTTCCTATCTATATTTAGCAACTTAACTCATGATTACACTCTAACATATTATATAGTCCAATAATATAAATTTGCAGTATGCACAACCATTAGTAATCGCCTAGATACAGGTGATGCCTTGGAATGAAAGATAATTATGAATCAACTTTGTCTATGAACGAGGAAGCTATAAGTAATGTAACAAAGAATCTCATGGAGAGTTCAATGCCCAAAATACACCCAAACATCCAAAACCACTAGGCCACTACTGTAACATCGATCGCCTAATTTCATACCTTGTCATACTATTCCTTTTCATAACTCTCGCATTAAATGTCATAATTATTCCATTACCCGCATTTATATTAAATAATTATTTATTTAATTATTTAATTTTTCTCGGGTCTTACATTATCTATCCATGTGGTATTGACAATGCCACGTGTCACACCAAGAGCCTGACACGTGGAAAAAAAATTTAAAATTAAAAAAGTTAAAAAACCAAAAACTAGCTTGTGCCACAACGTTAACAACGTTACTAATTTTTTTCTAAAAGGGACCTAATTGAAACACTTTCAAAAATTAGAATGCAATTGACACCTTTTTAAAAAGCGGGTACTAAACTGACACATCCGAATTAAAGTGGGTACCATCCGACTGATTAAACCTAAATATATTTATTCTATTTTGGAGTTGTTACAATTATAGTATTGGAGCAGGTTTGTCCTTAGATCTGTCCACCTATTTGTCACCTTCAAATTCATAAGCCTTAACACTGCTGACAACCGTATGAACTTAGTTGTATCGACATATAATGGACTCTCTACATTACTAGACATCATCTCATACACATGCGTTTGTGCAAAAGCTTCTACGCAAACATAACGAATCATGTCCTCTAATTTGTCTTTTTCAGTCAATCTTCCATGGTGGAATCGACATGTTGTATCACTTGTAAGAAAACCATCACAAATAAGATGCTCTCTAATTTCGATTGTATTCAACTTTCTTCCATTCAAACAATTGACACAAGACCATCTAAATTTAACTTAATCATGACTTCTACCCTCATTACATTGGGCAAATTGTATAAATTCTTGTAGTCATCTCTCATACTCAATACTAATGTGTGGTGAATTAATCCAATCTCGATCTGTACATATATACTAAAATTGTGTGAACAATTTTAGTAACCTTTAAATTAATGATCACCTCACTTTTGTATTCAAGGTTTGATCCTACCCCATTCAAGAAGATTCTCTTTTTAGCTTATTTTTATATGTAAATTTTAAACAACATATCTTAAATTTCACGAAATTTTGCCAGCATTTTGCATTGGTCTTCAGGTTACACAAAATACAAGTGATCAACCATAGTCAAATATACACTCGAAGATCAATACAAAATATAGTTGGCAAATACTAATTAATTTTAAGATATGTCTATTAAAATATATGAACTAATAAACTATTAAAAAATGATTAATCTTCTTAAATTATCTAATCCGACAATTGAAGATTCAATACATATAAATTAATAGTATTGTCTCCTATAATATTAAGTTTAAAAAAATACAACTTCTTCAAAAACAAAACTTGGAGACAGTATATAACTTTCGTATTGAATCTCAAATGTGAAATTAAGGCTAACTCAATGTAAGAAAAGAAAACAATATATCTAAGCTTATAATTAATGACATATATCTAACATACAACAAATAAACAATATACTACAAAATTATACGCTCATATTAAAAGTAGGAACTTGGGAGCGTGAAAATCGAACGACAGTGGAGGAGGATGCAACAATACCCACATTTTGGAGAAGTATATAGTCCCACAAAAATGCAACAATACCTGATAAAAAACGCAACCATGAAAATGCAAGACGCCATCAAAACTAGTAGAAGCAAAGAAAAACACCAAAAACCCTAAACAAAATGATATGAAAAAAACAAAGGCGAGGGTGCGATAGTGTTCGACAACACAGACTAAGCGACAATGGTTGGTGGCGGTTGGAGGAGCATCGGAGGTGGCAAACTGAAGAAGATGAAGATGAAACTGAAAAAGAACAACAACAATGGTCACCTCTGCAATTCACGATTTTTAGCCCTAGAACACCCTTTAGGCCTCGGTTATTTATAAAATTGGAGCCTAAAGGCTAATGTGACTTGGTTTCCTCTTTAAATGAGGCCTAAAACACTACAGTCAATGAAAATTTTGAAAATTTAACCAACTTTTAGACTTCGAGTTTAACCAACCTAAAGCATGTAATAATATTAGGCTTTTGTTCTCTAGAACTGATGCCATTGCTCACATAAAATAATAAAAAAAAAGTGTCAGTTTTGAAATTTGAACAAACTTATAGGAACTAATTCTCCTGAAACTGAAGCCTAATGACTTATTGGCACTGGTTTTGAAGGAACTGAAGCATAAAGTTATGCTATTAGGAAAATAGAGACATAAAAGTTTGTTAAAATTGAAATTTTTCCATAAGAACTTAGGCATATAAGGCGATTTCGAATCCCAAAACTACACTAGTGTAAAAATATCAATATTAATAATTTTTATTATAGTTAGTTCAAACCCAAGTTAAGCTGAGTTGGTGTGGATCCAGATTCAACCAATTTTGTTTAAGCTTAGCCGTGGCATCCCACATTCAATCCAGTCAAGGTGGTTTCGTTATCATCTTAGTCATTCTTTCAATAGACTTCGATCAAGACCATGTCAAGACCAGGGCGTGTTTGGTCAAGCCAAGTCTACTTGAGCCTTGGTTGAGTCAAGGGAAGTCGGCTCGGGCTTAGATTAATCAAGTCAGTCTGAGCGAGTTGACTTGGTTCAGGCTGAAGATCAAGCCGAATAAGTCTAGGTCGAAAGTCGAGTCGAGTCGCCCAAGGTTGAAGGCCAAGCCGAGGTTGAAAGTCAAGACGAGTCGTCCTTGGTCAAGGGGTGGAGTCAAATTATCCAAATATTTTTAAAATAAATCTTTGCCTTAAAAAATAAATTAAATTTTTTATCTAAACAAGAAAATTGAAATCTAAGATATTTCAATTATTCTATCCAAACAAACTATTTAAAAAATTAATAAAATTAAATTTCGATTACCATGTATTTCAATTTCTTAGAATTATTAAACAATACAAGAGGGCTTGATGAGCGAGAAATGAAATTTTCAGGTTTAAGGAGAGGGGATATATGTATGTAAGATTTGTATAAGGTTAACTTTATCTATAAATTAAAATCACTAAGTAAATATTTGTATATAATGTTGAATTTATCTACGGATCAAAATCGGTAGGTAAATATCCATATGTAATATTTAGTTTACTTATGAATTGCCATTAGTAGGTAATATATGTATATAATATTTAATTTACCTATGAATTCATATCCATTGATAACAATATATAGATAAATCATGATTTTCTTGTAGTGAAAATTTCTTATCCAAACACAATGTAAAAAAGTGAATTAACCTTTTAAAATGTCTTATTCAAACACATTATTATAGTATGTTCTCATGACATCATTATCTTAGATTCACCTTCTAAAGTTTCGAAAAGTCCTTGTTGACAATGTTAAAAATAATTGTTTAGAAACCAATATCAACATCTTCACTGCATTTTATATAGAACTACTTTGGAATATAAATTTCATAAATTTAGTGTATTGGTTCATATATTTAAATATTAATTCGTCAATCAACTACCTTAGCCAAATTGATGGTAGCTTCATTTTGATTTCATGGATAACACTTACGAAACCACGGACAAAAAGGCAAATAAGTGGAGCCATTTGTTATGCCAAAATAACCAAGGAATGATTAATAAAGGATATTTTCATACAGATTTAATACTTAGTAAATAAGTAGCCAAATTGATTCTTTTTTGTTAAATAGACAACAAGATTTTCCCCTAGAAGGAAGTAAAGTTACTATGTAATTTGGGATACAATAATACTTAAAACATTATTTGACAGTTTCAAATACCAGGTCTTGAATAAGGTTTTTAAGTTTCTTATGTTAAGGTAAATATTTTGTATAAGACAATTTTTTTTTTGATCAGCAAAGAATATTAATATATATACAGAGACACTTTAGGGGTGCCTCAACCCTTATACAGATCCTGATTTTACATTGAGGTTCTTAGATAAACAAAACAACCTAATAGATGTGTGTAGCAAAAAGATCAAAGGCAAATAGAGGACCTACATATTCAAAGTACAACTAA
>Ga0099822_1005558_pt1 | contig 16469 bp, 10 predicted proteins | sample CowpeawhiteBW_FD_76839 | JGI IMG/M metagenome (GOLD analysis project Ga0099822, IMG submission 76839) | Root nodule microbial communities of legume samples collected from California USA - Cow pea white BW | ecosystem: Host-associated > Plants > Roots > Nodule | place: USA: California | collected...
TAAAAATGTGATTATCTTTTTTTTTTATATTTTTTTTATAAATACGCATTTACAATAATATATATATATATATACATATATATATATATATATATATATATATATATATATACATATTATATTTATTTTTTTCATCTCTTTCTATCTTATTATATATCTTATAAATTTATGTAGTTTTTTTTGTTATTTATTTCAATATATCTCACGTATTGATCAATGTATCCATTGATAATTTTTCTAAAATATTAGTGAAAGACAGGTTATATATTCTTATATTGTTTTTAGACACCTTACATTTAATTTTACTTTAATAAAAAAAACCATAAACAACTTTTTATTTGATATATTTATTTTAAATTTGATTATGAGGTATAATAATATTTATTATAAAAATTTAATTGAAAGTAAAATAAAATAAAAAGTAAACAAAACAAAAACAAAAAGGGAAAAAGATCTCAGAAAAATAAGACACGGTTTCTCAAGTATTTAGAGAAATTCTGCTGTCTTGTTCCAGCTAGTTCCAGCAAAATGTTCTTAAACACATAAAATGCTGTTTTCATTAACTAAAGTTGAGTATTGTTACAAAGAGAAATTTTGCTTCAAGAAAAAGAATCAAAAAGTGTTGTTTCAGACTTTGTCTATCACAAACTTTAATCTAACTTCAACCAGAGAAACAAGAACTAAATAGAGTGGGAAAGAGACTGAACAATGCGGTGCTGTTTTGTTTTTCTGTTTTTAAACAATTGGAAGAAGGACTAGTTGCAGTTTAGAACAAATAGTGCACAACCATGAATTTCCACGTCCATTGATATCGTCCCCTGTGTTGTGATTACGTTCTTTCCACTCCACACTTCCGTCCCCTTGCATGAATCGATTCTTCTGTCAGGAAGAATCTTCCCCAGATATGATGTCTTCGCATATATCTCCGTTTTCTCATTGCTTAGATTGAAGAAAGCAAGATAGATTTCCCCTGAACAGAGACAAAACATTCATAGTTGTAAAACAGTTTCTATCAGGATTTGTTATTTAACTTCTTAAATGGTACTCATGATTAAGAAATAAGCTTCTTCTTTTTTTCAGCGTTGATGCTATGCAGTTGCAGAATAGAAGAAAATTCTTGAAACCCTTCAAGTGTTTGTTAGAAAGTAGAGACCTTTTCTTCCTGTTGCAATCCAAGAACGAATCCCACCAGGATTATTAACCTCAGCTGCAGGAGAGACCAATTTGCTTTATGAGTGATAAATACAAAGGGGGTTAAGGAAGAAAGAGAGGAAATGAAATTAGTTGTAGAACGTGGTGAGTGTCTACAAAATTCTACCTTCAACATACTTGACTGTTGCACAAAGACCCGAGTAACTATTTACCATGGTCCCATTGGAGTGCAGTTCCCAGATCTGTAGAAGACCAGATGAATCAGTTTTCATTGGAATCAATAAAATAGAAAATGGCTATGTCATACCTGATTAGAATCCCATCTGCATGGAGAAAATGTTCCTCTCTTGAACTCTTTAGATGTAACCTTTCGTTTTGGAGAAGCGTCTAAGCAAAATTTCATGCTGTCAGTAGCAACCAGTTGGTGTTTTCCTCGGTAATCCTGGTGATGCATACTCCCACCATCTCTGTATCAATGGCAATGTGTCAGTTTCTGTTGTTAACAGCAACACAAATGTTTAATTGGAAGTTGGATAAATGGAAAAGAGAAAGATAAAGCATGATTACAATCTGAGTTGAAGTTCTCTCTTGTTTACGCAGAATGGAGCTTGGTGCTGGTTTTCTGCATCCCTTTTCCAGCAGATTGTTTCAAGATCTTGGTTATGGTTATGACTTTCAACAGACCAACCACTCGCCTTTGATTCGCTACAGCCAGTCAAACCTAATGAATGTGTGTACGATGATGTCTTTGTTCCTTGCTTCGGTCTTTGCTTTTTCCCTCGAGCGTGCTTCAAGTTGTTTGAGCTTGTGATATAAGGAAACTGTCATAGCAGTAAAGTCAAATGATTGTATGCCAGACGTGCCTATTTTCCCAAAAAAAAAAAAAGATGGCTCACATGCCTCCATATTATTTGAGCTGAAGAAATTAATCTCTAGCAGGGTAGGGTTTGTTATAAGTTCGTATGTGATGGCATCGATCTTCCGCATATCCCCTCCATACATAAGGGGAGACTTCGCCAAAGACCACAAAGTCATCTGTCAAATAAGTATAGGTTCATTCAGTCTATCACAACGAAGATTATAAAGGAACACAATTCATATATGTTTTTTTTATCAATACCTGTGTCCTTTTTTCTTCTAGATTGAGCCTACTAAACCTGTGTGGACCATTATTTGAACCTGCAGAATTATTAGTAAATGCAGTAAATGGATCTATAGATATATACTGATAAGAAATAACCAAGATATGATGGTCATGCATGACATTCATAATGTGCAAATAAAAAAAGTAGCATTTCAGTCTCCTTTACCTTGATCAGTTAGCCATCCAAATGGTAGCATGTCCAAATCAGGCCAGGAATTTCCCTTTAGACCTTTTCCTCCTATCATATTAGCTGCAGAAAAATCCCTGGTTCACAATTAATTGAACTAAGTTAAGTCAAATGGCAATGGAATAACATACTATGAAGACTGATAAAAATATCTAAAGACAGATATATGAACAACTTAACCACCTTGTTACGTCAAAATGAGCCCGGACATCATCCCAATAATCCCAGTCATCTCCTGTTATTCGATACATGTTGACTAGTCCACTGACACTCTTGGCCATCGCTGGTGTCACACTGGTTCCAGGAGACAGAGAATACACTATAGGCCGATTAAGCTCACTGAGAACCTGACATGGCGTATCACATAAGTTTGCTAAAAGATGGCAGGCAAAATATTCTCAACATCTGTTCATATGAGAATGAGAATCTGCAGAATACCTCTGACACATAGCTTATTTCATTTAATTCCAAGTCATCGCCAAACACACAGTCATGTTTCACTGTAAGAACAGCAGAAAATCTATCAGCATTGGTGCCAAAACACATGCTTATTATTTAAATTCATTATGATTGTTGCGTGACATGAAGCAAGTGATGATAGTTCATAATAAGCTGATTACAAATTAGTAGTTCTTCTAGTACCTAGATCAACACCCCATGAGGCATACTGCTCATACAGGGATTTCAAAAATGCTCTCCCAGCTGCTAACTTTGTATTTACACTCATGAAACCATTAGGCATCCATGCACAAGCCTTTTCTGGGATTGCTATGTCTTTTGCACGCCAAACTCGACCAGATTCTTGATATGCACTTCCCTAGAAATTTGCAAAAGGAGGAAATCAAAGGTCAACAAGAACTTTCAAAAATACATTATTTAGGCATCCACAACTAGAAATTTCTAGTTCAGAAATAAAGAAAAAAAGGTTCAAGTGATAGAAGAATGCAAATCACACCTTTGTTGTATCTAAGATAGGTGTGTTTGCATTGACAGCTTGAGTGCTTATCCCTCTCATAACATGAATCCCAAACTTCAAACCCAAACTATGTACTTTATTAGCTATTTCCTTGAAACCCTTTCCACCTGTGGAAGAAGGCCACCTTCCTGGGTCTGGGACCATCCTTCCCCATTCATCAATCACGTCAAATCCGAGAGAATCGGGATAGGCACCTTTGACTTTCTTCCTATACCAGAGGTAATCCACCACCACAAACTTCAAGAGTTGATGAAAAGAAATCAGTCTATTTGTTAACACAGTCAAATGGTCCACAAGTTATTGTTATTTGCAGTATCTATACCTCATATCCATGAGCCTTGAGACGTTCAGAAACTATTTCAGCACTTTCTAAGAATTCATCTTCAGAAACTGTCCAGCAAAAGGAATCATAAGAATTCCAACCTCTTGGTGGGAGGCTAGCTCGCTGTTGGCCACTCTCAGGTATATTTTGGGATGACACACTGAAATTACACACTCAGATACATATATTATTTCATTTCATACTTTTATTGTCAAATATCTGACGATTATTCACAGAACAGTCTCAAAAGATTAAGAAAGGTGATTGAACAGCTTTGGTTTTAATTTAATATACTTTCAATTTATATTTTCTGCAATTAATTTGGACAAAAAACAGAAGTTTGGTTATAAGGTTTAAAAGTCACTCCAGACACCGCTCTAATTGAATCTATGCGGAGTTTCGAGTTTACTTCTCCAAATTAACCGGACTCGAGCTTCCTAAGTTTGACTTCAAGGACCTAAGTAAAAAGTGGCATTATGTTCCGATTTTAAAGGTTATATTTAGTACAAACTTTTTTTGTACACAGCTTTTGACATTTTGCTACCAAATAGTATAGTTATAGCAGAGCACACAACCAGCTTCTGAAAAGAACCAAGCAATACCAAATCCACCCCAAATGTGAGAGAGCCCTCTACCTTTTTGTGTTCATATGATTTGAGGAATAAACGACAACGGTGCCCCGACTACAATAAAGTTTTCGTTTATCATCATTTTTTAGTTCGAGAGCGAATGGGTAAGTTTTCCTTGTATAGTGAGAATATAAACATCCAAACAGCAGAAAACAAAAAATCTGAGTTGAATTTTGGATTAATCAACAACAGGAGAGGCACAAAAACCACATATTCAACTTGATAAATCCAAAAGACAGTGGAAAAAAGCTTGAATACTCTTTAAATCACTATCACAGTTCACTCATGAGGTATATTTCTGTGCACAGATCCACCACGAAACCAGTGTGAATCAGCCATTTTGACAAGCTCCAGAAACATGCAATGGCAATGTGAAGAAAAAAGAAGAACCATAACAGGTTCTAGATTCAACTATCGAAGCCTCCAATTATTCAGAAAACAAAGAAATTAATTACCAATCAAGCTTATCTTAACAATGTAAAAAATGTACCATAAATAAGTGAAAATTCACAATAGCAAGAGAAGAAGAAGAAGAAGATTCCATGGTTGCGTTGCGTGCGTACCTTAGCAAACAGAGAGGAAGGAGAACCCAAAAGGAGACTAAGCACAGAGAGAAGTACTTCATCACTGCGAGAACATCTGTTCCACCAAACAATGTTCCCACCACAGTTAAATACTTACAAATATCCAACTTCACAGTAAGAAATGAATTTCTAAAAAACAAATATAACAATAATCATAATATAATAAAATAAAATAATGATAATGCGTCGATGCGTTGGGAGCCATATACATGATGCATAATCATATCATGATGACAGTGAAAGCAACGTAATAGCGGTGACGTTTATCTGTTTTACTTGAATACAGTGGTGGATTTCTTCGAAAGAAAGCGCATTTTGGTTTGTCGCGACCTGGTTTAAGTTTAACCCTCACACTTCACGTTACGCTATAGGCACACGACCCCGATTGCAGAGGAGTAAACGTATCTGCCACTCATAAATCTAATGTTGCAATTCATTCGAAAATTCAGATTTGTAAACATTCGGCGAGGATGGCCAAGGAGCGGTTTCGGTGATTAAAATGTGCACGAAATTTGCAGTGTTGAAAGGGAAATTGGAGATAACAATGGTTGGGGGAAGAAAGAAGCAAAAGGTAAAGTAAAAATTTTAAGAGAGTGGAAGATGATGGGTGAAAATGCACATTATGTTTAAGATCCTAAAGGGTCTATAATAGTAAATTATGAGATTGTATTACTGGTTCTAGATTTTATAAAAGGAGTGTGAGTGATTTCATTAGATTGTAATAAGGATCTTAGATTTTACTTTTCTATAAAAAGAGTATGAGCCATTTTCGGTGTGGGTGTACAGTATTTTAGTATCTAGCTTAATATTTTCCAATAAATAAGGAAGGAGAAGATGAAGAAAATATGCTAGAGTTTTTTTTTTTACCTTTTGAAGGTAAAAGTTAATATATTTTTATTAATAAAATAATTATTAATTTTAAATAGAAGTATAAATTAATCTAATCTTAATTTTTAAAATTTAAATAATAAAGTAGAGAATATGATGATAAGAGAACTAAAATGAAATTATAAAAGGAAAATAAAAGTTTAGTACGTATTTAATATAGATGATAATATTTTGACTATTACGATTTAACTTTTATTTTATACTTTTTGTACATTCGATATTTTACATTAAATTACGTCAAAAAATATAAAATAAGAATCAAAATATAATTTTATTTAAAATTTGTAAAAAAAATAATTATATTAATTTTTAATTAGATAATGATGTGGTATTATATTTTTACATTAATTTTTAATAAAAAATGAATTTTAATAATAATTATATTAATTTTTAATTAAAAGAAATATGGTGATAATATACATTATAATAAATTACATTAATTTTAGTTTGGTATAAATTTAATTTAAATATTTAAGCTCAATTTATCTATTTTGGAAGTTGAATATTAAACCTAAAATTTAAAAAAGACTGTACAACAATTTTACCAATTTTATGACGTTACAGAATCTACATATTATATAAAATCGTAAAATTTTACCCTCTTACAATTTAAATCTCATTTGAAGTATCTTTCATGGGTGTGCATGTGTGAAAACATGACATCATGTATCATTTGATGTCTGTCCGGGCGTGTGTGTAAAAAAAAAAAAACTTTAAAAACTTGTGAGGTAGCGCGTGGGCGCAGATTCCTCTGCACAGGTATATTGCTAAAGTAAAAGACCTCTCCTTTGTCTTAATTTGCCTCTTAAACTTTGTCTTGGTAATTTCGTAACTCATTAATTGCTCACACTCACATGTTCTAGTTTATTCTTATTATTAATATTTCCTTCTGAATTTTTTCTATTCATTATTGATAAAAACACAATAGACATCACTACTATTGAGGAGAAGAAAACGTGCTCTTACTATTTGAATCGTGATTTATCATTATTATGTAAGGAATTAAGGAGTATTTACTGATTAGATAATCACTTAGACTTTGATTAAGGTTTTTTTTTTTAACTATCATGTGTTTGCAACTGCCAATATCTACTCATTATGAATATAATGAAACCCTCTTTCTTAAAATGATGTTCTAATCTAAATAATGAGATTCTAAATGGAGGAGAAACATTTAAAATTGGAACATTATCATTTAATGATATAGCTAACTAAATTTAATGACGAGGCATGCGATGAGAGAATCTGATGCAACCACCGTTTCATTCTATTCGTTGGAAGTTTTGTTGGTTGGTAAATTGAGAAAAATATAAAATTGTTGACACCAATTAAATATAAAAAATAGAATTAATTTTTATCCATAGCTTAAAACATTTTTTTTTTCTTACACACCGAAGCATTCGCCAGTAGCATGAAATTGTTTTGTTACATTGTTACTTAGTGAAAGGTAGAATGAAGGATTTATGGGAGAGTTCTACATACTTCAACTTTTAAGGATTGCGCCACCGAGCACCGTCAAACCGCCCACCGCCACCGTCCACCGCCATCGTCACCTCCAAGGTTCCTCCTACATGACCATGCCTTCTCTCACTCTCTACTTCACGAAATTCCATGAATTGAAGAAAATGAGAAAATACAGTGTGCAGACATTGCTACTAGCATTCGCTTCCTTCCTTTTACTCTTCTTCCTATCCCCATCCATTCCTCAGCCTCAGCGATACCATCATTTTGCTGACAACCGCAATTTCTTCGGTAATTCCTTCTCAAACACTTAGGAATCTGAGTTTGAGACTAGAAAGGTTTCATCTTTTGAATTGTTCTTCAGGCATTCCCAATGCTCTTAACGTCATATCAAATTTCCCGTTCATGGTGATTGGCCTCATTGGCCTTGTGCTTTGCCACCGTAGGAGCTATTTCAACATCGGGTACTTTACTTTCCCTTTTCTCAACATCAATTCCAATTTAGCTTATGTGATTAATGTCTGTGGCATTAGTTTGGAAGGTGAACTATGGGGTTGGAAATGCTTTTATGCTGGTGTCACTTCAGTTGCTTTTGGTTCTTCATACTATCATCTTCACCCAGATAATGCTTCCCTTCTCTGGGACAGAATACCAGTGAGTTTCAATTCGAAATTTAAGGAATTACTTTTCTTTTCTTCATATGCTAGTTCACAATTTTGATTCTTTGATTCTTGTTTGGTTGTTGGAGATGACTGTTGCTTTTGCTTCACTGATGGCAACCCTAATCATTGAAAGGATTGATCCGAAGAAGGGAACACATGCAATTGTGCCTTTGATTATGATTGGCATAATTAGCAATGTGTATTGGAGGCAAGACTATTTCTTCTTCTTCATTCCTTCTATTTGCACTAGTTCTCTTCTCTGCATTATTTGCATATTTATTCATAGATTTTTCTGCATAATGAGCTGAGTTTAATCACCAATTGTTTTTGATGTAAAGGTTCTTTGGTGACATCCGTTTATATATTCTAGCACAAAGTGCAGCATGCATTGCTATACCTCTCATGGCTACTTTATTGCCTCCAATGTACACACATTCACCATATTGGCTCTGGGCTTCAGGTATTGTGAAAAAGTTGTTTTTGATGTGATGCAAATACTCTTTTCAATTGCCCTTAATTTCAATTTTGATTTTTTGCAGGATTTTATCTTCTAGCTATGCTGCAAGAGACCACTGACAGGGTGATTTATGCATTGACTTTTCATACTGTCAGTGGTCACACACTTAAGCATTTATCTGCTGCTATGGTTCCTGTCATCCTCACACTCATGCTTGCAAAGAGAAGTGTTTACTCGGGGAAGCTTTTGCATGTATGCAACACTTAGTTCCATTGATTACATAATTGAATTATATATATGGATGATTTCAAACTAAAATTTCAGTGAAAAAGTGCTAACTTTGGGTCTGTTTCTTTTTTTTTTTTTCACTCACAAAAGTTGTAAAAGAATAATAGCAGATAGAAAAACAGAAACTGTATTCTCTAATAAGCAACTTGTTTCTCAAAAGATTTAATTTTTTTGCTCTTTTTATTTCTACTTTTTAACATAAGTTATCCTATAGTAAGCAAAGGATAATTTTCCTTTACATTTTCCTTGGGAGTAATTTTGATCTCATGTTGTTGACTTGTTTTGTATGCAGGCAAAGTCTGCTTAAAGCATTTCCCAGGCCAAGATTAAATAAGGAGTTCACCATTCTCATCCACTTAGAAAAAAAAAAACTTAGAAAGGATAAATTGCTAAGGGATTTAGAGTATAACACAAGATGAAGGAGTTTGTTAAATATTTTATGTTTTTCTTTGATATTATGTGCTTTAGTTGTACAATAATACAAAACATTTATTGGAATTAACTTTTTATTTGTATATGTATGGTTTCTGATCCTCAATTTATACATAAAACCTGAAATAAAAAGTCATGTTCTACGAGATTTTTTCAGCAAGACTCGGCATTCAGCTAGGATCAGCAATATTAGTATTTAGACTAACCTTTTTGTTTTTGAGTTTTGGTTCTGGAAATTTCAATATAGAAAATTTTCTCAATGAAAACGAGAAAAGTGTTGAGACGAAATCACGTAATTTTTTTTATTATGATTATAAAGTGCTAGAAGAGAAATACCGTGAAATTTATCGAAATTTTGCCGTGAGAAAAGTTTCACATGGGTTAAAATTTTTCATGTTATTAAACGGAGTTTGGTGTGACTTTGGGAACACATCCCAAAATGTTTTTCCATTTTTATAGTGAGAAACAAATTTAGAAAGAAAATTGCTTATCTCCGTACACGTGTTCACTTTCTTTCCAGAAATAGCTGGAAAGTTATATATGAATATTATCGATATTTTTTTTGATTATTATAATACTTAATAACAATACTAAAATAATAAATAATTTTTTTCTTTGAAACAAAAAACAGTAGAAAACGACTTCTAAGATTTTCTGCCATCAATTTCAATATAATGTTGTTACGTTGGAATTAATTAAATGATATGAAGAGTTATTTGGTTGAAACTTTAGAAGCAAATTGTTGCACAAATTGGTTTCATTATGATGTGACATAAGTAATTTCACTAGTTTCTTTATCAATTCAAAAAATTATATTCATTTCAGGTTTTTTCATCAATTTTTGTGTAATTTTATTTTCAAATTATCATAATGCAAATTAAAAAGTAATAATAATTTCATTATAAATGAACAGAAGTTATTTATTTAAGAGTGAAGTTGTTCAAACTTGAAACGTGATACGACCGACCATTTGACACATTATGGCTTATATTTTGTTTTTAATTTGAAATAAAATAAAATTTCATAAAATAAGAGAATTAAAATGAACTAAATTAATATATTAGAAAGCTAAATTATTAATTAAGCCTATGAAATATTATTTCTAGATTGATTTAATTTTTTTTTTCAAAATATGACTTGTAAAAGATGATGATAATATCTATAATAGCGTGAGCTAACATCTATGACGTTGATTTTATCAGTTTCGCTACCACTCTCATGAACACAATTAGAAATTCAAAAAATGAAACAAAAAAAAAAAACATTAAATAAATGTAACATTAGACTTGTTGCTAGAACAATGAAACAAGAAAACCAGTCAAACATTAAGGCTGTGTTCACATGGAGAGATGAATTTGAGGGAGAGTGTGAACATGAATTTGTATAGATTTGTATGGATTTGTATGGATAGAGATATGTGTTTCTTTGAGTGGATTTATAGGGTAAAGTGAATGGATTTGAAGATAAATTTTATAAAAGTTAGTGTGTGATTTAAATGATTGATAGATAAAATAAAAAGTTATAATAGATAAAATTTTTAAATTATTAAAATGTCCTTGATAGAAAAATATATAAAATAATTTTTAGATTAGTTAAAAATATTAAATTTTAAAAACTATTATTTAATAAATTTTAATAAAAAAAATTATTAAAAATTAAATTACATTAAATTATTATTATTATTTTCATAATAATTACTATTATTTAAAACTATTATCAATAATAATAATATATTATTATTATTGTATAAATTATTTTTATTATACTTAATTACTATACATATACATTATTTATTATTATTATTAATAACTATATATTATTTTTTTATTATTTTATTATACTATAATATATATATATATATATATATATATTATTTAAGAGTATTAGGAGGATATTTGTGTAAATTATGATTCATTTCTTTAAATTTGCACTATTTTAGTGAGATAGAAAAAGTAATCAATCCTTCTAATATGTGCATATCCTCTCTTGTAAATTTGCACATACAAACACAATTATTTTTCAATTCTGTCTTCTTAAATCTGCGCTCTACAAGAATCGTTCCATGCGAACAGAACGTAAGAGTGTGTTTTTTTGGATAGATTGATTTGGGAGAGAGGGAGAGGAAGAGATTGAAAGAATTAGAGAATGAAATTAGTGTTCTTTTTTAAGAGATTTGGAGGTGGTTTTTGAGTGGATTAGAGAGTGAAGTTTGTAAAAATTTATGAGTGATTTGATGGAAGTGATAAATAAAAAAAAATTTAATAGATAAAAAATAAAATTGACTGAATTGCCCTTGTTAAAAATATGAAATGAATTTTAGATGAGTTAATTTTTTTAACATTATTATTCATTAATTTTGAAAAAAAGAATATTTATTTTTAAATAATGCCTTTATTTTTTGAAAAGAAAAATTAAATATTTAGATATTAATGATTATTGTGAAAAAATAAATTTATTTTTTTATTTTTTTGTGACATAATTAATATTTAATTTGAAAGCATTTTTTATCTTTTAAATTAGGGTCTTTTTTTGTAAAAGTGTAACTTTCACCTGCTAATCTTTTTACATGAGAGAAGATGGAAAAAAGTAACAATCATGCATTTCCACCACTCCTTCCATCACTTGCAAATCAATTAAAAGGAACGTGAATAAATTTTTGAATCCTCGCTTACTATTTCTTTCAAACAATCAATCTGTTTAAAAGAATATGGCCTAAGAAAAAAATATGATATGTTCACTTAAGTTATATTACTGTCATGTAATTGAGGAGTCATTGCATGTGTGGTTATTAATTTATTAATTGTTACTCAATTTTGTTTTTATGTGATGTAGTCTGTTACTCAAGTTTTAACAAATTTTTCTTTGATTTTATCTAGTGTTTATGTGTCATATATTTTTTCGGTATTTTCGATGACTTGTACAAGAAATTATAATATTGCTATAATTTTTCGATTGCTTATATTTCATTTGGTGTGGGTTTTCATAATTACTTTTGTATTCCAAATGGTGATTTATATATTGTGAACTTGCACCAAGTGTTGATCAACACGTTAGTAGAATTTTCGCCAATTCTATATTTTGACAAATAATCGCCAACATTCGTTTAATGTTTTCACATTGCTATCAAAATTATTTAATGCCACGTTATAATAATTCAAAAACATAAACTTAAAATATGCCAATATCAATCAATAAAATCAGTAAATTTATATGAAGACGCACAAACTTACAATACATCAAACGACCATCTCCACCTTATAATTCACAATATTAATATTGAATCGAAATATGAATATCAATATACTAGAAAACAAATTTAAATGAAATTGTGACTCTAATAAATAAATCTCTCTCATATTTATATGATCTAACTATATATGTGCCTTTCATTTCATTGGAGATTCACATCAGGTTTAATCCAGCCAGGAGGCATGCACCAATATTCAAAGCCAACTATTATGGCTGATCTATACAACAAGAAACTGAAGCATTGTAATAAAGTTAATTTTTTCCATATAAGGTTTCTACTTCAAGCATAACAACCTAGCTATCCTACATGACACAGTACCACATTACAATGACCTTTGTCATTATCCTCAGCAGCAGCAGCAGCGGCACTGATGATATCATCATATGAAATTAACTATTTTCCACTCTTTTCACGGTGGAATTGCTCGCAACTAACATCACTCAACAAAGTATCATCCAGGGCAGGCAATGAGATTGACTTAGATCTTACTCTGACCTTACTGTTGCCGGAAGATTTCCCGGTCGAGAGTAGCATTGTACGAGGTGGCAGGTTGGTCCCTCTGCGCTCTGCAATGGACGGGTTAGACCCTTTGAACGCAAAAAATGCCTCTGGAGATGAAGATACACCTTTTTGAAGTAAAGGGCAAGTCTTTGAGTCAGATGCATCTTCATCGTAAAAGGGTTTAGAAGATGGAGGCAAAGGATCAATATTCATGTGCTGATTTTCCTCCTCAATGGAGGATGTGAACCCTTTCATGCTACCTCCAGAAAGCTTCCTAGAGAATCTCCCCCACCCATTTTCCTTAGAAGGGAGGCAATTTTCTGATCCAGCGTTGGACAAAGAAAACGGTGGAACAACCCCACCAGCAAGTGCCTTGTGAAAAATTCCAAAGTCCAAATCATACTCCTCAACTCTCCGGGGATGATCAATCCCTACATCAACCTCCATTGTTGTTTCCACGTTCTTCACCTCTTCATGCCTGTGAGAAAGAGCAACCCAAAACTCCTCAGCCTCTTCGTCCTCCACCACGGTAACTATCTCCCCAGTGGCTCTCTCATATCGAACAACCTGAGCAGCTGCATGACGCGCCTTGCAACGCATCACCGACCCACACTCCTTCCCAACCCACACATACAAAGTAGAAGGAACATGCACGATGAACGCCCCACGCGAATCAAGCGCGTGGGCGCAAGGGTTGTTTACCATCTTAGGAACAAGGTGAAGAGGGTCGTAGGGAGAATGAGGAGCCATCCTATACATTCTGAGCACAGAACTAGGACTCGGGGGTGTAGCATGCACGCGCTTCTGACACTGCAATAGCTGACAAGCGAAACCCATGTTCGGATTGGTGATGCCACGCGCGTTCTTGACGAAGTGAAACGCGTCCTCGAAGCTCTGGTTCTCCCTCCACATGAGATACGCAATGACCAATGAAGTGGAGCGCGACACGCCCTGGCAGCAGTGTGCGAGCACGCGCCCACCCTGTTGTCGGACATCCTCGAAATAATCGAACACGTCGTAGAGAATGCTTGTGATGTCCTCCGAGGGACTGTCCCGCAGCCATAGCGTTTTGTAGACGAAGTCGCTTTTGAAATACTCTGGGCAAACGAACCCCACGCAATTCAGCACGTGCGTTATCCCGTGCCGCCGCAAAACCTCCTCGTTCTTTGCCACCGTGTCACTTCCCAAGTACACGTGCTCCGCGATTTTCGAACATTCCTTGTCGTAGAAAGCCAACTTGTCTCTCCTAAGCTGAAAAAATTGACCCGAACCCGAACCCGAACCCAAATTTGATGATCCTTTGGTGGACCCTCTTGGGGTCGGTGGCGGAAGCCAATCCTCGAGATCGTCGCTGCCGGCGCTCGGCCACTCCTTCACGCTGTCTTTTCTGATGCAAAGAGGCTGAAGGGATCGCGGCGGTTTCCGGATCACCGGAGTCTGGTCGGTCCAAGACACTGATCTGGAATGTGCTCTCCAGTGAACACCGGTGTCGGCGTTGTTACTCTCTTCTCCCAACATGGGTAATCGACAAGACGCGAGTTTTTTAAACTGGGTTTCAAACCACCAACACAAGGAATAATGGGTTGAAAGCAAAAAGCTTAGAAAGAGTAAAATGGTTAATGGAAAATGTTGTGTTTGGTGCAAGTTCGAGTTTTTCTCACCTGAACTGATTGATTGTGTCTCACTGACTCGGTTCCTTTTTCTTACGGATAGTAAAATTCAAACACAAATATTTAGCAGAGAGGATCTTGCAGAGGAGAAAACGATGATGGAGAAGGAAGTAAAGAAGAATTTAGAGTTTGCAGAAATGGAAAAAAAGGTGGGATTTGATGGTCATGGTCTTTCGGTTTGACCAAAAAGTGCCACCTCAATTTGAGACACTTTTTCTCAAATATAATAATAATAACTCGCCTCTTTAAAATCTGCATTTACTGTCAAACATTTTTAATTGACTTCTTTTCTCCCCTATTAATTATGTTACCAGTTTTATTATAACTATGAAGATTCAATTTTAATGTGAACTAAAAACCTGTGAAGTAAGTCCTACGGAATTTCATTTTTGTTCAATTGTTTATTTATCTGTATAGCTGTCATTATTGTGTTTCTGAAACAGTTTAAATATTTAGGTTTTTTTAATCTCGTAGTCAAACTATATTAATTGTTCTTTATCAGCAGATGTTACAAATGAAAAGAAAAGTTTGACCGACCAAATACTGGCTGTTTGTTCTAGAATATGAATTTGAATGGTTTTGTTTATAATATGTAGAATTCTTTTTATGCTATCGACATTTATAGTATATCATCACTAAAAGATATCATATTCGTTTTGTCAAACTATAGAAATTATCAATGCATACTTCGACTGAAGTACGCGCATAAATTGTAAATAATAACATTAAATCAGATACTATTTTAGTAGAATGTTATATTAATAACAAAAGAAAACTATAATTAAATTTGGTCTTCGAGTTTCTTACGCGAATTCCTTGAAAGTGATCATATTTAATTTTATCATGATTTGATATATTTATGGTTTAACTGCAAAACAAAAATATAATATTAAAGGAACTCTTTTTTTTCAAATATATATTTTCAGTATAAAAAAATTTAATTCTGACATATTTAACTGAATAAAAAATAAAGTAAAATTTTCATTCTTTTACAAAAAAAAAATGTAAGGTGGTAAAACGAGTTTGACATACTGGCCCACAAGCCAACTAATAAAAATATAGGATAAACTAACATTTTGAGTTTATTTGTTTGCTTAAGCTCAGATCCAATAATTTGCAACCTATGATAGATGGGATGGACCAATCCATTGGCCTGTTTTTTACTTATTTTAATGAAATAATTAGCATCAACCAAGTAGTTTCAGCCTTCAACAACACAAACAAAGTTTACATCTTCTTTTTCTTTCTCTCTGAAACACTACGTCACAAAAAAATAAGCGCACAAAAGAACGAAGCTCACAAGGATCCTCTCAACGACGACAATCCCTAAAGTTTACATCTCCACCAACGACGTCAACAATTCTTCGTCATAGCCACCAACCGCACACACCAGTCTGCACCAAACCCTCGTCAGACAAGGCTTTCAATTTTGCCCCTGAGTAGCCACACACCTTTATCTTTGGCGAGGTTTGTTCGTTGTCGCCGTTCACTATAGTCTTCAGAGTTTATTGCTACACTCGTCATAATCTATGTCACTTTGTCAAAGTTTACGTTGTCCCCACCCGGATTCGTCCTTGCAAAAGTTATTTGCCATTCCTTCACTGCCACACATAACCTCTATTTTCCGGCATTGGCCAAGCTCCTCACTACCATTTTTGATAAGACTCCCTGGAGTTGCAACAAAACATGATTGACATTGTTATGGTTAAATGGAAGATCCTTGTTTTTTTTTTTTTTTCAGCAAAGAATTAAATTAAATTAAAGAGTGCACTTTAGGGGTGCTTTAACCCTTATATAAACAAACATAAAAAAAATGATTCTCTTACATATCTTTACATTCAAACAAAAAAAAAATTTTATTTTTAA
>Ga0099822_1005560_pt1 | contig 16466 bp, 7 predicted proteins | sample CowpeawhiteBW_FD_76839 | JGI IMG/M metagenome (GOLD analysis project Ga0099822, IMG submission 76839) | Root nodule microbial communities of legume samples collected from California USA - Cow pea white BW | ecosystem: Host-associated > Plants > Roots > Nodule | place: USA: California | collected...
ACCACTCTCAACCCAAAACCTTAAGGCAATGGGTTTATGGGTCTTTATTCTTATATAGTGCTCTACTTTCTCATTTCTGGTCAATGTGGGACTTAGACTCACACTTGTATTCCTAACAATTAAAACTAATGGAAAATGTTTTAGAGAGACTAACAAAAAAGTTATTTATTTTTATGTGGACCAAAATAATTAGTTTTAAATTTTTCAAAAACAAAAAGTGAATATCTTTTTTTGGAAACCAAAATTAAAATATTTTTATTTTATTGAGACTAAAAATATATTCAAACTAAAATTTATTATTTTAATCGAGCTATAATGATCAGTTCACTTTTAAGTTGCGCTTACATTAGACTTTTAAAAGTAATATAGAAGTATAAAAAGTGACTATTAAAATTATATATTAAATTAGATTAAAGAATGTTCATGGTATGGTTTTATAAGAGCAAAATTTATTTATTTTAATTAAGTGTCTTCGTAACAAAATGTTCTAATTTCAATTGTTGTCAATCAATTACCATGCGTCCAAAGTATTGTCAATTTTGGAATGTATGTTCTATCACGATTTTATTCTTAAGAGATGTTTCAAAATATGGAAGAAAGAAGATGTATTTAAACTGTCTTAGGCCTCAACTCTTCAGCAATGTAAAACTATTAGGTGTGATAAGAACATAAGCCATTCAGTTGGGATCTAAGGGGAATGACAAATCATCACAATGGAAGGCTTAAGGGGATCGATGGTTCGTTGTAGAACTTCGTTACCGATCCCACGATGGACGCCAATTTTTTTTATTTTGTCTGATAGACTTATGCTTAGATGATAAAGTTACGTATTTTTAAACATCTCATAGTAAAATTCAAATTCTATAAATTTTCACTCTTTATTCTTGATAATGTTCGTTCTAATTAGTCTTACAAAAAAAATCAAGAAGAATTATTTATATCAAATATCTCTCGAAAAACATGTTTATGTTGCTTTATGTCAATAATCGTTCTAAAAAAAACTAAAAAGATTGAATGTCGATAAATCATCGACGTTTGTATAAAAATATTGCTTGAAAAAGAGATACACTATGAATGGACAAAAAAAATTAATGTATCTCTAACCATAAATATGAACAAACATAACATAAAGAAGAAGATTGTCTCCAATTCCTCAATGCAAATCGGAAAGGATTTATAATTGCTCTTTGAAAAACCTCACTATATATTTTCACAAAGTGTCAAGCAATAAATAATGTAAGGGTCAAATAAAAACAGAGTAGTATCCATATATGAATGAGGTGAAGGTTATATAAAAATTACATAATGTCCATATAGAAAAGATGAAAGTCTCGTAAGAATGGCGTGATGACAATATATAAAGGATTTAAGTCCTATAATAATGTGTGGTGGATCTCATAAAAAATTGCAATCCCACATTTTCAATTACAAATAATAGTGACACTTAATCCTGAATCAATATTTTAATGATAGATAAGTTAAGAATAATGACCTAAAAGACTATAGCTAAATAGTGACATGTCAAAAGTTAGCAGTGGCAGAGCATCTAAGAAGTACGGAGGGGCATAGCCCCCAAATATTTTTGATTTTTTAAATATATATATATATATATATATATATATTTGAAATTTTTTAAAATTTTAAAATTATAGGTAGTATATTTTAGAAATCGATGAAGATTAAATTGTTTGTCTTTTTATTTCTTTTATAAAATACAACATTTAATGTTATTAAATAATAAAACATAAAATCAAATATAATAAAGAATAAAAATATTTAGGTTTAATTACACTTTTAATCTCTTTTTTCGTCTAAAAACATCAATTTGCGACTAAGAGATTGGAACTAAATTGAGACTAAAAAAACTGATGGATCAATTTGGCATTTTTGAAAACAGTAACCAAAAGAGTAACTAAACCAAATATTTATTAAGATATTTTTTATTTTCTTTTTCATTGCCTTTTTAGTTTTTCACAAAATTGTACTCATCTCTCACTCTCATATGTTTTCTTTTTGTTTTTGATGAAGTTAGACACATGTTATTTTTGCTCTCATTTCTCATTTGTTTCCTTCCTTTCTCGAAGAAAAAAAAGTGTAACTCCCTCTTATATCGCTGGATAATAAAATATTAGTGCAATAGTTATTAAGATTATTTTTTATCTCATGGACCTTTTGTATATTTATTTTTTTATTATAAAAGAAAAAAATGTATTATGTGTTTTTTTCATAACCGATTTTTAATTGTGATTTGACTTTAATATATTTTTCTTCTAATAATTACATCTCTCAATTTTTATTAAATTATGATAAATTATTTTTTATTTTATTTAAAAAAAGTATATCGATGAAGAATAAAATAATATATTCATTTTTTAGAAGTGATAATAGGAAAGTTATTTATGAAGATGAAAACAAGATAGATTCTACTTCTTCACATATTTTAAAGCATTATACTAATGATCCAATCTAACGATCGAATTATTTTATAGAGAAGTTATTTTTTGAAACATTATACTAATGATCTAATCAAATGATCAAAGAATTATATTACTTTGATCCCATTTAAACTCTTAGTCAAGATCCGCCACTAAAAGTTAGGATGTCAATATGGACTAGTTCGCCCTGCATTCGGCCTACAAAAAGTGAGTTAGGATGGCCCGTCCCACATAAGAATTGTGAGTTGGTTTTGTTGATTCGCCATACATAATGATTGGCATGTAAACTTGTGAGTTAGCCCACATAAGCAAAAATATTAAACAAGACTCAATATAAATGTTGCAACAATAATGATTTTAATGTTTAACATCTTTGTTGTATCCCATGAGTTTACAATTAACAATACAATTGAAATAAGCTAAGAAAACATAATATTAACATCTACATCAAATAAATATATCAAAGTTAAACATTTAATGAGCTAGGAAACATAAAAATAAATTATTGTCTACGCTATCAAAAAACTATAGCAAGTAACCAATACTAAATATAGACAAGAGAGTTTGTTTAGGTATTTAAGGATGAAGTGAAAGAATAAAAAAAAAGTTTGGCTTGTCTTGGAGATTAAAATGTAGTAAAGTTTTTGTTGAAGGTTATGCGAGTCAGCTTGCCCTAAGATTTGAGACTATGCAAGACTAGAGAATGTGCTAAAATACTCAATTTGTCTTGCACCTTTTTTAAGGAGTTAACCTTGCATAACTCGTCTCACATTGCAATCCATAACAAAAGTTGACTACTAATTAAATCAAGAACTAAGTCTTTAAGAAAAAACTTGATCTAGTTCTTTATTTGTCACAAATCTAAATAACCATTTTTAAAAAAAAAATACTAAATACAATTATTTTTATTGAATATTGTTATTAAAATGCAATTTATATTTGTATATGTCATCATTAAAATATAATTCCCCCTTTATTTTTGAAACGTAGATAAACCTCTTATGTAAATGAAAAAAAAAATAGTACATTATGTACTATCAAAAAAGAAAGAAACAAACATAAGCCTCCTTCTATTTTGTAAATACGCCATATTTATATCTAAATATTGTTGTATAAAATTGGAAAAAGGTTCTTGAAAACATTGATTAAAAGTCGAAGACTTTGAATGCATAAAACGTGACTATTCATCTCTCTACATGAATATTAAAAATATAATCTTATATAATTCAACATAAAAGTATAGATAACAAATAAAATATAATTTTATATTCAAAATAAAAATATTTGAATTTTGGTAACAAAAACTAAGTTTTAAGAATTATAAATTGAAAACTTATTGATTTAGTTAGTACTAATTCACGCGACTGTAAATTTTTTTGTTACAATATTATATTATATATATATATATATATATATATATATATAACTTACAATTGATTGTTTTGCTATTAACACATTTTGAATTCTTCTATCATTTTAATGTTATCTTAAAATTTGAATAATTTAGATCCTAATAAATTGAAATCTGCTTGATTTGAAACGTATTTCATCGTAGTGAGTATAAAATAGAAGGGGTTTTGTACAATGCTGAAGAAGGGATTTTACGTAATGAGTCCAAATTTGTAACCATGGCATTTTTATCATCATTATTTAAAAACGTGGAGTTTAGGCATATCGTACATAAAAGAAGAAGAATTGGTGAATTTATTTGAATGAAAGGATTTTTGTATAAGAAATGCAAAGTAGAAAGTTGGTTGAATTGGACGAGATACGATTGATAAGGAAGTGTAAAAGCTTTAGCCAGAGTTTCCAAGATTGAATATTTGTTTCTTTGATGCAAAACTTTGAAGATTAACAAGTAAGCAGTCGAAAAAGGAATGAGTGGTGTTAGAAGTTACCCATTGATGAGTATTCAGAAAGAGAAAAGCATTGAAAAATCGTATAGTTTTATGTTACATACTAATATTCCTATAAAACCCAAGGCAAGAGGAAATTGTGGATCACAGTGAGATTTGGGTAAGATCGAAAGGTTTACATGTGATTTCTTCGTCAAAAGTCAATTCGGTTGGTTCAATCGATTTTAGGTTTTCCATTTTACGACCGTTAAGGCTGGATTGGTCAAATGATTACGTTACTATTATTATGATTTCACATCGCAATCGGTTTGAGCTTTGAGGAGTGGCTACGCAAGTTCTTTCCCTTGAATGGAAAAAGGAAAATTCAGTGTCTATACGAATAATGGAAAACGAAAGTGTCTGCGAATGTGAATGGAGTTTCGCATTAAATTGTTGATGGTTGACACTTGTGAAACCGAACCATGAATCTAGCTACAAAAATATGAGGAAAAGGGCAATGTAACAGAGACCCCAAAACAGGGACAGCACAGTTTATGGGTTTGCTTGTCCAAGTTGCTTAATTTCAATAGGAAACAGACATGTTTCTATTTGGGCCAATGCCAATCAAAGAGGTTTACGAGTTTCTACTATGGGGACTGCACCACTTTTGTTCAGTTTTCTAACCGAATGTTCTCAACAAAAAACAAACAATTGGGAGTTGGTGAGTGGTGATTTGTTTGGTGTCTTGTCTTGCACAAGTGGTGAACACATAAAAAGGTAGTGGGAAACTAGAACCTACTTTTCCAAACCTAGTAATGTGTTGGAGTGATTGAATGTGTTGAACAAGGTTCTTTCTTATTTGGGTCATGTGATGGACTTTGGGGGGCACTCTTTTTAAGTTATTGGAGCAAGTTTAGTGTTCAACGCAAACTTCATCTTCACCAACCTTCCATGTCTGCCATTTTCTTCTTTCTATGCTCTTACCATCATGATTGCTAGGGCTCACCAACTAAGACTCCTTTTGTATGCCACTCTCTTCATGCCTCACAATTGCCCTTCCATTATAGCCTATGCTTTTAACTGCTGCCTACCAAAACAGCCCAATTAAGTTACCAACGATGCACATTTAGGCTATTACTAAATCCAATTCTAGGCCCAAACCTTTACCTCATTCGCAGCTTTTTTTTAGCAAAATATTCCAACTTAATTTCATATTATTGCATTTCAAACTTCAATCATTCAAATAAACTTTTTGATTTTAATATTCACGGCCACGCGTACTGGATTCGTGTAACCAGTTCCGTTGTATGAAAAAATCTCTTGTATCTACACGAATACGTATATAAATAGTTATGGGTATAAATGAATACTTTTTTAAAATAATGAGGTTTTATAGAAAAAAATTAATAATTCAAAATTTTATTTATATTAAAAATAAAAAATATCTTTTTATAGTAAAAGTAAATTAAATCGGCTTACTTCATGAATACTAAAACGTATTTAAACAGATAGATAACAGAAAGGAAAAAAGTCGATAAAAAGAATGTGAATGTTAACACTTGCCTCAAGTATGTTAAGAATCATATCCATTATGCTGCATTACATGCATGCAACTTTTAAGAATGTATACTAAACTTGCAAAGAAAAACATTTGTTTCTTGGGTTTAAGTAACGAGGAATTTGATACCCCTTGGACCTTAAGTTGAAGTGTTGTAAATGATAAGAGTTTTGTCTCCTTAATTAGATTCGCCCATCTCGTTTAGTAATTGGTAATAGGAGATCCAGATCGTGTCACGTTGCAATGCAAAGATCATTTTTGCTTCTAAGACCATTCCAGATAGAGACCATGAATAAATAAATAAATTAAATGAAGAACTCATGCACCTCGTATATACTTTTGTCGACTTAAAGAGAGCAAAATGTCAGAATACGCATGCAACTGTGTAAGAATTATCAGTAAACTACCATAATTACTACATCTCATTAGTTTAAAATTTTAAAATACTTCAGCAATTTTACCAGAATGTAACTTATAGGTGGAATTCCTCGATAATGAAGCCAAGTCCATCAGATTAAGAACTAGTAAATGACAATCACTAGGTGGGTTAATTCTTCCTCTTTTGAACCACTCTAGTCTTGTATTACTGAGATAATGTAAGAAACTTTTCTCTGGTTGATTAGGTCCATTGACTCTAGCCGAAAATGTTAAAAGGAAAAAGGACCCTTGTTCAGCTGAACTTTTTGACTAAATCATAATGATAAAATTTCTACCCTATATTTTAGGCAAAACTGATTCTCACACGAGACTTCTCATGAAAAGAATGATCAAGACTTCCACATTCTTCCCAAAAGCATCTTGCCGGAAGAACAAAAATTATAAATAATTTCTGTAACTCTATTTCTTCTTCTGTACATTCCTTTTCCTGTCCCTGATGTGGCTTCTGCCAAAAGCAAACCTGTTTAGAAAAAAAGGCAAGCCTATCAGTAAACGATGTCCTAGGTGGTGATATCTTGATAATACAACTCACAAGTACACAGGATGCACTTTTGAATAAAGCCTAGATGTGAAGTTGGTATTGTGAAGAGAAAAATAAATAAATAAAGGAAGCGGAAGGAAAAAAAAAAAAGCGAAATAGATATAAAGAATCAGTACAAGAAAGACTATTTGATTAAGAGGAAAATAGTGAAAAATAACTTTTTACCCTCTTCCTTCCTTCCTCCCTCCCTCTTTCCGCCTTACCAAAACCAAGTCTTAATTCACAGACCGGTTAGTATATATTGAAGGGGCGATAACAACATGGTAGATTACTACTAAAAGCTATCATCTTGGTAGCCAATAAGTTGTCATGAGCATATCAACCAGTTGACGTAACATGAGCACTGACGATATAAAAAATGGTAGGGTTCTCTGTATATAACGTTCGGCAAACTTGTAAATCAATAGGAATGTAAAGACATAACTTGATCACCTTCAGTAGCTCATCTCCTCTGGTGCAGCACAATCAACTTCTGTCGGAAGACACAATAACTTTTAATCAATTTTGCAAAGCAAGAAAAAGGTTCTGTAGACCATAGTACAAGGCATGTCTTACATCTATTATCAATTCAAATACAAAGGGCGCCCACGTCAGGTGTTACCAAGTCGTATTCACTAGGTACTTCTACTTTTGCAGAAATCCCCTTTTCTCCTCGCTTCCTTTCATTTTTGCCCCTTCGTGCGTCAGCTGCTTGGTTACTGACACAACAGAGATATTGGTCACACGCATTAATTTTTTTCCATTTGATTACATTCTTGTAGCAAACTAAATCAAGTCAACTAACTTAAATCCAAGGAACATCAAGTGAGCTCCCAGAGAAAATTTCCAAGCACTGCAAACACTAACCGAGTAATTGAAAGTGCAGAAAGTACTATAGGAAAGTATAAGACACGTACACTAGAAACTTAGCAGATTGTTTTCCCAAGGCAGATCCACAACAAGCTTTATATTTCTTTTTGGAACCACACGGGCAGACCTTGTTTCTAGGAATCTGGTGGTTAACACCACAAAGAAGAGGAAGTCAGAATAACAAAAGCGTGTCAAAGGAGATCATAATATTTCAACAGCTAATTTATTTTGGATCAACCCCTCCAGGGGATTAAGCAAAACCTGTATATAAACTAAAATTAGCAGAAAATAGAGAACCTTATCATTTGGTTGCAATTTGATATTGGTCTTCTTGGAACTATTGTTTGATTCATCATTAGTGCTGTCCTCTACCTTGTCTTCTTCGTGTTGCTTATGGTTCTCATTTTCATCAAGACCTATACATGCTTGGAATTTGAGACTAGGTCGGTTACGATAGAACCAAAGTTTCATTTTTCTCTACTAATCATAATGGTTTATACTAAAAGCTAGTGAATAAATTAAACCTCTATGCAAGAAAAAAAAATACCAATAAAGCATGAAAATGTTAGTTTGTCATCTAACAGTATGGAAAGTGCAAAATGCATTAATTATACAAGAACAACATTACCATAAGTATTAGCCCCACTAGGTAGGGAATCTGAGTTCGCAGAGCACTCTTCTGTTCCTTGCTCTGCTATTAGAAATTCTATTGCAGCATCAACATCTCCATTTACCTGCCCTAGAATCTAGGACAAGGAAGACAGACTTTAAATACATGTAGAGTAATTAAAATTTTGTAGAAAAGACAGCAATTTACAAGAGACCTTGCCGAACTGAAATATTAGTAATGCAGCACAAGCAAACAGCAAAAAGGTATGCACTCATTTCACCTGTTCCACTTTTTCCGCATTTTCACATCCAGTTCCAGCCATAACCAACTTTATGGACCCCGGTTGAAAAGTTTCCTTACCAGCTCGCCCACGGGTTTTGTTGTTCATAACTTTCATTTCATGTGAAGGTGCTGAAAGATCAGCATCAACCTTTCACAAACTAAAATTAATCAGGCATATGCTACGATACTTGATACTAGTCCAAGAATCAAGAAGAAGAAATAATAACAACCTTGATTACAATTGGCCTTGCCGGCCCATCACAAGGATCATCCTTCAACCGCACACTGTTATAATGCTCCCCGTCATGATAAGACCTGGAAAAAACACAGTACACTAAAAAACCATCCAAATTCAAATACAAGGTCGAGGAAAATTATGTTTTCATTGTTTCCGTATGCATATATATTCCTTAAATTTTAATTATAAGCATTATGCATAAATAGATTACAGCACACAAGACGATATTACAAGAAAATCTCATTTCTAAATTGATAGAATGATGTGATTAAGGTTAGAAACTATTAATTACTAAATATTCCAACTACGTACTGATAAGATCTGCAAAATCTAATAAATAATAGGATCAAAATCCTAGTCAAAATCATTGAAAGGATTTTTCATTCACAGACAACGGTTGGATTTTTACTCCATAATTTTATCAAGTTTCCTTCAAAACAATCTAACAGAATCACATCGGTTACAACAACCAGCTTCATCAATCACGTTCAATTATCATTTTCCATACCTCATGTCTAAATAATGAAGTCAGCCTACACTAGAACTCTAATATTCTATTCATGTACACGTGTATGTGATTCTAAGTGATGGTGTTACTAATTGAATGCCTGATTTGAAAGCAAATGTCTCCTAATTACAAAATTGAAGACCTAGAGTCTATCAGCAAGTTAAATATATAAACAATATTTTGCTAGTTTATTCATAGATTTAGCATATCGATATCATCATTATAATTTTCAGACAAAAGAGACAAAGCAGTACAATATAACCATAGACTCCATAGTACTTACAAATGGACCATGCGAACTCCATGATCATCAAAATTTCTAATGTACCACCGAGGAGACATGTGCTGCAAAATCACACCAGTATGAATGGAAATTTCAATTAACTTTAGCATGTAACAAAATTCAAAGTGTATCAAAGACATTATAAAAGCAATTAAATATATCTGGGAAAAATATGCATTTACTATTTTCAGTCTTCACATTAATGAACAAAGCTTACGCACATTCAGAAACAAAATAAAATTGCATGAGACAAAGATGATAGAATGTGAAAATACCACGATCTTCATTTGTATAAAGTTCACATAATGAATAATCTAACTAATCAACAATATTCCATACAAAATGATGCGACAATAGAATATAAGGTGTGAAGACGTAGATTATCTTCAAGGATGCTGCTCACCCTGTGAATGCATATATTACTACGTGTTACAAGAGAAGCTGCCTGCAATTCCATATGTCCAGCCCATGTACCATCATTTTCCATGGACAGGCAATACTCATCAAATGGTACTTCATCTTCAATAAAGGGCTCAAACATCTCCCGATTATCCTGTTAATCACAGCTTCAAGACCAGGCTATGTGAAAGAGTTTTCCTAAATATTAAAGAGGGAAACTAACATAGGAAAGTTCACAAACATAAAATATCACTGAGAAAAGAATAGACAAATCATAGGCAATCAATGATCCTTATGATTGATTATGGAAATTATGTTTTTCCAACTTTCCTTTAGTCTATTAGGTTAACTGTGAATACTTACGTGATTAACCAGATAAAGGTTCCAACCCAAACAATTTTCTTCTTGCCACATCTTACATCAACAACACATAGATTAACCAAGTATTTCAAGCAATACCTTTTTTTCTCTATTTGTCTAATTAAGGGGTAAAGGGAGCACAGGGGTATAACATATTAATGACATAGATATCATTTTTTTCAATGAATTTCAAAAACCACATGAATCAAAATTATTACATAAACAATACATAAGCTTTAAACATGGGGAGTAGTTGAAAATTTCAAAAAAGAAGAGGAAGAAAAGAACAAAATTGTTTCCAGAACATTGTACCAATATGTGTTTCACCACCATGCTGCGGTACTTTTTATGTTCTTCCTCATTGCCTTCCAACTGATCAGCGAGGGCTCTGCATAAGAATAGAAGATGTTAAATTAATATAAAATGTTTTTCGCAGGATTGACTCATCATACTGAAAACACCAAACGCCAGTGAAATTTACCTAGCCAAAAATGCAAAAACGGGAGGGGGATGGAGATAGAGATCTAATTTAATAAGTGATAATGCCAAAATTATAGGATCTATAACTTACTGTCAGTTTCAGAATAAGAATAAAAAGATTGGTACTTTGTGTGCAACTGAAAGTACCTAGTATAGTAGTATGTACTATGTAACATGGATGCTAATGTAGTCAGTAGAATGGATGCTGAGCATTCAAACTGACCTGAAGAAACAATTACCATCTGCAGTCACTTCAACAATGCGTAATCCCAGAGCATCCAACTGAGTACGAAATTGAGAAGTGTCAGCCTGTTTTCCCAGCTTCTTAACCTGTTTCCAATACATGGCTGGTCACCAATGGCTAAAGTATCCAAATAACATATATTCCTAGAAACACTACAAAGTACAAACTCACAATTGGATTTCCACTAGATTAATATATAAGAGCTTTTTTCGAGCTTTTTTCGATAGCCTTATCCCACTAAGTAATAGATAAGGGTATACATTCAAAACAGTTAAATTAATAGTAAATACAGCAAGAGAGTTATTGCATTGTCTGTTGTTTCCTTTAAAAGTCTTTATAGCACCTTGTGAAGGACCTTCACAAAGACAAGATCAAAATAAAGGAGTTAAAACATTGGGATTGAATGCAAAATGCTTAACACTCTTCTACGTGTGTATTGTAAATGCAGAAGGAAGGAGACGGATTTGAAGAGGATCACATGTGTTTATTTCCACTGATTCACGCTGATTTGCAAGGAAGTTAGTTTGGGTTCCACACTTGAATCTATCCATCAAATAGGAGATGAAATGCGAAATGGGCTGATACAAGGACAAAGTCCGTGTTGCAATGAATGATTTCCCCAAATGCCGCTCACATGAAATTACCTGTCACAGTGCACCAGGAGCCAACATAATCGATTACGTATAGCCCATGATTGATTATGTTGGTATCAAAGACCTATATTTCCATGTACATTGGTCACATAATCTATTGTGGTGACATTTTTTGCCATGTTTTGTTAAATTACGTGGAGAAAAACCAATTGTGTGAGGCATTAAAGATTATGCACCCACCATGGACAAAATTTAGCCAACCACTCATTTGAGTGAGGAAACCACAATTTTTATTTTTTGTTCTAATACATAATACAACGGCATATTTTATTTGTAATTGAAAAAGTAGCTTTAAACTAATTTATACATTATCACATCAGTTATATCAACTTACTACTCATTTGCCACCTATTTCCACCTTTTTCACTAAATCCAAACAACCTTATTTTCCTCGTTATTTATCTTCCTTTTCCATGTTCTCCCTTTCGATCCACTAAAGTTTAAGTAGTCTGTTCACTCAACAGACTTTTAAATATACATATAACGGATGATTATAGAGATAAATAAATCAGGGTACAATCAGAACAGCTACTACTGCCTCTACAAGGAAAAGGTAAAAACACCAAAGTTGGCTTTCAAGAATCTAGACAGCAAATACATAAAATAACTTTTCTAACATCTGGAAAACCAAGTTGGCATACAGGAAAAAAAAGGCTCCTTCGATCTGAAAGAAAAAAAAGGATAAGAAAAAAATCATCACAAAAAACCCTAGGCTTAACCTCAAATGAGTCTTAAACTGCAGATTTCACAAACTTAGACAAAGACATCCTTGACAGTACATCACTGGCCACATCAACAGCCATAATATAGATGTCACCACCTTTGTCTCTACCCTCTAATGTAAACTGTAATTTAGTGCCACAGCAACCTCATAAATTAGTTATGCTGAAAATTGAAATGGATGATTCCAGTCTAGCAATCTAATCTCTAAAATGTTCCTTACACGTAATTTTAAAATATAGCCACTAGCCACAGTGCATATTCCAGTAGCACATCACAGAGGCCCCCTCTGAAAGATGCAATGCAATCCACACTAATATCACTAAAATGCATAAATAAATAAAATAATGAAATTGGTAAATGAATATAGGGTTTCTATTGATCATTGCCTACAGTAAAACAATTAAAGCACGATAGAGAGATACGTTAGGAAATATCAAATTGGGATCACAAATGCAACTCTAATATCCATGAATTGTAGAACTACAAGAGATTGATTGTTTAGAGAAAACATAAAGTAAGTAACAAAGAAGAGATAACGGAATTTGAAACCTACTTGCGGTTGTTGTTGCTTCTTCTGGGATAGCTTCTTCTGTTGCTTCGGCTTAACCATGTCCTCGTCCCAAATTGATAAAATAAAACAGATTTCTTAAGGTGTCTGTCTGAGTTCGTCCAAGAACGAGTGCAAGATACAATAAGTCAAGAACTAAACCAAAGCCAACTCAAATCACCCATCATTACTTATTGTCTTTTACTTCCTGCACCCCGACAATTTATTTACGCAACCCCACAAACTTTCATGATGACCCTTTTACTCTCTAAAAAAGTGAATTTCCAAATATATGTTTCCGAATATACTTTCCAAAAAAATTTGGCTATTTGGAACCATAGAAACAGGATAATTTTCAGGGAAGGAAAAGTAGATGTACAATAAAAAAATTTATAACACAACTTAACATTTGATTATGGATGAAACACAAAGTATTTAATATAACTTTCTCATATTTTGAACCGGTATCAGTGCTGGTGTTATGCTTCAAATTATTGTGAACAAGGAAAGAAAATTATAGGACTTTATCTTAATCTAGAATACATGTTCGTTAAATATTACTACATAAAAAAAAGTATAAAGTGTAGAGATGAAAGTCAACTTAGTCTAATCTATAGAAAAGATTTAAAAAATAATTTTAATGTATTATTTTAAATAATAGGGTTATATATATATATATATATATATATATATATATATATTATATATATATATATATATATATATATAAATAAGAATACTATAATTCTTCATCTATTCAAAGAATGAGTGCATAGGTTTGCTCACAGAGATAAGATAATAATGTCTAAATTATAGCTAATACAATATTTGATTACATAATATTTACTAATAGAATATTTGACATATCTTAATACCCCTACTCAAGTTGGTGCATGGATATCACACATTCCCCCAACTTGAATAGAGACTCATTAAACACTCTTGCTTGACACTCCTTTAGTGAGAACATCAGCCAACTGCAATTCTGATCTTACAAAAGGAAAGAAAATTATTCCAGCTTCAAGTTTCTCTTTGATGAAATGTCTATCAATCTCCACATGCTTTGTTTTATCATGTTGCACCGGATTGTGAGCAATTGCTATAGCCGACATATTATCACAATACAAACTCATACCAAATCTGATAGCACATTTTTAATCCACAAAAGTTTACATACACCTAGTGTCATGCTTCTAACTTCTGCTTTAGCACTAGATCTTGCTACTACGGGCTGCTTTTTACTCCTCCAAGTTACAAGATTTCCTCCTACTAAAGTAAAGTATATCGAGAGGTAGATATTCTATCATCTTTTGAACCTTCCCAATCTGCATCAGTGTACCCTTCTACTTTTAAGTTTCCATGATTTGAGAACAAAATTCATTTTTCAAGAATGGACTTTAAATATCTCAAAATCCTCTCAACAACATCCATATGAAGCTTTCGTGAGTCATGCATAAATTGGCTAACAACATTCACTAGATAGGTAATATTTGGACGTGTATGAGACAAATAAATTAATTTTCCTACCAGCCTTTGGTATCTCCCTTTGTCTATGTTTGCTGAATTTAAGCATTGAAAGAGTTTATGATTTTGTTCAATTGGTGTATCAATTGGTTTACTCCCAAGCAGTCTAGTTTCTGATAGTAAATCAATAGTATATTTTCTTTGACATAGAAAAATACCATGTTTTGATTTGGCTACTTCAATACCCAAAAAATATTTGAGGTTTCCAAATTGTTTCATCTCAAATTCAGATGCAAGGTATTGTTGTAAACTAGAAATCTCATCTTGGTCATTTCATGTAACAATCATGTCATCTACATATATAATCAAAGTTGTAATCCTTCCAAACCATGTTCTTGGGGATTGTTTTAATCCATATAGAGTCTTCTTTAAATTGCAAACGTTCATTCCAATTGAATTTGTCATACCTGGTGGAGAATCCATATAAATTTTTTCTGAAATTTCTCCATGTAGGAAATCATTTTTCACATCAAATTTTAGAAGAGGTCAATCTTCGTTTGCTGCTAGTGACAGAAGTATTCTCACAGTATTAAGTTTGGCTATTGGTGTGAACGTTTCTTGGTAATTTACACCATAAGATTGAGTGTAACCTTTAGCCACAATTTGTGCTTTGTACCTCTCAATAGTTCCATCAGCTCTATGCTTAATTGTAAATACCCATTTGCAGCCCACAGTCTTCTTTCCTCTTGGTAAGGACACAAGATCCCAAGTGTCATTTTTTTCTAAAGTTGCCATCTCATCAACCATGGCTTTGGTCTATCTAGGATCTGCCAAAGCTTCCTGTATATTAATAGGAATAGAAATTGAAGATAATTGAGATACAAATTATGCATATTTACTAATGGGATATTTAACTTTGGCTTGGAGGTCTGGTTCATATTTAGCTGGAGGTTGACCACGGTTAGAACGGGGGGTGGAAGATTATACTGGACAGTAGTAGACGACTCAATGTTTGGTGTGTTGGTGGTCTCATGCAGACAATCAATTTCATGATCGGTTTCATCTAAATTAGTATTATCAAGGGTAGGATCAAGAGAAACAATTTCATGATTAGTTTCAACTACATTAGTATTATCAGAGATAGGATCAGAAGGTACCTCTTAAGAGTCAAGTCAAACCTGTGGAGAAGATTGAACCAATTGGTTAGGATCAGAAGACACTATATTATCTAAAGGAGAAGTTTTCATATTTAGGATTGGCTCACTTCCTGCAGAATGATCCTCACACAATAATTTATCTTTACATATAATTTTATATCTGGGAATTATGTTGTAGAATCAACATAAGAAAAATTATGCTCATTAAATGTCACATTCATAAAGATATAAAATTTCTTTGATGGTGGATGGTAAGCACAATAGCCTTTTTTAGTTGATCCATACCCAACAAAAACACATTTTAAAACTCGTTCTTCAAGTTTTGTACGTTTGTAGGTTGATGTGGGTGTAAGTAAACATATATAACACATCCAAAAATATGAGGCGGTAAAGAGACTATGGAAGGAAGGATACAATGATCAAACAACACATTTAAAGGCCTTCGAAAGTTAAGCACACTAGAAGGTGTTTGAATAATCAAATAAATTGTAGATCTCACAGCCTCACCCCATAAATAAGATGGGACATTACCATCTACCAAAAGTGATCTTGTCACCTCTAACATATGTCTATTTTTTCTCTCAACCACCCCATTTTGTTGTGGTGAATAAGGACATGTAGTTTGATGTAAGATGCCTTTGGAGTTCATGAACTCGATTAATTCAGTCTTAAAATATTACCCTCCATTGTCTGATCGAATAACCTTAATGTGTGTATTAAATTGAGTAATTATCATATAATGAAAGGAACGAAACACATTACACACATCACTTTTATGTTTAAGCAAATACACCCAAGTTACCCGAGTACAATCATCAACAAAACTGATAAACCATTTTTTCCCATTATGTGTAGATTGTGG
>Ga0099822_1005561_pt1 | contig 16464 bp, 7 predicted proteins | sample CowpeawhiteBW_FD_76839 | JGI IMG/M metagenome (GOLD analysis project Ga0099822, IMG submission 76839) | Root nodule microbial communities of legume samples collected from California USA - Cow pea white BW | ecosystem: Host-associated > Plants > Roots > Nodule | place: USA: California | collected...
ATAAAGAATAAATTCAAAAATTAACAAAATCTTAAGGAACCAAAAAAATATTTAACCCTATTAAAAAAAAAAAAAAAAAATTGAATAAACAAAAAAAAAAAAAAAAAAAAGAGAAAAAGAAGAATCACTTGAAGTTGACTTTGTATTCCGGTTATAACCTTAATCAGTAAAAAGTTTTGACTAATCAATTTTTTATACCGCCTGTATTAATACAGATTCTGAAACTAGTATAAAATGTTTTTTTTAACCGGCATAATATGGATTTTCTACCGCAGTGCATATCTGTTAGGTTATTATGGTGTGAATCTTTGTTATATATAACTTTCACTAGTGCAGAAAAGGGAAATGACAGCGATTATTTCCAGTTTTTTACTTCGGGTCCGCAACCGAGACATATATGGCCGAGGTAAAAAGGTAGTTCTTTATGCCTCGGTTACAAACTCGAGGCATATTTAATATTTACTGCCTCGAGTCTATTTTAACCGCGACAGAAAGGTACATTTATTGTCTCGGATCTGTCTCAACCGAGGCATATAACTATTTAAAAAAAAAAGAAAAAATTGAATTCTCTTCTGCAATAGTAGCAAGAGTCGCTCCTGAACAGAAATTAGAGACAACAGGTTCAAGTGAAGTACGTACTAAAGGCTTCTTCGGTTGCTTCTTAACCAAATAATTAGATCCTGCCTTTTGCTATGATTTCTGCTCCATTTGAGATCGTTCAAAGCCAATTAACTTCTCAAACTTCTTCCGTACAAGTTCTTGTATTGATCGTGCTTGTGACAAATATAGGAGTCACACAATAAGCAGAATAAAGCAATCATTGACGTAGAATTTGGGAGGGGAACACAGTGAAGCATCGAACTGTATACCTGTTTGTGGTATATAGTCTCTGCTGCATTGTATTGCATTGTGTTTGAGCAAATTAAAAATATATCACTCTGCATCCAACGTGTCATGCAAGAACCCCGCAGCCACAACTGTAGAATTGGAACCAATCAAAGCCAGCAACACAACAGTCTCCAAACAATGCTGCAAGTAAGGATCCCCACTAGCCCGCATCTAAAAAAAACACAAACAAAAAATCAATTCACCAAAAGTCTAAACAAGACCCCAACACATTCCTCACAAACCCATGGAACCTCTGCTGCTACCACTACACGAAACAGGGCCATGAAAAATAGACACGGGACTCTGATCCCTCTTCCACGAAGACCCACCAAACTTGATCGGAGAATACGAGAAGGAACTGCCCAATCTCGTCGAGTGAAGTGGCAGCACAGTGGTGTTGGCGAAATGGCGCAACAACGACGTTGGCGAAACGGCGCAGCAGCGGCGGCCACAAAACCACCTCCTCCACGGTGCAGCGGTGGTGCAGTGGTGGTGCAGCGGTGGTGAAGTTGGAACAAACGGCTAGGGCGGAGTGGAAGAAGAAGAAAATATTTGGATCTTCGTGGGGATGCTCGGAGAAGAAGAATGGAAGAAGATGCTTTGCGCGGCTACGAAAGGATTTGGGTTTTTTTTAACCCTAAGAAGCCATATATGCTTCGGTTGGCAGCTATCCCGAAGCCAAAAACACCCTACGGCCTCGGTTATAAAGGAACCGAGGCATATTCTGTCAGTGAATTAAAAATTAAAAAAAATATAACAAAGAAACTGCATCGGATAATAAAAACCTAAAGCAAGAAAGGTATTAGGCCTCGGTTCTGTGATAACCGAGGCATAAAAACAAATAAAAAATTTCAAATTTTGTGGACAGCGCGAATTCGTAAAATTTTTTAAGTTATATGCCTCGGTTGTCATACTAACCGAGGCATAAAAGGTGCCTTTTATTACAAAAATGCCACTGTGTTTTTATATGCAGCGGGTGTGTAGGAACCGAGGCGTATACTATGATGTAGAAACTCTAAAATGCACTAGTGTTTCTTCCTTTAAAAGGCAATGTTAATGTCATAATACAACAATCTTCCTCTACCTGCTCCATACAATTCGCATGCCCTCTTTGTTGAATCTTTTAGGCACTCACCCTCCATGTCAGGGTTTCTGATGGCTCTCTACACTTTGGAGTCCCACACACTATGAATTTTCAGTCGTCTACTCCCTCTACAACTTTCAACCTCCACTAGGGCAGTTTTGGTGTATATGTTCCACTACTTTATCCACTGTTATTGCACCTACACACGAGAACGCACCTATGTTAGTACAGGGACTATCATATTCTACTATGTAGTCCACCCTAGGTACTGCAGTCCATACCACATCTGATGTACTCCATCACACCATGATGTACCTAATAAAGAGGTGCATCAACATGATAATGGCTAGGTGATCATCAGGCTGATTAGTAAAGTGTAAGTCATTCATTATTTCACTTTGTTTCCAATTAATCTACTTAATACTAATTCATTTATTTGCTTATTTTTGTAGGTGGATGCCTAACCACTATCTAATTAAGCCACTGGCAGCATAATTAGAACGCAATTGAGGGGTTCGTTCCATCATTGTTAGGCAGTCTATGAAGACATGCAACTTAAATGGTGGGATGACTTCATGGTAATTATTCATCTAGTTTTAAATAAATTATGATGTTATTACATATTTATCACTTTATATTTCTCTATTTTTGCAGTCTAGAATTACTTGGGCACCTCAAGATGAGTGGCAAATTCGAAAAGTTTATGAGGCAAAAGTCTGAAAGCTCCATCTATGGTATACACTCCAAAGTTAGGAACATGCTTGGATGAGGTTGCTCAACTATTTGGTCACTGATGAAAACTTAAAATAAAAATCGACTCCGAATAGAAACAACAAATCTTCAGCAAGAGGTGTAACACTCTACCTTACAGGTCGCAAATCCCACCAATATTGCATTGCGATTGAATTTTATGTAATCATACCTATAATTGTACTAATTTTATAACTTATGTGAATGATGAAAACATGGTTGTCTTGTGGATCTAAATGATCTATTTCTTGCCGCTCACAAGAAGAAGATGGTGTTTGGATAGATACATGTACACGTGAAACCTAGTACATTATTTATTTTATTATCATTTTTTTTTACACTACATATCTAATATTTTTCAACCATTATGATTGAATAGGAACATATCGTCAATGTGTGGAAGAAATGAAATCATATAATTCCGCATGATCCATATCATCAACAAAACTTCAATGTCAGAAAGGTGTCGTTGGAGTGAAAAAGTCGAGGTCGAGTTTATGACACTAGGTACTTGAGTGCCAACATTCAACATGATATCACATCCCTCATTCAACATTCCTTATTAGCCCGCACGATTCAAGAAATAGAGGAACATGCATGTCAGACCGAAAGACTTCTAGAAGAGATAAGACAAGCCAATTTAAAAATAAAGCAAATGAAGTTGATGTGGTAACAATTAGCCCTGGTTTTCTAAAGATAGGCTATAGACATTTCCACTAGTACAAGTTAAGTGCATCTCATTATTAGTTTTGAGTGTCACATCTTAAATTTTGATTTTACATGTATTCATTTAATTATGATTAACTGGATGTCTTCTCGTCCTTTGTATCTTTGACTTTAGACACAAGCTAGATGTACTATATTTAGAACTTTAGTAGTTTAATAATGAACATTGTAATTAACATTAGGAAAGAAAAAATAATGGAGTGTTACACTCAAACACAGGATTTAGGATTTAGGGTCTATGACATTCACACCGCCTTTTCTTATAGAAAAAGTATATAAGCATACACTCCTACTTTGTTCGAGAAGTTGCTAAATGAAGGAACTGGATAGGATATATATGACAAAGATTCACTCTTACAATCTTAGGTGTCATCTTTTAAGTGGTTTTCCATTTTTTTTTCTCATTTTCAATATTCAAAAACCACTTAGAAAATAACATCTTAAGTTAGAAGAGAAAGTTACCAAAATTTAATAGTCAAAATATCATTGTACTTCATACTTTATATAATAATTCCTTATTGCTTACTCTGAAGTCTTATCAAGTCAACTTTTTTTTTTTATATAAAGAGAAAACTACTTTGACCCCATGTTGACAAATAACAACCATTTCGCACTTACCTTTTCGATAAAATATTAATTTGTGAAGTGCTCACACATAACAACTATTTGACACTTACTCTTTCAATAAAATATTAATTTATAGGGTTCTAGAATGAATATATAAAAGAAATGGGGTGTTAAGAGTAGGTGCTCTTCATATAATAAGGAGCAGTTCATTAATGAATTATTTAGTGAATGGTATTGGCTTTTCACTTTATGTATTTCCACGATTTCTGCGCACATTCTTACAAAATTTTCAAAATAACTATTTTTCTCATATATGTGGCTTCTTGAATTGTATAGTTTAGAAATGTTTCAAAATAAACTTTCAGAAACTTTAGAACAAGATTTCCAAATAAAATTTTTGATATAGAATTTTCGAAACATGTGAAATATATTTTGGAATAAATTTTGAAAAATGAAATTTCTGAAATAAACTTTCTAGAACATATATAATCTCTTACGGAATTAGTTTATGAAACATTCAATATAAAATGCATTATGGAAAGAGCTTTTCACAACACATCAAACTGTTTTGGAAAGAACTTTTCCAAATAAGTTTTTTTTTTGGGTTAAATTTGTTTTGGTCATTCAACTTTTAATAAAAATTGGAATTAGTCCGTTTTAAAAACCTTGAACCGATTTAGTCTTTTATCTTTAGAAATATGCGGATTTAGTGCTTTAAACCAATTTTTTTTAAGTTTATTTGACGTTTCAAATGCGTTTCTTAACTAACGTTAAAGTGAAAATGTGTCAAGCGATGTAAATGAACTAAAATACTATACTAAGATGTGTTTGAAACGTCAAATAAATTTAATAAAATTTAGTTAAAAAATAACTAAATTTACGTATTTACATAATTGAGGGACTAAATTAGTTCAAAGTTTCCAAGAGAGACTAATTCCAATTTTTACTAATAATTGAAGGACCAAAACCATATTTAACCCTTTATTTTTTCACTTTTTCTTTCTTTTTCTCTCCCCCGACATTCTCGCACTCTTCTTTATATGTAGTAGCGGTGATGATGTTGGTTGTAGTATTCCTATTTTTCCTAATAGTTTAAATATTTTACCTAATAAAAAATCATATGTTTGAGAAAGTGACTTGTTAATCCAAGATTAAATTAAATTTGATTGAAAAACTTTTCAAAATGGGCCTTGTCTACAACTTTTAATGATATTGTGATCTAATGCATACTATTTCATTTAAATATCCTTAGAGAAAATTAATTAAAATTAAAATTTGTTTAAAGAAGAAATGTTTAACATCTAGACCATTCAAATCCTTATTCTTAAACAAATGAAAGAAAAATAATTGAAAAGCCTATAAAAACATGAACATCTAGCCTGCTTCTAGCCCATACTCAACTCCTCATCAACGTTGTGCATCTAGACCTACTTCACATCTACCCTCGTGCAACATACACGATCATCACAAGTGAAACCGCAACTATATATAGAAGGGTAACTTAATATAACAATGATTGCAATCAAAGAATTATCAATATCACAACATATCATTCAATAGGACACCTGCTCAACTCGTAGTAGTCATGATGACCTACCTAACTCACAGCAATCATGAGGACCTGCCTAACTTATCACGGTCATTGGGACCTACTTAAACGTTTAGGAGCACTCACTAAGACATACTCACACTTATCTGATCATACTCAGACATTTAGGAACACTCATGGAGACATGCTCACACTTGTCTAATCATACTCAAATATCTAGGAATACTCATGGAGACATGCTCACTCTCGTCTCTAAGCATTCATGGAGACATGCTCATAACATATCATCAATTCATTAACACAAAAACATTGAAATGCATATTAATACTCATCCTACAATCATATGAAATATTAGCTTTCCTAATCTGGATTGAGTATGTAAAACTTCAAAGCTTTTCATTGTGTTTGAATCTTACTCTTACTTTTTCTTAACTTGTCCAACTCGTAGCAATCATGAGGACTTGCTAAACCCATTGGAGTTATGGGGACCTGCTTAGACATTTAGGAGAGCTTTTGGAGACATATTCACACTCATCTAACCATGATATAGAAGTGGGCTTATTAGATATGTATAAGTCATGAGAAGGAAAAAAGAAAAAAAAATATGTACAAGAGGAGTTTGATGAAAGGTAAGTCAGAGAGCTTTCTTACTTTTCATAGAAACTTGTTCAATATATAGAGAACAAAATCTCATGATATATAGGGAAAAGTAATAAAACCTAAGTTATTAATGCATATTATTTGATAATAATAAAGGAGAATAAAATATATTATATATCCATCAATAGAATTAAAACCAAGAGATGTGTAATATCTCTCACACCCCCTCTCCAGATGGGCATGAAGTTTGGCCCAACTTGAAAGTAGCAGTTTTGGAAAGCGGTCATGAAGAAAATTCTTGAGAACTTGAGAAGACCCAAAATTTGAGAAATTCAAGAAACTTGATAAATTCGAGAAATTTGAGAACCTTGAGAAGTCGACGAGAACACGCGGAAGCCTATGAACCAAAGGATGAAGTAAGATTCGCCATGGTAGGAAATCAACAAGAAAGGAGTAAATGCGGAAGGTGCTTTTTTTTCATTTGATACCATATTAGAAGTGGATTTTAAGCCTAACTCAACCCCACAAAACCGACTTGTAAGGTGAGGCACCTCACTTAAACATGCACCTCACTTAAACATCTCGTGAGTGGGTCTAGAAATGGGTGTTCCTTTAGCGACTCAATATCGGGTGGAACATAATGTCCAAGAAAGCTCACTAGGATAGACTCTAACATGGCTCTAATACCATGTTAGATGTGGGCTTTAAGCTTAACTCAACCCCACAAAATCGGCTTGTAAGGTGAGGATTGCACACACTTATATATTGTGAATTGGACTTATATCTAGTCGCTGTGAGACTTCCAACACACCCCTTCACGCAAAGGTATATTCATCTCGTGTGTGGGATTAGAAATTAGTGGGTGGTCCGTTAGCGGCCCGATAGCGGGTGGAACAGAATGTCCAAGAAAGTTCGCTAAGATAGGCTCTAAGTTGGCTCTGATACCATATTAGATATGTATAAGTCATGAGAAGGAAAAAAAAATGTACAAGAGGTATTTGATGAAAAGTAACTCAAAGAGCTTTCTTACTTTTCATAAAACTTGTTCAATATATAGAGAACAATATCTCATGATATATAGGGAAAAGTGATAAAACTTAAGATACATCATAATACATAATATTTGATAATAATAAAGAAGAATAAAATATATTATACACTAGTGCAGATTTGATAATTTACCTCGCCTTATAGGCCTCGGTTATGGCATAACCAAAGCCTATAAGGAGGCGGTGGCAATTTTGCAATTTCAGCAACCTATATTGCTTCGGTTCTACAAACAACCGGTGTCGTAAGCAGCTTTAAGCCTCGGTTCCTTAAGAACCGAAGCCTATTAGGCAGCCCAGAAATGAAAATTTTAAATTGGCGCCAACGAGAACATATTTGGCCTCGATTGCTTTTCAACAGAGGCAATATTGGGCAGTTTTATGCCTCGGTTGAAATAGAACTGAAGCCTATAACCCTGCCCAGAAACCCTAATTTATAAATTTCATCAACGCCGCCCCCTTTGGCTTCGGGTCCCCTTCGACCGAGGCCATTGAGCCTGTTAAAATCCCCAAATTGTGAACCCCGATCACTATTCATCTTCTTCCCCAATTCTCTCTGCGCAAACCCCAGGTGTGATGGACTGCCTGCTGCTGTTGCGTTTGTGTGGTGGTGTTGAAGCTATGTTCGCGTCTCTGGTGTGTGCTCACGTGATTGTTGTTGGCGTTGTTCTGGTTCGCTACTGCAATGGAGGATACGTCTCCGCTGCTGCCATGGTGGTCGCGAATCTGGTTCGATGTGCAAAGGTGGACGCGCCGACGTTGCAGTGGAAATGATGGTGGTGATGTTGGGTCTTCAATTGTTGTGGTGGCAACGTGAAGATGAACTATTGATGGTGATGGCAGCGTCGAGATGATGCGCGGCTGCGTGGCTGAAAGGTTGGACGCAATGCAGATCTGTGTCACGGTGATGTTGGTGCTGCGTTCGCGTTTCCACTGCTGCAACTGTTCCGGTGTGATGGTTCGTTCTCGCTGCTTCCATGGTGGAGCGTTAATGGTGTTTTGAACGTTGTTGTTGTTGCAAGCGTGGTGGTGATGGTTTAGCTGTTGTAAATTCGAACTGCGGGCAGCTTGCTCATGGTGGTTAGATGGGGTATGGTGCTACGGTGGCTGCGCGTTGCAGAGAAGATGGAGAAGCGGTGGTTGCCGGCAATGGTGGAATGTGAACTGTCATGGTTGGTGTTCGAGGAAGCTTCGCGGAGGCTGTGATTTTTTTTTAAATATTGAATTTATGGCTTCGGTCTCTCTGCAACCGAGGCAGAAAAGAGATCTATGGCTTCGGGTAATGACCGAGGCCAAAAGGAGGTGCCTTTTGGTCTTTTGGCCTCGCTTTAATGTGCCTCGGTTCTTAAACCGAGGCAGAATCTCAAAAATAACTGGGGCCAAAAGGGGTACTGCACTAATGATATATTCATCAATAGAATTAAAACCAAGAAATATGTAATATTTCTAACAAACCATACTTAGACATTTAGGAGCACTCATGGAGACATGCTCACACTCATTTAGAGTATTTATGGAGACATGCTCATAACATATCAATTCATTAACATAAAACATGAGAATGCATATCAATACTCCCTACAATCATATGAAATATTAACTTCCCTTATCATGATTATCATGATTGAGTACATAAAACTTTAACGCTTCCCGCTATGTTTGAACTTACATATTAGTTTTGATACTTGAGGTTTAAGACAGTGATTTTGAGTTTGATAATAAGATTCTACATTCCTGTATTCACTTTACTTGCTTAAAAGTAGTTAAAGTTAACATCCAAATAGAAAAAACAGAAAACAAGATGAACTTTCATTGAAAGAAAAGGAACAGCACAGTAAATAACATTACAAAGTTTTCCTTATACTGAAATCCAAATAAAAAAAAAAACAGAAAATAAGTTGAATCTTCATTGAAAGAAAAGCAACAACACAGTAAATAACATCATAAGGTTTCCCTTACAATGAAATCCAAATAGAAAAAACAGAAAACAAGTTAAATCTTCGTTGAAAGAAAAGCAACAACACAGTAAATAACATCACAAGGTTTTCCTTATACTAAGACACTCAAATACAATCATCAAATATCTTCTTCACCAAGTGATTTCCTTGTTACTTATTTATTGAATCCTCTCTTCAATTACCTGCACATTTAACATTGCAATTTTATGAGTTTGACTTGTTCCATTGCATTGTTTAAGTATTGAAATTGTCAATGATTTCTTACTTTTGAACTAATGAGATGATTGAACATACAGTCTGAATAAGCGTGAGCAAAAGTAGCACAATTGCAGCAACAGTAGATGCTATTTTCCAAGGAGTGTTTAAGTAATCGTGTATCAACATAGCCTTGTACTTGTTACGAGGATTTTCGTAGAATTTATTTAACCCATTGCAGACGGAGAAATAATGCGAACAGAACTCTGGCATTGTGACAGTTGAGTTCAGATTACTAATCATTGTAACCACTTTATCAGTATCACCCAACCAATTGACAATAATTTTCTTGTCAACAAGTATATTCACATCTTTTTCAGTATTGATAAGAAAATCTAGGATCGCTACATATTGAGTAATGATTTTTGTAGCCGAATCGTGGCAATGTTCATATGCCATCATATTCCTGAAATAAAGTTGTGTACTGGAACTTATATTCAAGATTGGCATGCTCAACACTCCATCTTCAGATAATTCCAAGTCAAGTATGCAATTATTTGGACTGACTTTGAACTTAATACCTGCCTCCTCTAGTTGGCTTACACTGTATAGATGACTAACTTCTTGGTATTCTCCTTGTTCTCTAAGACCAAACCGTGGTGATGATGATGATATTATAGAAGATATTACGAACTCAGTGAAGTGTTTTGGATTCTCTCCTGGACACACGGGTCTTAAAGTTGTTCTCTTCAAATAGTTGAAACAAATCTGACGAAAGGAGGGGATAGTGGATGCATAGCAGTGTGGTTATAAAGATGTTCAAGAGCAGTGAATGGAAGCTGATTCTCCAGTCGAATCAAGTCAAACCTAATCTGCGGTAGCATCCATGGTTTTAACATTAAAGGGTCTTTTCCCTCCCAATCACTACGTTCGTGCCATCTTAGAAAAAGCTCAATCATGAAGCAAGCATCAACTAGAATCATGTTGAAGAAATCATCACCATTACATTTAATGGGGTCTGCATAACAACTTCGAATATTATTGCTGTTTTCAATCTCTTCAATTTTGGCAACCAATTCTTTGGTAGATAGTCGTGTTCGATTTAGAAATCCCTTAACATATTTGAGTTTAAGCTCTTCCATTGTTTCAAAACTGTTGTGATGATAAGGGCCGATTGAAACAACTTGAGGTGTGTAGGCGTTAGGATTATAGTTACGAATATTTGATGGTACCCTATAAATGCATTGCATATGGATTTCATCCATCTCTGGAGGGTTCACATTTTGAAGCTTCTCAGTCCATTCTTTCTCTAAATCACTCCGTCGTCCTTCCATTTGGTTACAACTCTGAACACGAAAAATGATATAAAAACTGATTGAAATATTAGGATTTGGAACCTTGAGACAGGGTTACATTTACATTTGAATTAAAGTCATACATGATTATTTTTTGAATTATTTTTCTAAAAAGTTGCACCAAACTTTTTGCGTTCGGTGGCACAGTAGTCAACCCGGAAACTTCTAAAACCTAACACTCTTTTATTCTTATCTCTTTCTTAAGAAAGAAATATTGGAATTGTATAGGATTGACTAAAAATCCAAACAGCAAAAAAGAAAAGACTCAAAACTTTCATCAATATTAATAGACATTTATAAAATTATATTTAAGAAAAAAAAAATTTCAATTTTTTTAATATTAAAAGATTTCTACACCCTCATTCCATGCTTATACAGAACTTCATCACCTCTGTCTTTCGCAAGCGCGTCGAGCGCCACCGTTATTGCGGGGAAGGGCTCCGATTCGTGCTTAGGAGGCTTTCGCAGGTGTTCCTCTCCGGCGATGGATTCGATCGTAGAGTTTCTCTATTTTTTTTTTATGTTCTTCTGGAGAATATTTCTCAAATAAATCTAAATGATTTTGTGTCATCTTCTGCTACTGACTATTTTTTGTGTTTGGCCTTTGCATTTTAAACTTATCTTTGTGACTCCAGGTACTCAGTCACAAGGGTTATAAAGGTGTTCCAGCAGATGTTTGAATATGTTCTATTTTGTGGTAGATACGATCCCATTTTATAGCATTTTAGTCCATTTTATCTCTAGATCTGAAACATGAAAAGTGATATAATAACTAATTCAAATATAATAGGATTTGGGATTTTGGGTTTTATAATACCATTTTTAAAGGTGGAGTAATTAGAAATTATAAATAATTATTTTTAATAAGCATTCTTAAACATAGATTATATAACAAATACTTTTAAATTGATATAAAACATTTTTTTACATTAACAAGAAAAGAAAATCTCACTATTTATTAAAAATATCATCAAGTACTTTAAACCAAAAAGTTAGTACTCATGCCCCGTGTTCAACATCTCCGGCTAAAATAATTATTGTAAAAAGAAAAAAAAAAATCTATTCACGGATGAAAACGAAGAACAATGAACCAAATACAAAAAAAAGGAGGATAAAGAACCTGTGATGGTGAAACTGTTGAGGAAGATGATGAATCTTCAGGAATTAAATTACCTTTTCCACGACTCAGTAACTCCTTTCTGCTTATCTGATACATGATCCATGATTTATATAATAATTCCTTGTGCCGAAGTCTTTCTAAGTCAATTATATAATAAATTGCAGTTCAATAAATTATTTAGTAAATGATATTGTGCTTTTACTTCCTCCATCCCACAATTTCTTCGTCTAGTCCTTCAAATTTTTTAAATAAACATTTTTCTCATTAGAAAAATGGCTCTCAAATTGTATATTTTGAAAACCTTTTTCAAAAATTTTCAGAAAGATATTTGTGAAATGATATTTCTTAAATAGAAGTCTTAGAATGGGATTTCTGGAATGACGTTTTCAAAATAGAATTTTCAAAATAAATAAAATATATTTTAGAATATGTTTTAATATGAAAAAACTTTCCAGAACACATTATAATTATATAAAGTATCTTTTACATTAATAAGAAAAAGGAGAAAATATCCCAATATTTAATAAAAATATCATCAAGTACGCACTGCTCAACATACAATAGTGGTTGTTAAAAATAAGTTGGATTATAATTAACCTTTTTCAACCATAAAATATGGTTCCAAGATTGAGGGTAGTTCATTTGATACTAAAGCAGAATTAGATAGCAGTTTCTTTAATGACATGTGTAGCCTTAAACAATCTAAAGTCCCAATCCTTAAATTGAATCCAATATCCTTAACTCAAAAATCCGCGGAGAAGAAAACTGACGCAGCGAAGCAACGCTCAATGCAAAGAAGCGTTTGAAGAGAGTCCAATCTGTAATTGGAGCTCCGTCAATTCCAGAAAAAGGGTGAGGGTTCTTCTCAAACTAGTTAGTTCCTTCTTCTATTTATAGGGTTCATTGTTTCTTCTTAAAATAAATACTATTTCGATTTACCCAAATATGTTTTACATAAATGTTAGTTCAGAAAATAAATTTAGATGATAATATATAAATGTGTTGGGAGATCACCCATTAAGAAAGTAATATATCCCGATCAACAAATAAGAACAGAAAAATATAAATAAAAATACACAGAAATTTAATCTGGTTCGGCACCTTAAGACCTACATTCACAAACACTCAAAAAAGCATTATCACCCAAGTGTAATCTTTTGGGCAAAAATTTGGATCAAAAAGCATTATCACCCAAGTGCAATTTTTTGGACAAAAATTTGAATCAAAATTGCAAACCCTTCCTAGTGCAATTTTTTTGGACCAAAATTACAAACCCTTTATAGTGCAATTTTTCTAGCAAAAATTGCAAACTTTCCAATAACATACAACTATCTAAGTCCCTCATACACCTAAGATATTGAGTCTTAGTGACAACTCCAAAACCAACTCTTTACTTTTATAATATTTTTCTGCTACTCTTTTATTCATATTACTCGACGTAGAACTTTGGTAAATATATGCAATTGAAAACCAACTAAACGTTACCTTTAATGAACACTAAACAGGGCACTGTGGAGTTACTGTGAAAAAATAAAGGGAACTAAACTTGTTCTCGATCCTGTTCTTCAAAAAGATTTCTTTCCAACTGAATTGCAGTTTGTATTTTTTGTCTTTTTGTCTATATATTCCAAATTTTATATACAGAAAGTAGTGATTCACTACAACACAATTAACAGGATTCTATGTATACATTTCCATGTCTTTTTTCTTAGATCAGGAAATAATAATCTTTCATTAATAAGGTACAACTTACAACTTGTTTGATTGGTTTATATTTTCCCAAGTAAAAATTCTGCCTAAGTCTTGAAAAAAGAGAATTGCGACATTGTTATAACTGCTAGCATAATAGCATTGTATTGGACCTAACCAGTAATGTAGCCTTGTATAAAATTTTTTATCATCAGCATAATGCCTCCATCCTAATGTGTAAAACATGTCATTGTCATAAATACTAGCTTTACACTAACTTTATTTAATCTTCTTGCATTAATGTCATGTTAATATTGTTCACTTAGATATTTCACTATGTGTAAAAAAAATTATTGTTTGTCTTTGATTATTTGAGAATAGTTGAACTTCATTATTTATCTGTTTATATACATGATATCATACTTATAAACAAGATTCGTTGGTTGAAATGTTAATGTCATGAATGATGTGAGTAATTGCTTTTCTACTGCAAAGTGAATATAATGAGTTGCTTGGTTTTTATTTGCCAATGCAGATTATTGTTAATGAAGAATTAAAGTTAACCATGCTATGAATGTTATTTTTCTTCTTCTCCAATATTGTATGTTTTGCAATTCAAATTTTTGTTCAAATGAATAAAATTTGAATTGTAGGGGGGTCTTGCAATTAATAAAGAGGATGTACAATGAGTGTCTTTCTCTTTCAAAATTTCCAAACATTTTTATCATTTCTATATTTAATTTTATTATTATAACGATAAATAGTTGGAGTTTCTGTCGAAAATGTGTACTTTAAAATGTTATCAAATTCTGAACAATTTACAAATTTGGGATTAAATTCTATTTTTTGTAATCTTCAGTTTTATTTGTTAGTATTTCAGTCTTTGGATGCATTTTTATCTAGACTCTTGCATAGATGTTTGCATTTTAAATAGCTTTAGGATGAATTCTCAATTAGCTTTTGGATATATTGTTTTCTGTTTTTAATCCATTTAATTCTGAATTTAATTTTTTTGACTAAACTTTGTAAACTAAACGACTACTTATTTTTTATTTGGTATAGTCTTTGATCAGGTATGACAAACAAATTTAATATGTAGACAATATAAGAATCAATTAAACTAGCTCCAGATTTATCATATCGATATCATTTACTATTTTTATTTATATAACGTAACTTTCGATTCTATCAATTAATTTCGGATATTAAATTAATTTGATTGGTATATTTCAAAAATAAAGTTTTTGGAAATAAATTTTTGGAATGTAAATTTTGGAAAAGAATTTTTGAAACATATGAAATATATTTTTGGATGAGTTGCCTTTTTGTCAAATTTTTTGACAGAATCCTGAAAATTTTGAACAACTTTCGGTAGATATACGTCCTATTAAGTAGATGCATCACTTGCATCAACATCTCAAGAATAAGCCACGATGATACGACATCGTAGACTTAATCATATTTTTTTATCAGTAAAGAACAAATTTAATTAAAAAGAGCATTTAAGGGATACTCTAATCCTTATACAAAAAGCATTGTTATACACATTGATATTCTAGTTTAACATCCTAGCTCCACCAAAACAAAAGATTTCACCTAAAACAAAACCACATGAACCATCATTGTGATTCACCAACAAAGAGTAAAAGCGATATGTATGTCTCCGTAAGTATACGTCTGGCATATTCCTACGTGACCAGCACAAGTCCAAAATCCTTTTTGCTTCATACCATTAGCAACATCCCAATTTTAAAGGCTTCAACATTCCGAGCAGCTCCTTGATTTAGCTGCAATATCCCTCATTCACACTGCTCTACACTCCTCTGATGCAATAAACATATCAGCCACATCTCCATCTCATCCCCAAGTGTAGTTTGAACAACAATTTGGTATATTCGATATATATATTCCATTATGAATGTTATGTTGCCCATAGTCCATGCAAACATGAAAAACAATACTTCCTTGTTGTTTAACTCTCTGCAACAAGAAAAAAGAACACTCCTCTGCATACTTCATTCCTGCAGAAGACAAAGAATTGCTCTTTCCAACTCTCCTCATCCCAATACATAGCAACAATATCCCTTACTGTCTACCTTAATGTATGACTGTACTAGAGAGAATTTTAATATCACAAAACATTTTACACCTTCTAATGAGCTATATGTGTGTTGCAAAACATTTGTTTAGCCATCACAAGATAGCACCCTCACCTTACCACCACTTAAGCATTGTTGAGCTAATTGCCTTATTAGTCCTTTCTCTAACCATATATCTTCCTACTTCCCTTTCCTTATGGTTATATCCTACACTATTTTGAACTTTTATATATATACCCATATTTCTTATTTCTTAGGATTAAAGCCAATTTATTTTCACAAATATTTTAAGCATGTGGCTGGGCTCAAACATCAATATGAATATGTAAATGACAATTTTGAATACTTGTTAATTATCCACCCCCATGTTTTTAGTTGTGCCATTGTAAATACCTCTTTAGCATCTACCGTTTCATCTCTAAAGATAATTACCCAAACTATTGCCATCCACATGCATTTCCAAACACCATTTTGTTTATTGTTCAACTCTGTAAGGTAGAATTGTTGGAAATGTTGCTTTAGCTTAAAAAGTTGAACATTATTAATACCTATCCATTTGTTACACTGATTCCACACAACCCTTGACACATTACAGGTAAAAAATAAGTGGCTAATGCATTCTTCCTCAACCTCACACAACGAACAACATTTATTATCTATTCTTATCCGTCTATTAATTAGGCTGTCTTTCTTTGGAACCCTATTAAGAATCACTCTCTGATAATGTTAATTTTTACCATTATCCAAGCTATATTTCATTAGCAAAATCATCTCTTCCAAAGCTTTTAACCTACTTAATCCTCAATTTTACCTTACTTTTGTAAATAAATACATTGTG
>Ga0099822_1005565_pt1 | contig 16457 bp, 10 predicted proteins | sample CowpeawhiteBW_FD_76839 | JGI IMG/M metagenome (GOLD analysis project Ga0099822, IMG submission 76839) | Root nodule microbial communities of legume samples collected from California USA - Cow pea white BW | ecosystem: Host-associated > Plants > Roots > Nodule | place: USA: California | collected...
GTTTTTTTTTTTTGTAGAAAATTGCTGTTAATTTTTTTTGCAAAATATTTTGTATAAAACACTTTTCGTAACAAATTTTGTAAGAAATACTTGTGAATTTTATAATTTTATAGAAAATAATTACCCACGAAAGAATTACTTACCAATTAAAATTATTAGAGAAAATAGCAGGAAAAAGTCTTTTTTTGTAAATTTTTTTAACAAATTTGTAAGAAAATTCTCATGTAATGTGAAAATTTTTAGTAGTGGGTTTCAATGTGAGTATCTTTGAAAGAGGGAGTGAACCTGTTTGAATACATTAATATACTACATTGAACCAAAGCAATGTAAATACTCAAACTCTCTTTGATTCTTATTAAAAACCCCAACATTTTCTCTTATTGTTTTCTTGCCACGTATTTATTTTGTGAACTAAAGATTAATTTAACTCATAGCGTTGTTGGTCCAAAATATTTTATAAATAATAAGGATTAAAAGTTTTAAATTAGTTGTTACAACATATGAATGGTAGATGCTTAACTAGGCCAACTCATCACTTTCTACATTTTTTTCTTCTAAATTATTGAATTGTTAATATAAGATCGCATAATTATATATTTACCTTCTTAATACAATTCTTTTAACTTGCGAAAGTGTTGGAAGAGAAAAAATGGTCAAGGAAAACACATTCATGAGATTGAAAATGAAATTTGCATTTGCTGAACCAATTAGAACTTGAATGGAAAACAATAGGGGTTGACAATAAATCAACACCAGTAAAATAAAGGAAAAGATAAGTTCCACAACTTGCTAAAAAACAAACTCATATCTCATTGTAATGTTTTGTTATAAACCAATTTTAGTATTAAAAGTGGTAAGTTATTACAGTAATTAATTTAAATATTAATTTATAAAAATAAAAAATTATTAATTATTTAAATAGTCATCGTTATATATAAATAAAAAATTATAAATTAGTCTCTAAACTAGTTTTTAAATTTATCTATTAAAGAAAATCTATAATAGAAACTGAACAAATAGTTAAAATTAAAAAATTATTATAAATTCTCATAATTGATTATGGTGCTTGAAGTATGCTCTAATTGGTTCCACCGTTTTTCTTATGTTTTTTGCATTAAATTTCCAAACAACCAACTTTGGTTATTTTACTTTCTTCTTTCATTTTTACCCCCTTTCTATATTAACAAGCAAGATCTGATATTTTGACAGTACAATTTTTTTATTACCTTTGACACTATCTCTTTTTATTATTCACATTTTATTTTTTAAAAAAATATAAAAATTAACTTTTATTAAGATTATTTTACTTTTTAATAAAAATTGTGAAATGGTCATGAAATGGTGTGAAAAAATCTTTTTCTTTCTAGTAATTTTCAATTCTAGGATGGTTTCTTTACTCATCTCAGTTTGTTTCACAACCATGCAAAGTGGCTCCAACTGTAGGTTAATTAATTGTTTCTTTTTTTTTTTTTTTGAGACACCAACTTTAACACTCGAAAATGCTATAAAATAGGTCACTTATTTTCATTTCCTGCATAAAGAAATAATTCTAATAAAAATACTGTAAGTGTTTGGTTTCTCTCTTTCACACACACTTGTACTTTTGTTTTGTGATTACATTGTAAGAATGGAAGCAGAAAGAAAGGTATCTGCAGAAAATGAAGAAGAAAGAAGGTTCAAAAGAATATGCGTTTTCTGTGGTAGCAGAACTGGATACAAGTCTGCATTCAGTGATGCAGCTCTTGAGCTTGGCAAATTCATGGTATTTTCTATTATTCTACTTTCATGAGTTTTGCATCCTCTTGTTTTTATTAGGTTTATAGAGTGGGTTTTATTGGGGAGAGAACGAACACCAATGAGATCTAAGTCTAATTACATAAAGTATTGACATCATTTTCAACCCAAAATCTTAAGAAAATGTGTTAATAGGTCTTAATTTCTGGCCAATATCGAACTTAGACTCATACTTAGATTCCTAACCAATTTTTGGTTTGTGATGATGAAAGGTTGAGAGGAAAATTGATCTGGTTTATGGAGGAGGAAGCTTAGGACTAATGGGTTTGATCTCTCAGACTGTGCTGAATGGAGGTTGCCATGTTCTTGGGTATACTTTTATAAATACATTAGATTAGATGTTAATTAACATTATTAATATAGTTTCGTTTATGAATTCATAGACTTTAACCGTTTGTGTTGTATTTGTCAGAGTGATTCCAGAAACTCTATTGCCTCGTGAGGTACCATTTTCTATCTTCATATTTTTATAATTATGATAATTTTTCCACGTCGATTAAAGATAAAACAAAGTGCGTAAGATTGAGTTAAATTTAAAGTTAACTTCTTAACACGGTTTAAATCCGACTTTTAAATAGGTGTCCGGAGAGACCTTTGGAGAAGTGAAAAGAGTTGCAGACATGCATGAAAGGAAGTCAACCATGTTTGAACATGCAGATGCATTCATAGCACTTCCTGGTATGTTAAATAAAGGTATGAAATTGCAGTGTGAAGTCTGGGATTTGAAAGATAATAAAAGTTGAAGTTTTCAGGAGGCTATGGAACCATGGAAGAAGTGGTAGAAGTGATAGCCTGGTCTCAACTGGGAATACATGACAAACCAGTATGATTATTGTTTATGTGATCAAAGTGTTTTATTCTATTGTTGGTAATTTTGATTTGAAATTTGTATACACAGGTGGGGTTGTTTAATGTGGAAGGATATTTCAATAGCTTGTTGAGGTTATTTGATAAGGGAGTGGAAGATGGATTCATACAAAACTCTGCAAGCCAAATTGTGCTCATAGCAGACACAGCTCAAGAACTCATCAAGAAAATGGAGGTACGATACACATCACTTCTAAAATCTCCATAAAAGCAATTTACTTTTGAAGAGGATAATGTTTGTGCTGTTCATTTACTTTTGTTTGTGACAGGAAGCAAATAAATCTTGAAGAGAGAAGCAATTATGAGAGTGGGGAATCCTTAGGATCCTAAATCTTCATCATCAATCATTGTCAAAAATAAAATTGTATGCATAATTCAGTTTAGTTCCTTTTTTGTGAGAAGAAAATGACTGAAGATCCTTTCATGAGCATATCCAACATATATGTCTAACATCATCATCATTATCAGTTTTGAATCATACTAAATCTTATCCAACTTAATTATCTTTTTGTTTTTTGTAATGGATATATAAAACCTGATATGTTTGTGGAACCATTCTTTTAGAAATATACTGGTTTTAAAAAATATCTATTATTTAGAACATGTTTTGTAAGGTGTTATTTAAAAAAGATAAACTCCGTGATAATTTATAGTTATCTTAAGACCACTTAATTCAATGTAGTTATTTAAAGTGAGTCATTTTGTTCGGAAATTATTTCTAGTTTAAAAATTATTATAAATTTTAATCAATTTTGGACTACATAAAAGAAGTTCAGATTAGTTCTGGCTATCTTTGTAAATAGGTATTCTGTATTTATGAAAAAGGTGAAAATATTTTAACAAAATTGATTCAAGTATGATATTTATTATTGATTTTAATACTAATGCAATAACCTTATTAAATTTGTGGGTAATAGTAGAATTCAGTAACATCTCATTGGGAACGGTCATGTAAAATATATGTTGAAGACATAGAGTACACAATAATAAAATATGATTTTAATCTAACATCACATTTACTTTAAAATCATAATTAAATAAGTTTATAGGTTATTTTTTTATATAATGTTTAAATTTTTTATTCTACACATTATATAACTTAAACTTTTGAATTCTCCTATGTCCGGTTTAGAAATCAAAATACATGGATATATAGAAGAATTTCAATTTCACAAACTAAATACATATTTAATCTTTTTTAAACAATAAACTATTAAACACACTAAAATATTAATGTATCAAACTTCTTTCATGTATCATGACTTTGATTATGGATGTCAACGAGACAGATAGAATACGGATTGTAACTCTCCCCCGTACCCTATCCATTGAATCAATATTTATCTTGTACTTATCTCCATATCCGTACAGGTATATGTTATACGGATACTCACATATTTTTTTGATATCTATGGATATCCACGGGTACTCGCGAATATTTACAAATATATATATATATATATATATATATATATATATATATATATTTAACAACATATTTTAACCATAAATTCAAATAAAATACAATACATAACATTCATAAATTTTAAACAAAGTCCAAATAACTCATTTAAATAGTGTTGAATGATAATTTACAAAGAAATAAATATTTTTTAAAACTAATTGATAAAAATTAACTCATTCAAAATCAATGCAGTAATATTTTAATCATGTTTTTTTTAATTTTTTAAATTTAAATTAAAGTATAACAGATACGTATATCTACGGATACATATATCTACGGATACATATATTTATGGATACAGATACTATGATATCCGTACTCATCACATTAACATGCAAGTATAAAAAATACATATACTCATTGCTCACGGATATTTATTTACAATATTCATTTTTTACTCGTTGCAGGTTTTATCCGCGGATATGAACTTTTTCACATCCCTAATTTTGATCTAGATTTCAAATGTAACAAAAATCATTTAATACATCAAACGTTATATATATAGTTAAAGAGTTTGTGAGAGTAGACACTAAAATACTAATTTATACACATATTATGAGCACTCAACTACTACATAAGAAAAATTAATTAATTTTAAATAATGTTTGAATTTAGACATTGGTAGACGGTAGAGACTTAACAAATATATTTATAAGATTATCCTTCAAAGTTATTTTCACTTCTAATCAGACTCGTAATTAATTAACATAACCAATTATCAATTCTAATCATCTTTATAGATTTCTCTTAAATACAAATATAACAAAGAATTATCAATGAATGCTCCTCATGGTATTTCTAATCTTATTCTTATTTAATTTCCCATAAAGGAATTAAGGGTACTGATTATTTGTAAAGATTAATTTTCTACAGGAATAAGATTTAAATAATAACATGATAGACAAATAGATAAATTAAATTAACGATCAAATTACGTATAGTTATTGCATTAACTAATTGAATTATGTTAGACATTAATCGAGAAGCTGATTAGGTATCAAACTAAGTCATGTTTATTAAAATCAAACTAATTTGATTCCTTTACGTAAAACATATTTTCAATCCCTTTAAAATGGTTAAAGTTTGATGTTAGTTATATAAAAATTGTATTTTTTATTTATTTCCAATTTTAAAATACATAAATGTTCTTATTTTAAAATAAATCTCCTTAAAATGATTTTCACCTTTTAATAAAGTATTATCTAAAAAAATTGAAAGATTAAAAATATTACATATTTTAAAATGGGATAAAATTAATTGGTGGTGTAAATTTTATCTATTTTTTTTAAGGATTAAAGTTTTGGATAATTGTAATTTGACACCCAAAATTATTTTTACTCACATTAACACTAACTTTACTAGTTTTCACTCTCTTTTTATTTAAAAATACAAAAAATTACTTTTTATGACATTTTACCGTTACAAAAGTATCAAATGGTGTCAGAAATTTTTTTCTAAATTTTCTAGCAGTGTAAATTTTAGATACTGAAATTACTGTTCCTCTGCTTCCATTTTGTACCATCTATCTATTATTTTTTCCCATTTGATATTAAATCAAATGAAATACGAAATCAAGATTTGCGTTTAAATTGAAACTAATTTTAGTAATTTCAAAACGTGAATTTGAAACTCTAAACCAAACTATTAACAAGCATGTGGAACCCTTTCAGCAGGAGAGTATGAAGCATTTTTTTTTTATTCCCAGTTGATGGCAGAATCACTATCTTAACACATCTCATTAAGATTTTGAGTTAAGGAAAAGGATGAAAATAAAACTTGGAACAAATTCAGTTGCAAAAGACATGACTTGGAACAGAAAATAAAGAGAGCAATTAATAGTTAGAAGTTAAAGTAATAAAATAATGTTCAAGTTAAAAAAATAATGATATTATAGCAAGTTGAAGGAAGTGCTCCAACGATGCCTAAAACTAGTACACCTTGAATAATATTATAAGAGATGCAGCATGCATAGCATAATAATGCTACTCTAATATAAAATGATCAACAAACATCATACATCATATAACTCAAAAGTTAAAGCTATTTAATCATAAACATGTTTGGAGAATATATATATATATATATATATATATATATATATATATATAATATGAAAGAAATAAGAGTTGAGTTAAGCATAAAACTACACATAAAATATCAAATCATGCGATTTAAGTGGTTGACATCATTTTATCATACAAAAATCAATTATAAAGTATAGTAAAATATGTTAATAGTCTTTAAATGCAAATATCTAATACACACACGCATAACTTAATCCCCACCTAGCCTCAATAAGTATTTTGTTAAACTTTGGATGAATGATTCTGGCATCTTAAGCCAGAGAGTGAATTCCATTTCACTTGCTAAAACTCTTGTGCTATGGAAGTTAGTACATAATAGAATTCTTTTGGATAAGGATGTTCAGAGGTATTAATATGTCCTCCATGTGTTCAATACAGAAATAGCATGAGGAAAGTACTTTACATATATTGTTAAACTATGGTCATATTAATTAATATTGTTCACATGTAACAAACTTTAACATAGCTACTACACCTTATGTGCCTAGAGTTATGATGAAAATGTGCTTCAGCATGTCTGTTAGTTTATATTTGTTATGTTTTATTTATTGATTATAAATCTCACAATTTGTGATTAGAAAGTGAGAATGTGAGCCTTAATGTATTGCTATTCAACTATGATAGTAAAAAATAAGTCACTTAGTTTAAATATTAATCATCCATTTGGATTATGCGATTTTGCACACTTTGTACTCTCTTTCAATCACACACACATACGTGTGTCCATAAATATATATATTTTTTAATGTGTAGGAGACATGAACCTAGAAAAGAACATGAGTTGTTGGCATTGAAGATAGAAGGATCAACACTACACATTAAGTATTTTACCCTCGGCATAACCATATATAGCCCATTTACCAAATATTCGTCGTCTAAATGGAATCAGCTTGTACATGCATGTTCAAGGGTATAGGTTTCATGCCAAAGAAATAGAATCTACCAGCCGTTTCACAGTACTAGTAGTATTAAAATCATAGGTACACTAGGCTTATTGCCACTATAGTTCTAATCTTATTTGCTGTCCCCATTGGTAAAGTTGAGTTACAATTATTCTTCACTCTTGCATACTCAAACTGCTTTTTATACCTATACTGGTTTTTAATTTTATTATTTCATTGTTATATATTTTAAAATGTGTCATTAACTTTCGCATTGCTGTTTTAAAAATTATATCAACAAAAGAACATTGCAAGCAAATCTAAGGAGTAAGTAATAATTAGTCATATGAAGGGTGCAGTAAATCTGTAAGTAGAGATCACTGACCAAACTGAATATTTCGCAGGATCGCTCAAAGATATGCAAGCCGCTACTGCTGCAGTATACATGATTTTGGCAGAGCAAGGTTTTACTGAAGTCATCTACCTGTGGTGCCAATACACCTAAACATGGAAATATGATTGCATTTTGTTAATGAATATCCACTACAATTTTTAAAATCAGGCGAGCACCTAGACTTCTTGCAAGTCTAGAATTATCTAAAGTCAAATGAAGGCCTATCCACATGTGCTTATATAAGTGTAAAGGAACTGGCTGTTTGCGAAGATTGTGCAGTTGAATCCCATCAAAAGCATTTCCTGTGAACAATGGAAGGCCCAGTTTCATCATAGTCTGCCTTAGTTACATGTTGATTTTGAGGAAAAACTACTTTGGCAAGTATGGCACCTCCCACCCATGCAGAGTACACGGTTAAATTTTCTGGCATGTATTCTGGAGGCTGCAATACGCCAGAGATTACCCGTCAGAGGAAACATAAATTAGAACATGGATAACGATATAAAGTTTATGGACAAAAGTATAGGATAACAATGAACTATTATAAAGATTAGACCTGGATCCCATATTTCATTACGCACCAGATTTCAAGAATTAGTGACCACAAAAATGAAACAAATTCTTTCAATGGTTAAATACTTTAATTAACATAAATATGATGTCAATGAGACGTGCTTGTCAGATTGTTTACTTGACAAAAGAATTACCTTTACTAGGGTAGGTCGAATAGCAGATGAACTTAGGCTAGATTCCTTCTGAAATCTTTCCTCAAAACCTACAGTAAGAAGCAACGTTGGTGGTTAGCTTTCTCATAAAAAGCTATCAGATTGCTGAAAATAACCCTCCTCTAGTCATGATACTGAACAAATTGACATCTAACACATTTGTTTCCTTATTAATCAGAGAAAACTTAATTCCGTACGCAACTAAATGCAAAGAAGTTATTGAACAATGCAGTAGAAACAGCATTTTATGCACAAGGAACAATAGATACGGAACAGCACAAGAAAAGTTGAGTTACAAGATGAAGTTTTTGTTCTGTCTACTATTTGGTGATGAATGTACAATAATAGAAAGTGTTGTTCATCGTTTCATACACATCGGTATGGGAAGGAACAAAATAAATTTAATGTACAAATGTTTTTAGTCTCAAATTTGAGATAAGCTTGTTTTTAGTTCCCCAGATTTAGAATTAATCATTTTAACTCCAATAAGTTGGAAAAAGCTTGTTTTAGTTCTTTTTTACCTCGAATATCACTGCTAATTATTTCACTTATATAACTAACAAATTATAAGTTGTTTACATGATAACCTACTGCATGTTTATCTTCCTTTCAAAGTTTTCATTCTAATGACATTTTGGTAGAAAAAGCTTGAGAAAAAAAGACTAAAAACAAGTTTTTTTTATAAATTTCAAAAAGCAGCAACAAACTCCCCATTAAATTTTAGAGTAAAATTATAATTAAACTAAATTTTTACTGTAATATTCTATATGCTATATGATGTTTGTTTCGTATGATGAAGAGGAACAATGTTTTTTATATTTTAATAGTTATATTTAATCATTTTTTCCATATGATTTTTCATAGTATATATAACCATATTATATAACATTATAATTAGGGAAAATTGCATTCCTCCCTCGAGTGAAATATACAGAGAAGCAAGGCCTGTGATTAGTTCTGTTGTACTCATATTAAGGAAAAAGAAAACATAGGATCTTGCATACTAGATTCAGCAGAGCTAATGAAATAATTGTTTACCGGTCATAGAGGAAGTGCCACCACAAACCACAGTATTTTCAAGAAGTTGGCGATGATTATCAGATGACACATTTGAAATAGTACGAACAAGCTGGTCAACAATGCCATGAGCCTCTAAACCCAATAGACATGGCTGAAACAAAGCTTCACCAATGGTATACCTTTCTCTTCCAATTTTAATGACCTATACAAATTTGAAAATTAGGGTTCGAACAAGTCATAAAATGTAGAAGACCCAAAGTAAGAATGAGAGAGTACACGCTAAAGTAGAGAGTTATACTAACATGGCAGTCATAGGTAGTGCATGTAAGCAAAATAAACCAGATAGGAAAAGAAACTACTAAACTGTATCTGGCAACCAATTTCATACCATGGACTCAGAGAGAGTTATATTTGTAGGTCAGCAACAAGAAAGACCTGCCATTAGGAGACATTATTCTAAACAAAATAGACAAGGACATAGGGTAGTCAATTAGAGGTGGTGTTCCTGTGAATTTCTTCTGAGGAGATGTTGCTCAGATGATTGATTTGTATATGTACTTATTTCTTTGTTTCTCATTCAATAATACTTATTGAGGCTAGACTCCTTATTCTGGTATATATCAGCTAATCAAATAGCATTCAGTTGAATATTTCAGAAAAATTATCTTCTTCCTAGTTCCTGCATTCAACTAAACGGGCTCCTAACATCTAACTTTTCTGTTATTCTTAGTGTGATGAGCTTCTGCTGCGTGGTATAAAGTCATTGTTCCCATTCAGATCTGCCACCACCCCATTCAACAGTTTGAAGCCCCTACCTACCACCTTGACTCAATAGTTCAAAGGATTCCCCGCCATTGTTCAACCATTCAAAGCCACCACCATCACTGCAGTTCAACTGTTCCAAGTTTTCAGTAGAGACTCAGCCTTGCATTTTGTTAATCCATGCATGGTTATTGTTCAACCTTGAATCCTTGAGTAATATTGCATCACCATCAATCACTACTACTAAACTTTGCATCTCTGTTCAGCCGCTCAGCCTTATGTGGAAACACATCAAATTGTCATATCAGTGTTTATGCAGCATTTTAATATGTAGAATATGCACTTTTATTGATTTTTGAAGTTCAAACTACCAAGTTCTCAGGAGAACAATTGTATCCACATGTTATGGGTTAAACTAGTAACTGTCATGGTTTATATCTGAATTAGAGTCCTTTTTCAGATAATTTCAATTTGGTTCTGCTTTTTCATCTAAAACTTAACAAGCCCAACCATGGTAAAACGTTCAAGCCATTCTGACCATCTCTATGATCATAACATTCAACAAGTGTAAAACCAACAAATCCCTACCACTTGCTAAAAGCATAAATATAGATGTTTCTAGTCTCATTCAGCACATCCTTTGGAAAATAGATACGGTGATGTTGGTGGGAACAAATGGGCTAAGCATGGAAATGAAAAACCAGAAGGCACAATATGTATTATAGAGAGGATGTGTTTATAGGATAGGAGAGGGTACCAAAGGGGCAACAGAAACTAGGTTAGGCATTTTCCTTGGAGACAAAGGCTGCATCCTGAAGGTCTGGCTAATATATTCTTTTGTGTATTGTTTCTTTTTTTCTGTTTTCCTTCATTTAATTATTTTTCAGAGCTTGAGTATAATGCTCTACTGTAAAGAAGTTGTTCTCCTAGAATTTGATCTATATACTACCAGTTTCTATCAGGTAACAAAAAATCTCTCAGAATCTTTCTATGAACTAAAAGATACAATGCATGCATTCAATCATCCATATTAGATTAATGTCATCTAAAGAAGAAATACATTTAGACCCACAAGAATCTTCAGTTTAAATATTTCAATGATAATCTCCTATAACCTTATCGATGTAATACAATAACCAATGTGTGAGCAAGGTTTTTAGACTTCAGCCAACTAAAGTACAAGCCAAATGACTAGTTCATATGCATTGCAACAAAAAAGAAAAAGAAAAGAAATTTAATGTGACCAGTCAGATCGAATTTAACATTGTTATGGAATTAAAACAGAAGCTTTCCTAAGGTAACAAATGTGATCTATCTTCTCCCTTCTGCCTTTGTTTAAATTAAGAACAGGTGAACAATCCCAATTCTCAAATAAGCCCTACTCTTTCATTGGATAAATGGATAAACCACTTGATGTAGTACTTGAGACTTGATGTTCTCCCACCCATATAGTGGACTAGTCTTTTGGGTTGGGTTCTCCTCTTGTGCTTAAATCCTAACAATTGGTGATTTCATTGAGAGTTAGGTTACAGAAAGGACTCTCCAGGCTTAATTAAGGTGCAAATTGAACACTAAAAGATGAGTGCAGCGATCAAGGAGAAAAGAGCTACCAGTGGGTCAATGTCAATAGAGTGAAGCTGCCATGGATGTCAGCCCTTAAAGGGATTAGTAATGTTAGGTGTCTCACATTGAGTAAGATAAACTACTTCATATGGTACTCAAGTCTTTAAGTTCTCCCACCTTGAACTAGTCTTTTGGGTTGGACTCTCCTCTTATGCTTAAGTCCTAACACAAACAATTCTTTAACCCACCTTTCAATTTTCTTTGCTTTGCATTCGTGCTGAGATTGTAAAATCTAAAGTAAAACAAACTTGATTGAAGAACTGACTAAATACGTTAGTTAGGAACAGGCATAACATAAGTAAATGAAAAAAACTATTAGATGGAGGAACAAAGAGACATGCCTGTCCATCAGGAAGGGTATGTGTCTCCACTGGGCAAGAATCTAGAGTCTGCTGATAAGCTAATTCATCTTCAGCACAGCATGAGTATAGCTGTTTTATTTTCTCAACGTCAGAGATGTTGAGATTCACTCGCGGATTGGATTTGCCAAGTTCTTGAGCAAGGAAAGAAGTTAGATCAGTACCTCCAAACTCAAATCTTCTTGAGGCAATGTGGTTAACAGCACCCTCAATCACTGGTGCAATATCTGATTAGGCAAGCCAAAAAGATCAAGTTGTGGACAATTAGTAAGCTCAGATATTGAAAGAGAAACATTAAGCTTTCTACTCATGCTCTTAGATAGCATCATAGCACATAAAATATTTATTACATCACCAAAGATGGCACGTAGAAAAGCAAGGTAAAATGAATATGCAATTGCAGGCAATAGTTCAATTTTTAAGTCATCCTTTTGACTCTTTTGGCTTTCAAGATCTGACATAGTCCTAGGTAATTTATATTTGACCACCGACAGCTATACATTATTTTTATTTTACTCTTCTGCAATAATACAGAGATTTGACTAGAACAGGTTTCTAGTCACCCACCATAGAGTTGTTGGGGCACAAATATCATATGAATGTGTGATAGAGATAACATATACACCCACATTTAAATTAGACAACTTGATTTACAGCAAGCAAATCAAATAAACCATCTTTTTTCGTAGTTTTTAATTATACAATAAAAAAATACTAGAATTCCCATTCTTTCAGATATGGATACCTATTTTTCCATGACCAATGTCAACTGTGCATCCAGAGATACGTCCTACAGCATATAGTGACAGCACCGCTTGTTCAGAAGCATAAAACCCTGATATGTTGAATGTTTCAAACATTAGTTGCACTAATTGTTCCTTGTTAGCCTGGAAAACAATAATGCATATATCTATTAAAGAGTAATATATACATCTGTTAATAAAAAAACAAAGAAAAGTTAAATTAAAGAGTACTACAAACTTGTAAACCTTCAATTTTTATTTCAAGGAAAGTCTAATGGATTATGGGCATGTTTGGATAAACTTTTCCACAAACACTTTTCAGAGAAAATAAGAAAAAAATTAAATAAACTTCTCCATGAGTCAAAATTATTTTATTAATAATATTAAGGTTGAGAGAGGATGAATGAGATTTGAAATTAATGTAAAATGAATTTTTAACCCAAGTGAAATTCGGTACAATGAAGAGTATATAGCTAAATAATCTGTAACAAACCTAACTGAATAGAATCAAGTATATAGAGAGCTCTAACTAACCTGTAACAAACCTAACCTATATAATTCAGAGATACTTAAGATGTTAGAAGAGACAGCTGTACTGCTTCAGTTACAGTAATACCTATACTACTGCTGTACAGAAATAAAAAAGAAAACTACATATATTGTAGAGTAACTATACTTGAAAAAATAAGCTAAAAACCATCTTTTACACAAGAAAATATAAGGGAACTTCTACAAATTAACTTATAAATAAACTGATTTTAACTTATGAAGAAACTAATTTTTTTTTTTTTTTAATTTTCTTCTCTTTGAAGTGTTTTTGGAGGAGTTTATCCAAACAGATGCTTCATCATATAGAATGCTTATTATGTAGTTGAACAAAATCATAAACCAGAAATGCAATTTTTTCTCAGACATTAAGAATTTGGATTTTCTCTTGGGATTTTGGTGTTGTGCCTTCAAAACACATTAATGTACACTAACTTTGATGTTTTAAAATATTTTGAAAACTTCTTTAATATACAAGAATAGGTGTATTTTGAAGGCAAAATAGAAGAAAAATAGCAAAAGACCAGCAAAAACCCTGAACTACGACCAAAACGTAAATATACACACAAAAGATGGCACCAAAATTCCAAAAGAGTACATGCTTAATTTTTATTAACTAAGGAAGGCAACTCGAGGAGTACACCAGCAAACATGCATATACTCCAGAGACGCATTACGACCCTATTAGGATGAAAAAGGCGTACGTAGGTACTTGTTCAAATTAAGCTTGTTAAATAAGCCACTGCCATACCTACGACAAGCCTAAAATAAGAAAAATAGTAACACAATACGACCATATTAGGATGAAAAAGGCGTATGTAGGTACTTGCTCAAATTATGCTTGTTAAATAAGCCACTGCCATACCTACGACAAGCCTAAAATAAGCAAAATAGTAATAAACGCTTCAAGAAATGCTGTTGTAGGAATGAAATTTGCAAAATTCTATACAGAAAATTCAAAGGACTAATCATAGAAACAGCTGCCGTAATCCACTGTTTTCATAAGCTTTAATTATCCAACTGAGTCAAACATAAAATCACCCAAACAGGGCCAAAAATAGTTAACAAGTGCTCAATGAGGCATATAATCCCAGACAAGCTGAAAATAGTGTCAACAAAACGGGACATTTTTAAATCAGCAATATTTTGTAATGACAAATAAATGCATAAACTTCTAAAGTGAAACCTTTGGAGTACAAAGTGGATCTGTGAAGAGTATCTGCCCTTCATTGCCAATTTCCCATCCAAGGCCAGTATACAATACATAATGTAGCAAATCTTCCATGGCATCCCAATCTCTGACATAACCTCGGTAAACCGGATCGACGGCAACGTCGTCGACTGTTGGGTTATCGGTCACTGACCCATCATCGAGCATTCGCTTCATCTGAGTGGGAATTATCTGAACCAAAAGAGCCACAATTAGGGGGCACACATTGGCGGAAGACACAAAATTAACACAAATTCTATAATGTTTGTTGAGAAATGAAATTAGAAGCAAAATGGAAAATGGATTTTCAGGCGAGAATTCACTCCGCACCATGGCGGGAGTTTGATCGGGAATTGCAAAACCGGCTTTGAGGAGGCTGGAACCGGGGTCGACCACTGCGGCTTCCATGGCTCTGCACGACAACGAAAACCCTAACCCTAGATTTTGGTTTTGTGAAAGAAAGCTTCAGCCTCTACTGTGAGTACTGAAGTGAGTAGAGAGAAACTGCAGCAGAAGAAAAACGAAGAAACAAATACAGTTATTAGCGGGTTTTAATTTGAATATGAATGCTGTTTCGTGTTCTATTTGATGTTTTTTACAGCGGAAGGAGTGATATATGACACTATTGTTTCTTCTTCTTTTTTTTAAGTGTAAGATATTAATTAAGGGTATTCATATAAAATATTTCAATAATTATAATATTTTAAGAATTTTTTTTAAACAATGTAAAAAACAAAAAAATATTGAAAGGGGAGTAACTCGCATCTATAGAATTAGGGGATGCCCTTTGAGTAGAAAGATAAGAAAAACTATACAAAATAATTGTGTGACTTGTAAATATATAATAGTGTAAATTAAAATGTTAAAAATTCATATTATCATCGAATTATTGACTATTATATATGAAAAAATTATTAATTATTATAATTGTTTGGATTAAATATGTTTTTTGTCCTTCAACTTTTATTGAAAATTAGAATTAGTTTCTCTTCGAAACTTAGGCCCAATTTAATTCCTCAATTTCAAAATTGCGTGAATTTAGTTCTTTTAACAAAATTTTGTTAAGTTTATTTGACGTTTCAAATGCGTTTCATGATTTTTTTAGCTAATATTAAAGCAAAAATGTGTCAAACGGTGTAAACATCTCAAATGTTATCATGAAATTCGTTTGAAACGTTAAATCAACTTAAAAAGTTTTTGCTTGAAAGGACTAAATTCATACAGTTATGAAGTTGGGGGACTAAATTGGGCCAAAGTTTCAAATAGAGACTAATTCTAATTTTCACTAATAGTTGAGGGACCAAAAACATATTTAACCCTAATTGTTTTGATCCACGGTAGAACTCCCAAATCTAATGTAGAATTTCGTCATGATTTTACTTTTAAAAGACATTTTGAAAGATAAGAGAAAGAAAAATATTAAACATGAACGATAATAATTATCTTAAAATTTGTATTAAAAATTATTTGTCACATTTATTTTAAATAGAATAAATCTACGTAATAAAACATCACAAAATCATAATATTAAAAGAGCAACCAGATGAACAATATAGGAAGATTCACCAGTACAGTCATCCATAAACATACTTAGGAAAGCTAACCAAGGCGCACTAGGATGTCGTACAAAACATAATTAAAGAGTTTAACAGTTTGCAAAAGGGTTGCTCCTAGAGCAAGAAATTACAAAGGCACCAAGACCTTAAGACTGCTCATAAGAGCCACAACTAACATACTCTAACCTAGACAACAACGTCACCACCATCAGATCTACCTCCAAGTTTTTCCCCGTCTTCTCCCACCAATAAGGTGATCGTTGCAAAAGAGAAAGCAAAGCAAAGAACAGACAGAGATGAAAGGGTGGTAGACAGCTTTTGTCGCCTAAACTATCCCAAACAAACTGAATTAATCAACCTTTACTAATGCAGTATAAGGATTAACTCAGGTCAGTCCAAGGACGGAACCAATGCAATGAGTGGATTGA
>Ga0099822_1005568_pt1 | contig 16450 bp, 8 predicted proteins | sample CowpeawhiteBW_FD_76839 | JGI IMG/M metagenome (GOLD analysis project Ga0099822, IMG submission 76839) | Root nodule microbial communities of legume samples collected from California USA - Cow pea white BW | ecosystem: Host-associated > Plants > Roots > Nodule | place: USA: California | collected...
TTTGTTAAAAATACCAACAAAAAAAAAAAACAAAAGAGAAAACAAAAAAAAGAAACACATAGCAAAAAGGAAAACAAACACGAAGTAAAAAAAAAAAAAGAAAAAAAAAAAAAAAAAAAAAAAAAAAAAAAAAAAAAAAGGTGCAAGAAAGACAAAAGAAAATATTGGAAAATACCCTGGCAAAAAATTGCAATCAATGGTTGAACCCAAAATTTGACTTTGTTTTTCTAGAGCCCAACGGTGTTGACTAATCCATGCAGTAAACCTCCTCTGATGAGATACGAGTTTGCCATCATAATTGACTTTACATTTCACTAATATTTTCATTGGCACCTGTCTCAATGAAGCAGCTGAGCTGCTTCAGACTAGTATGCACCTCAGGCTCTTTAGGGCCAGCCCATTCAGGAAACTCCTACTCTTTCTATAAAAATCCATATATCCGTATAGAAATGTAAATTTAAAACATAAAAAGTCAAAGAATCTAATCCAAAAAACCAGTGCAATGCAGTCAACATGCGAACTAGTAGAGTCTAACGGGAAAAGGCATTAAACACAAACAAATTAGCAAAATATCATAAAGAATACGGCATGCTCATACAATACCTGTCAATCCCAGGGGCCTTAAATCCCAAAGTATTAAATGGTTGTCTGTACCCCCAGTCACTAAACGGCATTTCCTTCTCTGTAAAGCACATGCTAAAGCTTGAGCATTCTTCTTCACCTGCTGCATGTAGGCCTTATACTCAGGAGTAGCCACTTGTTTTAAAGCTATAGCAAGTGCAGCAATGTGGTTATTGTGCGGGCCCCCTTGCAATGATGGAAAAACAGCAAAATTTATCTTTTCTTCAAAGTCATATTGATCACTTTCATGACCCTGACTTAGAAGAATCCCTCTCTTCCTCGGCTTTGAACCTTTCCGATAAAATATTATACCTCCCCTTGGACCTCGAAGACTCTTGTGAGTTGTCGAAGTAACAATGTCACAATAATCAAAAGGATTCACACATTCCTGAAAAGACAACATCACAATAATTAGCATTACTTCAAAATTTATGGCTAATCAACTATTGGATGTTTTCTAGGAGACAATAATGGACTGAAACAATCCTTATCCATGAATTCCAGAATATGACTTAAAAATTAAGTTCAAAAGATATTTAATTCAGTAAGTTTTATTCCAATGCTCGGATGAAATTCAATAAAAATAATAAACACCTTGGGGATATATCCAAATGTCTTACACTTTACTAATCATAAAAAGTTCTGGCTTTAATTCAAATCAACCACACTTAACTACACTACTCAACATTCCATATTCTTTCATGTGTATTAATTGTCGTGTTAAGCTATAGATCAAACATACAAACTACACGATGTGAGACTTTGGCACCTCATGACACCCAAGTCTCTATTATAACACCACCCCTGAGAGACAATGTCCCAGAAACTTACACTCTATGTAACTCTTCCTTCACTCACTGGTCAGAACACTAACACCCCCCGCCCGACTACAGAGACAACAACAACCACCAGCTCTTATCTTATAACGAATGACAGGCATTCAAACAAATGGAAAACCCGCCCTTGCAAGCTAGTTTACCAGGAGGGGTGACAACCAAGAACTTAACCAATTTCACTGAACTCTTTGTATTGGTGCAACTTAAAACAAATAAATATATGTCAAAATCAAATCAAATCATATGCAGAATAACAGATACACACATAGAGAGAGGGGGAGGGAAGGAGAGAGAGAGTTGCTACGAGAAGTCTAAAACCAGCAAGAACATGAGACTAAATTTTCACAAGCAGCTATGAATATCATATATGCATAAAAAAGGGTCTACTTAAGGAGTAGGAATATATTTCACACCTTGGCCGCAATTATGCCACTAATTTGTGCCATGTCACACAACAACACAGCTCCACACTTGTCCGCAATGTGTCTGAACCTCGCGTAATCCCACTCTCGGGGATAAGAACTCCCACCACATATAAGTATCTTGGGGCGAAAATCAAGCGCCCTTTCCTCAAGCTTATCATAATCAATATAACCCGTTTGAGGGTTCACCTTGTAAGGCAGGCTCTCAAAGAAAATAGAAGCCCCGGAAACTTTCTTCCCATTGGGAGTATAGTAACCGTGACTAGTATTCCCTCCAGACGGGGTATCCAACCCCATGATACGATCACCGGGCAACAACAGCCCCGTGTAAACAGCGAAATTCGCAGAGGTGCACGAATACGGCTGCACGTTCACCCCCCAGCACTTGGGGTCGAGACCGAACGCGTTCAACGCGCGTTCGCAACAGAGCGTTTCGATTTCGTCGATGTACTGATTACCACCGTAATATCGCGCACCGGGCATTCCTTCAGAGTACTTATTCGTCAAGTGGCTTCCCAACGCCTCCATCACAGCCCTGCACACGAAATTCTCGGACGCTATGAGTTCAATCCCACGAAATTGCCTCTTCTTCTCCTTTTCCATTATCTCGTGGATGTCGGGGTCCGCGATTGAAAGCGGTTGGCAGCCCCACGCACGCACGGCAACCTTCCGCGCGTCGAGATCGGGATCCACCGAAACCCTCTTCGTGGAGGACGAGGACGATGAGTCGCAATCTCTTCGCCTCTTCAGGCACATTGAGTGGCCCAGAATTCGAAACTCTTCCACTTCTCTGTCGTCGTCGTCATCCGATTCGACGTCCAAACTTCCGTTCTCCGGCGGCTGCGCCGGTTCCAGCAGCTGCAGCGGAACCGGCGGGTCGGAACGGCGAAGCGGCGAAGAGTGAGAGGAGGAAAATCCGAGGGACAAGTTGGATTGAGAGTGAGAGAGGTCCATTGAAGACGATAGTGAAACAATGGGATACGTAAATTTAGTTACTTATAATCCCTGAGAACCACAGCAACAACAAAAACAACAGAGGGAGTAGAAGCGGTGGTGGATTAGGGATTGTGAGGGGAAGGAAGACGAGACGGTCATTGAAAGCCCTAACCCTAATTTGGAATTTGGAATTGAGAATTGAGAACCGAGAGAGGAAGGGAATGTATCTGGACCCTGGTTCTTTGGTGTGAACGTGAATTTATGAATACAAAACCCTCTTTTCCCTTCTCTAATAATAATAATCTTCGGAAATCACAATCATATTCCATAAACTAACATAATTTACAAGGATTCTTTCCTCTTTGTTCCAATCAATCCACCCAACTTGATTAATGGTAATGGCAATTCTGATTTTTTTAATACCACTAATCTCTCATTAAACTACATTATTTTTTCCTTGGAATTATAATTTAATTCAACGTTGCTATGGGATTATTTGTCATCCAATTACAATTTTATCTTGTCCTTTGTATAAATAAACAAGAGAGTTTAATAATTGAAGTAATTTGATTTGAAAAAACCATTGACCTAAATAGCTGGAGTAATATTTACATTTAATAACAACACATAATTCAAATAAGGGCTTTTATTCATAAATAAACACGACTTGGTTTATTAATTAGTGTGTGTTTGTTTTGCTTAAACACACTTTTCAATATATATTGATCTGAAGTGATGACCTAGCTTATTGACATACTTAAGAGACACTATAAGAATTTAAATTTATTAAATAATGAAAATTATATAATTTCTCAGAAAAGTTATAGGGATTGGTTGTATTGTAGGCATTGTTTAATCGCCCACATGATTTTCTAAATATAAAAGTATTTAAATTTATTACAAAATATAGGTAATTTACATTTTTTAATGTATTTCAAGTTTGTAACTTAAAAAGATAGATTAAAAGTGTATATCTAACTACCACTGCAGTGTAGATATAATTATAAATAATTTGTGACTATTTTCTTGGAATTTTCGTTCAAGTCGAATTAAGGAAATTTAAGTCTTTTTAATGCGACTATTCCATCCCATGTAAAAGGAGTGAAAAAAAAAAAATTACTTAACATGTGTTGAGATATATGTGGATGGAGAATTTTTTATCTCTACCCTAACGAATCAACGCATAAATATGAGTCATACAATATAAGTTAAATGAATAGGTTTAACGATAGAAACAAAATTATTAACATAACCATTGGAAAACAATTTACAAGTAAAAATAATACAATAGGTTAGATATTGATGTCAAATTGAACTTATCTTATATTCAAACAAGTTCTGTATATCACAAGTTGAATCAATACAGATTTAATTAACAAGAAATCAACTCAACTTAACTTATTATAATTAACTATAAATTATTCCATCTCCTTAAATTTAAATAAATTTACTCACTTAAAAATATTTTATATATTACATTTTTTCATGTATTTATTCGGATCCAATGAAGTTGAGTTAACTAAAGATTTACATAACTTTAAAGTATATATGATTTTATAAATAATATTTGATTATTCTATTGTTAAAAAGTTAAATTATATATAAAATTCTATTAAAAGTAATTTTATTTTATACAAAATTTCATCTTTTTGAAATTTTCTCTTTAAAGATTCTCTTCACATTTCTTTCAGATTTTTATTCTATCTTTAATCTCTTTAAAAATTTGAGCTCTATGAAACTTATTCACATATTATAATCATATGTTATAGGTCTAGTTGATAATTGAAAAGACCTGGTCGAGCTGACAAGACAGGTTGGGGCAATATTAGAGTTGAGTTAGGTTGAGCTAACAACCGAGATAAGTTGGGCCAAAGGCAAAGACAGGACAGGCCAAGCTGACAACTGAGACGGACTGAGTTGATCATGAAGACAAGTAAGGCCAAACCGATAGTCGAGATGGACTGATCCAAGTCGACGACAAATTCGATCTGACTCGATTATCAACATATGGGGTCATATGTACATTTCACTTGTGTGGTACTGTGAGTTATATGCAATGTGATCTTCATTGTGAGGGAAAATGTAGAACAAGTGCAAACTAAAGAACACTTAGCTCGACCCTTACCTGTTTTTAGTTGGACAGTGATACTTTAACACTGTCAATCTTCTCTTACTACCATTTAACATTTCAAAAAATTATTATTTTATTATAATTATATATATATATATATATATATATATATATATATACTTTTATAATATTAATAAAATATTTTATTATTAAATCTGGTGTGAAATGGAAGTCAAAATTAAAAACGATGTGAAAATAACTTTTTTCTTTTTAGTTTGTCTTCTTTGAAGTCTTCAATTAGACGTTTTATACCTAAAACTAAAGTTTGTTCATGTACTAAGACTTTGCTCAATTGTTTTTGAGAAATTCTTACGGAAGTTCATAAAGCATTTATCATAACTAAATTTTCCTTTTCGGTCATTGATGAAAAATTTTCAAATATTATTATTTATCTAAAATATGACAATTCTTTAATCTTTTCTTTTGTATTTTGTAACAAATTTGATTAGTGACATTGTCATGATTGTATCTTCCTCAATGGCCACAAGGAAACAAAGTTTTGAAAGTGTTCGTTTTGAGATTTTGAATAACAAACATAGATAATTTTGTTTAGTTACGACATACCCAATTTAGATAGAATACGCAATCAATTATCAAGTGGTTATGCTACACTTTTACATGTACTCGGTATAAAAATAATTATTAATTTTTATTTTATAAATAGAATATAATGTTGAGTTTAAATTATTATAAAGTTGAATATATGAGAACTTCATTAACTCTGAAATGGGAATGAGAGATGTTGCCTCAAGTACAACGATACGTCAGAGGAAGAGGTTAGGTGACAATTTGATTGTCAGATATACGATATATGAAAGTGGTGTGGGTGGGGTGCAGGAAAATATAAATGGGGTGCAGGAAGTAATAGTGAGAAAGAAAATGTGAAATTGGGCAATGCGAGGCCCATAACATATGTTAGGTGAGGGCTTATTGTAAGCAAAAGCCAACCTACCACGACAAAATTTTCTAGAAACACACTTAAGATTGCTCACCTACTTCCCGCATCCATAAAACCCAGCATTCAAGTGTCTTTAGTAATCTCTTACAAAAAATAATAAACCTTCTTTTTTTATTTTTAGGAATTTCGATATTAACTAATTTATATACTTGTGAAAATTTTATTTTACACGTTATTTTAATTTTCTTAATTTTTTTCGTAATGTAATTATTTTTTTCTTTAATATAGAGTTTGACTCCAACATTCATTCTCTGGCAGCCAGACACACAATATCCATTCCTGTTGGTAATTATAAATATTTTGAAAAAGAAAACATAGATCATGCATAAAATTTGAGGTCCACCATGCAAGCAACAACACAAACTAAACCATAAATAAAATATTTGGAACATGTTATACAGTATGTGGACACGTACGAGTCTACATTCGTATTTCTGGTCCTGTACGCCACTACATCTGTGGGTCCCACACTTAGCGGTTTTTATGGTTCAAATCACATCCTTTCCACAGCATCTCCCGCACGTGTATTTCGTGCCCCTCCGCACGCTTTACCTGTTCCTTTTCTTTTTTATTTTTTTAATTCGCATAAGCAGTGTAACTGTGTTCCTCTGTGTAGCGCACCACAGTAAGCCATGCATCACACGGTTGAGTGAGTGCCACGCCGTTCAACATCGTGGAAAGTGGTAGCGCATTCGCGAAGGGTGAAGAGCAACACGTAAACGCGAAATAGAGGGAGTAGGGTCGAATTTGGTACTCGCGAGAGTGAGATTAGATGAGGTTTGTGATGACGTGGCGAAGTGAGAGGGAAGCGTCACGCTTTTCTTGGATGGCCTCCGGAATGAAGCAATGGAGGGAGTCTTTGAAGGAAGGGGTGGTGGAATTACGGTAATACCCTTATAAAAATATTGGATTCCCGGATTTACCCTTACTGTTTTTGGGGACCATGCAGTAGCGCATTTTCAAGGGAAGTTGTTTTCAGCTACACCTTTTGGTTCTCGTCCTCCACAAATTGTTCGGTTTTTTTTTTTCAACGCCTGTTTGAATAATATAGACTACATTTTTTCTTAAAATAAAAATTACATTATTTTAAAATCATAAATTACATTATCTTAAAATCATATATAAATATTTTTCTTTTTCTTTTTTTTTATATCTTTTTTTTCCTCTATACTGTAACAGTGATACTGACATGTTTTAAATGAAGATAGATCCAAACTTTGTATTGATAACTATAATAAAATTTTGGAGTTTTTATTTTTAACATCTCCAGAGTACCATTTTGATTACTTTCTCGCCATCATTTTAGATTTCATACTTTTTTACTATACAAAACCGTTTTTAGTGCACCATACTACTGTTGATAGTTTATTGACATTTGTTCACCATAATTTAAAAATTATCATTAAAAAACGGTGACAATTCTGTTAATTAATCTAACTTCTAAACAATAATTATAAAATATTTTTTTATCATATATGCATATAATATGACAATTATTATTATAATTGTTATCGTATATACTTGGTTTTTTATTATGATTATTACCCTTACATATAAAATTTATCTGTATTTATCACTTCATCCACTTTTTTTCCTTATCTTTTGTATTTTCACGACATTTTTTTCTTTTTGTTTAATTTATAGTATATAAATACAAATTTTGTTTTACAAATCAATTTTCTAAAACTAATCAAATTTAAACTTATTTTTTAATATGATAATAATCATAAACATTCTAACGAAGCCGGTTGTTAGTTAAACTAATTATTTTATTGGTTATTGAACCACTATATAACATTATTATTAATGTTAGTTTTACTTTTGAGATGGTATATATTTTTATGTGAGGTGTATTTTAAAAGTTTTATATTAATTATAAATAAAATTAATTTATAATATATAAGTGAATACAAATCTTATTTCTGAATATTAAATTCAAAAATTTAATTATCTTCATTTTTTATATATATCTATATATATTTATGTATAAACAAAATTTTATTTTTGATATCCACGTTTATATTTTAATTTTACTTTTAAATAGATTTTTTAAAATTAAAATTATTATTTTACTAATTTTATCTTTTAAATGACTTTTTTAATTTTTCATTATAATAAGAATCTGTGAATACACATGCATGATTTCACTAAGGTAAATATAAACTACTATACAAATATATATATATATATATATATATATATATATATAAATAAGCAAATGGATAAACATAAAATTGAGTAACAAATATATAACAACGTTAGAAAAACTATTATTATAAAAAAAATAGGAAATGATAAGATAAGGTAACATTTAGTGACTTAGTGACATTAGAATGTGGATTCTATCATTTAATGACTTAGTGACATTAGTATGTGGATTCTATCATTCCATTGTAAAAAGAAAAAAAAAAATCTATGAACAAGGAATCCTTATCAAACTAAAACAATAAAACTAAACGAGACTAAATTCAATTTAAACCATCTCCATTTTTTTCTACCTCCCTATGGTTCATATTATCATTCACAAGAAACACTTTTTCTTTATAGCTATGACTTCTAGAAAAATTAGCTAACTCACTACACTCCTCATCTCCTACTAACTCCTTTAACGTACTTTCTTCTTACAACCACCATATCCTCAAGCAAATTTTACATTTTAACTCATCTTTCAATAGGAAAATGATAAACTGACTACCAAAATTTGACTACTTTATTATTATCCGAGCTGTAATCCAAGGTGGTAATTATAATTTAATTTTTGAATTAAAAATTTGTTGTCCACGCTGGAGGAATGGAAAGGAGAACTATCACGCTGGTTAAAATGTAACCTAGGTTCTTTTTTCTCTCCTCCCTTCTCGTTCTGCAGAGTTTTTCTCCTTTGCTCCTCCCTTCTTGGAATTTTTTGCTCCCCTTGCTGGAATCAATTACAAAAGGAGAAAGACGCCCACCTTTCATCGTTCTGTTTTTGTGCAGCATCAACGTGTTTCTGTTCTGTGATTCTGTGCTGGAGTTGTGGTAACATGTATTTCTTCGTCACAGGTGAAAATAAAATTTTCAAATTTCTACTTTAGGGTTTGAATCATTTTGAAGAGAAATTTCTAATGTATTTTTCCTTGTTATTTTGCCCTTGCCTTTGCTTGTATTGTTGATGTCCCTATCTATGTCTTTTGTATTGTTGATGTCCCTATCTATGTCTTTTGATGTATTGTTGATGCCTAGTCTCGGGTATTAGGGTTTCATGCCATTTTTGATTTTTTTTTTGGTTTTTGTAAAATTTTGGGGGTATTTGCTTTAAGCTTTGTTCACTTGGGTAGATGGGTTTGAGGGAGAGGATGAATTTGAGTGAATTTGAGAGTGAAATGTGTGTTATTTTTTTTAAGAGATTTAGAGGTGATTATGAGTGAATTTAGAAGTAAAGTTTGTGAGTTTGTGAGTGATTTGATTGATATGATAGATAAAAAAAATGTTTTAATATATTTAAAAGAGAGATTACCATTTTACCCTTTATGTAATAAGTAGTATAAATTTGTATTTGTATGATTTTTAATCAATTTTTAAATTTTTTATGCGTGAAGAACACATACTCAAGAACACACACACACACTCCTCTGCAGCACATACTGAATAACAAATATGCGTGAAGTAATGGCAGCATGATTCATGAATCTTGCTAGCAGAAAAGAAAAATCACACCATGTAACTCAAAAATATTAACCACGTGACATGGTTAAAGTCGTAAAATGGCAATGAACACCCTTAAATTTGTGCATCGTTGCCATGATTAGATAATTCCTCCATCCCGCTTTCCATGCTCTGGAATCCTCGCATTTCAGCTTTAGAGAACACAATCCATAGTTAAAATCCGTCTTTGTAAATTTTTGTGAATAGTAAAATCATTACAAGCGAACACACGCTTAGTGATGGAAGTGTTGTTGTTGTAGGGCCTGTCAGAGGAGAATGTGAGGGAAGTTTTTCGGGTGTGGCTAGCTTGGATTCTAAAGTTTTGGTGTTACTCTAATCTGGTATAATAATGGGAATCATTTAGATTTCAAACATTGACTATGACTATGTGTCCACAATGCACTCAAAACATTGACTATGACTATTTGTCCACAATGTTTTATTGATATAGAAAATAATGTATTTTATTAATTAATCATGGTTCCTTTCAATTAAAATTTAAAATTAATAAATTGTATATATAAATTAACATGTAATTGGATAATCATGAAAAATAATAATGATAACAATTATTATATTCTTATTTTGAACTTAATTTTTATTAAATTTATTTATTAATTTCTTAATAGTTAATTAAAAATATTTATTTTTAATATATTATGTTATTTGACCTATACATTTAATCCTTATTTGATTCAATATATTGAGTCAGTTGCATGTTATATTATTATTATTATTATTATTATTATTATTATTATTATAAAACTTTTTTTATGTTATTTTTTTATAACATGTAATTAATTTATGGCGAAAATTTAATTCAGACAACATTTTATGACACAAAAATTATGATTTTTTAAAATATTAAATTTTTAAGGTTAAATATATTTTGAATTAAATTTATCATTCATGTTAGATAGACTTGACATATACATTTGTGCATAAAGTATAACAGGCATCGTCATTTATCTCATCACCATTTGTCAATTAGTTGCAAGAACAAATTTCTTTTATTTTTATAATTAAAAAAATCAAGAGGAAAACCTATTCCAATTTTTATTTTTATTTATGTACACATTTATAGACAGACTTGGTAATTTGTGATTCGTTGTTCATGTTAGACAGACTTGACAAACATATGCGAAAAAAAGTATACTTCAAATTATCACTTATTTCATAATCAGTTGTCACTTAGTTGTCACTTAGTTGCAAGAAAAAATTTCTTTAACTAAAAAAATAAACCAATAGGGGAACCTACTACAATTATTTTTTATTTTCATACATATTTATAGGTGACCACCAATGTAATTACATTTATCTGCTTATGAACCCAACCTAATTAACTGTCTTGATTGTTCTCTAAAAAAATGACGCAAAACTTGTCAAACATATTTTGTGACCTAAGGGCAAAAAAAGTGACCACTTGGAAAATACTTTTTGTAAAAGTCTACCAAAACTTTTACAATTAATCTGTTATGTACACACCAACTTACATGTACTTGTTATGGACCACTAATGTAATTACATTTAACTGGTTATGAACCCAAACTAATTAACTGCCTTGAATTTCCAAATAAAATGACACAAAACTTGTCAAACATATATGGTGAGTCAAGTGCAAATAAGTGAGGAGTTAGAAAGAACATTTTGTACAAGTGTACCACAACTTGTAAAATTAATCTTTTCTATACACAACAATTTACATGTACTTGTTATAGACCACCAATGTAATTATATTTAACTAGTTATGAACCTAAATTAATTAACTTCATTGATTGCTCTAAAAAAATAACATAAAAACCTGTCAAACATATAAGGTGACACAAGTGCAAATAAGTGAAGAGTTGGAAAATGACTTTTTGTACAAGTCTACCAAAACTTGTAAAATGATTTTTTTTACATACTTACGTGTATTTTTTATGGAATACCAATGTCTTTACATTTATCTAGTTATGAACCCAAACTAATTAATTGACTTGACTGCTATAAAAAAATGATGAAAAACCTACCAAACATATTTGGTGACCCAAGTGCAAATAGGTGATGACTTGGAAAGGACTTTTAGTACAAGTGTACCAGAACATGTAAAATTAATCTTTTTTGTACACACCAACTGACATGTTCTTATTATGGACCACCAATGTCATTACATTTAATTGGTTATGAACCCAAACAAATTAACTGTCTTGATTGCTATAAAAAATGACACAAAATCTATCAAACATATTTGGTGACCAATATGCAAATATGTGATGAGTTTGTAAGGACTTTTTGTACAAATGTACCGAAACTTGCAAAATTATTTTTTTCTATACACACCAACTTACATGTACTTGTTATAGACCACCAATGTAAGGTGATGAACCTAAACCAATTATTTTCCTTGACTATTCTAAAAAAAAGACAGAAAACATGTCAAACATATCTGGTTACCCTTGTGCAAATAAGTCATGAGTTGAAAAAACCATTTTGTACAAGTCTACTAGAACTTCTAAAACTTGTAAATTTAATATTTTATGTACACACCCAAGTAGCATGTACTTGTTATGGACCACCAATGTCGTTACATTTAACTGGTTATGAACCCAAACTAATTAACTGACTTGATTGCTCTAAAAAAATAACACAAAACTTGTCAAACATATATGGTCACCGATATGCAAATAAGTGACGAGTTGTAAAGGACTTTGTGTACAAGTCTACCAGAACATGTAAAATTAACCCTTTTTATACACACCAACATAAATGTACTTGTTATGGACAACCAATGTAATTACATTTAACTGGTTATGAACCCAAACTAATTAACTTCCTTAACTGCTAAAAAAAAGACATAAAACATGTCAAATATATTTGGTGACCCATGTGCAAATAAGTGACGAGTTGAAAATGACTTTTTGTACATGTTTACCAGAACATGTAAAATTAATCTTTTTTATACACACCAACATACATGTACTTGTTATGAATCACCAATATAATTACATTTAGCTGGTTATGAACCCAAACTAATTAACTTCCTTAATTGCTAAAGAAAAAGACACAAAACTTGTCAAATATATTTTGTGACCCATTTGCAAATAAGTGACGAGTTGGAAAGGACATTTTATACAAGTATACCAGAACTTGTAAATTAATCTTTTCTTTACACACCAATTTACAAAAATAATAAAATTATATTGTTTTAAAAATATATTTCAAGGTTTTAATTACAGCTATAATTTGTATAATTTTCTTTTTAAAATATAAAAAGTAGTGGTATAGATAAAAGTTGAACTTCTTAAATGTAGTTAAATTTATTATTTTCAATAATTTTCATAATTTATAAAATAAAACCTAAATGAAAAGTTCAATTTTAAAAAATTATACAACCATGCATGTAAGACCCGCGAAATTTAATTAATTAAATAAACAATTAATTAATAAATGTGAGTAGTGGAAGCCTTTATGGTAATTAATACTGACATGTATGACGTGAAAAAGTATTAGCTTAAGTGGTTCAGAGTACTCGATTGTGTTAAAAGGACTTGAGTTTGAGTCCTATGTATGCGAAATTGTGTGTTATTTTAATTGTGTATTGTTTTAAAATAATATGTTGATCATGATGAGTGATAATATAATCCTAGAAAATTATATAAATTATCATGAAACATAAATTGGTTGAATGGTTGTGCATTGATTTGACATTGGCATGGTTATGAAGCTTTCTTTTTGCCAATTTTCTTTTTGGTATGAATGTGAAAAGCAGAAACCCTAGCTGAAAAAGAGGCAGCCAAGAGGGGCTGGGAAAAAAATACCACTAAATGAGTCTTGAATGGTAATTAAGGTCATGTTAATGCCAATTTTCGTTTTTGGCCATTAACCATAATTAAGAACTAATTAAAGAAGAAATTAAGAGTGGGAGAGAGAGTTTTTGGTGTCTGCCATTGGAGAGCATTGGGAGGAGTGAAATTCTAGAGAGAAACTGTGGTTATTGAGTGAAACGAAGAAGCTGAACGGGGAGAGAGCTAAGGGAAGTCATTGTTGATCAAGGAAGACCAATAGCATATTCAATTTTAAGCAAGGATTTCCATGTTAGCGGAGCTAGACCACGTTAATTTTATGTCTTTGATTAATTGTATGATGTATAGCCTGAATATGTGTAAGACCCGAGAAAATTAAATAGTTATTTAATTATGGCGGGTAATAGAAACATTTAAAGCAATTAATGTGTGGAACTATGATGTGGAAAAGTACTAGCTTAAGTAGTTGAGAGTACTTTGATCATGTGTGAGGACTTGGGTTTGAGTCCTATGTGTGCCACTTGAATGTTAATTAAATTATTTTTTTTGTTTAGTGATATATTGAAGGCTTAACGTGATGATAGATTTCTGAATTTGTAAGAGTTATCATGAATATGAATTGGTTGAATTGGTTGTGAAATTGACTTGGTGATTGATGGGTTGTAGGTTCAAACCTGGTTGAGAACTAACTTACTTTCTTTTTGCCAAATTTTTCTTTGGCAAGAACATGAAAGGGTTTAGGAACCCTAGTAGCCAAGAGTGGTAATCCAGAGGGCTGAACATATTCTTTGTGGGAGTATTGAATAACTATTAAACCAAACTTATAATTAAATTTCGTTTTAGGGAATTAAGTGGAAATTAAGGGTGAGTTAACCTTGAGAGAGAAGGGAGCACTGCCATTTTCGTGTAAGAGTTGGGCATAGTCTTTCCAAAGAAATTCGGATTGTGTGGAGCCAAGAAGTTGAGTGTAAAACATTGTGGGAGAGAGAACAAAGGCACGGAAGGGATTGGATTAGACAAAAGCACACAAATTCGAATTTGGAGCAAAGAATCCCGGTAAGGGGAGTTGTGTTCGCTTGTTTTCATCGTATTCATCATATTGTGCTTTGTATAATCATAAGTGTATCAATCCTTCATCTAGTATGTGTTGTTTTTCGCGGTTCTGGGTTCTGCCCAGAAACCCCCTGGCGGGTATGCATGTGCCGCCAGGCAGTTCGTTGGTTTGTGCATGGTTTTTGGTTCTGGTTGATTGAACCGCCTGGCAGGGATGAATATCCGCCAGGCGGCGTGACTGTGTTTGCGTTTTCTGTTGAATTGCGTCTTGTACAGGGGCATTGGGACTTCTGATGGTGAGTTTATGCATTAGTAGTGTAACCTGGTTAGTATTGGGGTCGAATGGTGCTTGGGAATACCATTTCTAATTAAACATTGATAGAGTTGGTTGGTGGGAATAGGTAGAACCAAAATTGAGTTATTAGGATTCATGGTATGTACGAATTTGAGACTAAAATGTCAAAGACAGCTGGGTCAGTGAATTAGGTGTGATTCATCGTATGATATTGGTTGTGGAGTATAGGTTGAATTCTGGACAACTTGGCAGATCGTGACTTCAGCAACCTGGAGGGTTTCTGGATTCTGATACACCGCCCGGCGGTGTTTAGCCTATCGCCAGGCGACGGCGGGGACAGTGGCACAACGGGCGTGTTTTGAAAGCCAAGTATTCTTCATATTTGTTGTTAAATATCTTTGATTATTAATTATGGGCTTTAGGTGTCTTTGGTGACTTGTAAGCTTAAATGTAAGGCATGTGATTATGCAATATTGTGTGGGACAAGATGCATGGCAGTATAGCGCGAGATAAGTATGATGAGAGGAGGATTGATAATGTTCCTGAACTATGGTATTTTGATAGTTAATGGAGTGTCTTGGTACTGGAGTAGTGATTAACAGGGGTAGAGGAATGAAAGAGAGTGCCTAAATGTCTTTAGCTTAGGTACAAGAGCTATATGTGGGAAGGTATAGGGCTGGAAACTAACAAACTCTGATATTGATACAGGTGGTGCTGAGGATGTCCAGGCGACGGAGTGAGGGCTAGCTTTGGGGTTAGAGCTAGGGTGTTTCTGACTTGTATTTTATTATGCTTTTATTGATGAACACGAATTTTGAGAACTTGTAACACTTTATTGTTTTAGTTATGAGTTTTGGCGCATGTTTTAATAAATTTAAATTTTCCCGCGTTGGGATTATTATTAAGTCGACTTTTGATATAATTTATTTCTTTTCTTATTTAATTTTAAGTAATATTCCTTAGGGATGTTACATTTGGTATCAAAGCAAATGTTTTGATTTGCTTGGGAAATCTGGGGAGTAAGCTGACGTTTATTGTGTGAAATTGGATGATTTGCATTGACTGTTAAAACTTGATAGGGTATGTTTTAATCTTTAGCTGTTTGATTTTAACAGCTGAAATATGTGGCGTCCACAGGCAATGGCAAACAGGAGGCGAAGAAATACCGTTGGGGCTGATGAGATTGCTAACGCAATCCACAAGATGGTGGATGCGATGCAACCTGTAGCAGCACCACCCAGAGCCATGATTCCGCCTGTGAGACCTGTGACCATGAAGGATTTCATGCGTCATAAGCCGGCGAAATTCACTGGGAAAGCCACCCCAGATGAGGCTGACGCATGGCTCCAGGAGTTCGAGAAGATATTCAGAGTGATAAAGTGAACGGAGGCCCAGAAGCTTAATTTCGCCACATTCCTGTGGGTGACCGAGGCTGAATATTGGTGTATGGGCATGCAGCAACAGATGCAGAACAAAGAGGAAGAGGTGACTTGGGCCAGCTTGTAACATCACGTCCAGATATTACGAATTTAATAAAATAAAATAGAAATAATACTTCAACATCATTTATTTAAAATCTCATTTAATAATAATGCCTCGTTTCTCAAAACATGGGAAATGTAAAACTTCATTATATTGCTAACAAGTCCATAAATACAAAACAGTGAGTTTAGTCAAGTAGGCCATGAGCCTTTACATCATATATTAAAATAGAGTGATAAAAACATGAATAAAA
>Ga0099822_1005569_pt1 | contig 16449 bp, 11 predicted proteins | sample CowpeawhiteBW_FD_76839 | JGI IMG/M metagenome (GOLD analysis project Ga0099822, IMG submission 76839) | Root nodule microbial communities of legume samples collected from California USA - Cow pea white BW | ecosystem: Host-associated > Plants > Roots > Nodule | place: USA: California | collected...
ATATATATATATATATATATATATATATATATATATATATATATATATATATATATATATATAACACTCAAAAGAATTGTAGAAAAACACACCAATTACACCAAGCTAAGCAATATCAACTAACCCATCACACAAAATGACACTCTAGACTCAATTATCTGGATCTAGACATTGATGTATGATTCTTGGTGGTTTGTGGACTTGTGGTGGCCTCTACTACTTGTAGAGTCATTGTCAATGGGTTTCACCCTACCACACAAGGTTAGTCCCTTTAACCATCATAAGAACCCTAGGGTTGTTCTTAAAGACATGACTTTCTGCCCCTCTCACCACATGACTCATTCCACTCTACATGAGTCTTGAGTGAACATTAGAGTATAGGGATAAACCTCCAATATTGACTCCTTACATCAATGAACACACTACTAATTAAATCAAATAGGATCTCCCCCATGGGATTTCCTATATTCTTACACAAACATTTGAAAACACATATTAAAAACCATATAACATATGTCTCTCTTGGAAAATAACTAATTCTTATAATTTTTATCCAATCCAACTTAACAACATATTATGCAAACGATTTGGGATTTTAGAAATAAAATTGCAGCTTGTGTAAAGCTCCAAAAATTTTGTATTTATATTCAAATTAAAGATGATTGAATCAAGAACAAAATGCAACAAGAACCAACTTAATTTAATAACTATAAAGAAAGTTATGCACCAAACAAGCAACAAAGGTCAATGCTATTTAACAACCAAACTACAGGGATCTTGCGATAAAACCTGCTCTCACTACAAAGCTCCGATTCAAGATCTGACCGGTCAAAATTAAGAACTTTGTGTTAAGGATCAGCTGTTAAAATTTCAGCTTGATCCAACGGTTAAAGTAGTATGAACCTTCATTTTACGAAAAGTGTGTAGTGTAGAAAAATGAGTAGCACCACAACATATGCTTCTTGGTTGTGAGATTTTGACTTGTTCCACTACAAAATTTGGTATCTAGCAATTTTATCTTCTCAAACTTATTTCAAAGTGGTTTATAGATGATACCAAACTGAACAATTGCAACAATCAATATCTCTCATTCCAATTGCATTCTAAACTACCTAAAATTCTCTAACCCATATATACCCAAACATGAAATTCATCCCCATTCAATGCAATCACTAATCAAACATACTCAACACATTCCAGAATGAAAATAAGTACACTATATTTCAAAGAAAAAGGAGTTCTAGCTTCACTTACCTTGACAGGTGCTAACCCAAGAACAAGCCCCAAAAGTAGAGCACTACCACACGATTACAACTTACGGAGCTGGAAAAGAAAACCAAAGGAGGTGAAAACTCAGACCCTAGTAGAGGTTAAAGTGGAATTGAAGCTTTCAAACAGAAAAGAAATGAAAGAGAGCATGAATTTAAAGTTCTACTTACACGGAGGATAACGTTCAGTAAGCTCAAAGGAGGATATTGATGTGCCCTAGCAGAGCTTTTGTTTCAGACAATGAAGAAAAGAAAGATGTGGACTATTTTTTGGAAAGTAGACAGAATTGAGAGTTAGTGGCTAGGGGGTTCTGGGATTCCCTAGTGGCCTGACCTTGGGCCCTCTAGTAACGCGAGACCCAAAGCCCTTTTAAATCAGAAAATAGGTGGTCTTACACACTGCATCATTATAAGCTTTGGTTTTTTTAAATAACTAAACCCTAACTCATGGAGCTAGGGTATAGGCTTGTCCCTAAACTTTCTTAGTTCCTAAACTTGGACACGAAATTAGATTTCGTCCTTATCCTAAGCTTTGATATATTTTGGTCCTATATTTTAAAAATGATGGATATAGTCTTCCTAAACAATTACGTTACAATTTTTTGACGTGTCAAACACGTTTTAGAATGACTTTTGAATTGTTTATAGAATTTTAACGCGTTCCATCTCAAATGTTAGTTTGGAATATTGTTTAACATGCCAAAAAAAATTAACACCATTAGGTTAAAAGAATCTTATCCATTTATTTTTAAAGTTTGAGGACCAAAATATATCAAAGTTTGGGACATGGATGAGTTTCAATTTTGTGTCCAAGTTTAGGGAGTAAAAGCAAATTTAACCCTTATTATTATACTAATGATTTATGAATTATGAGTGAGGCGATGATGAATTGTGATTATTGAGGTGTGTGAGATACCTGTTATAGAATGATAAATTGCATGTATGAATGCCTTGTTGAAATTTATTGTTTGGTTTGTTATATTTAGATGTCTACCATAAGGCTATTTGTAGATTAAATTTGTGTAACTTGATTGAACTTGTCTGAGACTATTTGATAAGTAAAATTATGTACATTTCAAATTAAAATCAGTGAAAAGCCTAGACAAGTTTGTTAAGGACACACTGTCACAAAATTTATATGCATAATTATGCAAATTTGTTGGACAAGCAAATACTCATTCTCTTTTTGTTTGAAACTTATAAGTTTTAAATTATTTCTACCTTACTCTGTGTTTTTATGTGGTGTTGTTATTCACTTGCTATGTTTGTCAACTTCAGGAGAGCAAAGAATAATGTAGGATCAGAATAGGAGAAAGACTGAACCTATATCAAAAAAGGGATAAATGGATAAATGAGTGTAGATATAGTTCGTAGTGTTATGCATGAGTTGCTCCTTTCTTTTATTTTGAAATACTCTTCATTCTATTTTGTATAAAACGAGGATTATGAACTTTATATTAGACTTATACATTTGATATAATTATGTGATTACCCCTTAATAGTATTTTTGGATGCTATAATTTGGTTTTTATAATTATAATTTATGAGATTTATATATATATATATATATATATATATATATATATATATTAAACTAAAATAATGATTTTATTTATTTTATTCTATATTTTTTTAAAAAAATTATTGATTCTTTAAACTCAAATAAGTTACCAAACAAATTAAATTAAAATTATCTAAAAGTTTATATAAAAAATAATTTATATTTACTTTTATAAAATTAATAATTTTATTATTTTTTGTTATTATAAAAAAGCAAATACACGTGATGCATATATTTTCATTAGTTATACACAATTACTTTTTAATTTTATCCTTTCAATATTACTTTTCTAAATTTAAATAATTACTCAAAGTAAAAAAAAACATTTTTTACTTAGTAAATATTCTTTTGAATAAAATAATTACCCATAACAAAAAAATTTACACAACAAAAAATTACTTATAATAAAATTATTAAATTACTTAGTTTTATAATTTATTATTATTTTTTCTTTCAATAATTAAAAGTTATTTATATTTAATTTTTTTACTACAATATATATATATATATATATATATATATATATATAATATTATCACATAAATGTTTTATTAGAAATACTTAATTAAGTTTAAAAACATATTTACAGAACAACGAATTACAAAAATAAATTAAAAAATATTTACAAAACAAAATAAAATAAAATATATCTCTAAATTATAAAATTAACAAAAAAATATTTACACATTTATAATACATATACTCTATTAAAAATACATATATATGCACACATATTTTTTAGTAGAATTATAAAAGCGTAAATAATTTTTTACTAATTTTATAATTTAGTGATATATTTTATTTTATTTTGTTTATTAAATATTTTTTAATTTATTTTTGTAATTCGTTGTTTGTAACACCCCATTTAATTAAGTACGAGAAATTAAAGGAATGTTACGGGAAAGATAACATAAAAGCGCGGTCTGGGAGTTTTAAACTCAGCTTCATACAACTCATGGCACACCACGATACCCAAAAGAAACTAGATCAAAAAATTTACCAAAGTACATAAATCCAATGACAGACAGATACATGGGTCACAACCCTAAATAACTCATACGGAAAATATAAATTGGTCCACGCGGACTAGGCAGCGGAATCTCCATCCCCCTGTTGCCTACGGGTGTTCCTTGCATCTGCTCACACCAACAAGTTGATGATCATCGCAAAAGAGAGTACCACACAACAGATCACACAACAAAGAAAGTAGGGTAAGCTAGAGCACAAAAATCATTTCATCAACAGAGTCAGATACATATACACAATCCATCATACATACATCGCACCAGCATGTTACTACCTTCCAAACAATACACTACGACTCGACTCGACTCATCCAGATACGTATAACTTGGTCGGATTCAGCGGACACTTGCACTTGTGGTGGATACCTCTGCTCACCCCCGAGCTGCTCACCCTCGAGCTATGTGTTACAAGTGTTATAATGAATCAATATTACCTTAAATCTTTACCTAGTTATACAGATGGGGCACCACCATGGACACCCACTACCAGGGGCCATGGGATTACGTCCCGACCACTGAAGCGCGACCCCGACAGTTTCACCTAAAAACCCCAAGGAATTATGCACTAACACATACAAAACATAATCACGCAGCCATAATAATATTCACCATACATGCATATGTTAATTGTACCAACCTTTAAAGCCAACGCCTTTCATGTTCCAGGCCCAACTCATTTCATCTCATTATGAACCATCCATGTACCAAGGATTTCCAAGTCATATCGTCATCATGCCTCTTTCATACCAACCATTTCATTACAAACTCATGTGAAACTCATGTCAACCCATTATTCACAATTCATGACTTGCATCATTCAATCATACTCATTCATATCAAACCATTAGCACAATACTCAAAACCAAGCAAGCATCATCCATACAAAGCCAAGAGAACAATCTCACATTTCACTGCCTCGCCCAGCACCTCGCTCAGGCTGGAGGGTCTCGCTCAGGCGAGTCCCCTTCGCCTAGGCGAGGGCTCGAGAAGGCATAAGGAAAACCACGCGGGATCTCACTTAGGCGAGACCCCTCTCGCCTGGGCGAGATACTCGCTCGCTCAAAATTCATGAGCGGGTCGCCTGGGCGACCACTCGCGTAATAGGGTTTGGGTGAGTCCCTGTTCATCTCGCCTAGGCGAGATTGACCCGCTTGGGCGAGATTCACAAGTCTCGCCACTGTTTCCTACAACAGATCCACACTCCAGTCCAAACAACATACCCATACAACAGTTTCAAGTGTTCATAACCAAAATAGCTACACACCATCATAACCAAAATAGCTACACACCAACCACACAAACTCGAAATAACGGTTAAACAACAAAGGGAACAGAACATATGAGTGAGGTCTTAGCTTCCCTACCTGGAAATAAGCTAGCAAAAAGACCCGACACGATCTTGACCCTAAACAGCGGAACACAGTCCTCGAGAGGCGACTCCAAGAGGTAGGAAGGGAAACTGGTTCGAACTTGCGTGCTCACGATGGTACTTAAATCCTAGCAGAGGTAGAAGACGGTTGCGGCTCTAATGCAAGGACCACAGTTTTTCTGAAAATGTGAGAAAATGTTGGGTTTAGGGCAGACCTAGTGACCTTATCTGTTGGGCCGGCCTTAGGCCCACTTACAAAGGCAGCCCACTAACTTTAGGGCAGAAAAAGGATAAAAGATTTTTAAAAGGGGCCTTACATTGTTTAATGTACATTATTATTTGTTGAAATTACCTTTTAGGTTCTATAAATATTTTCTTTTAAACTTAATTAAGTATTTCTAATTTATGATATTTTTTTATTTACTTTTTAATCGTTGAGGTTGTCAATGTTTTTTTATAAAGATGCGTCATCAATCTCACATTCTCATCTATTGTTTTAATGTATTTTTATATTCTTTAAATTAATTTATTTTATATTTATTAATATTAGACAACAAATATAAATAATTTTAATTTTAATAATATTAAATATTTAATTTTATAATTTAGTTAATTTAGTTAATTTTTTATTATGTTGATGGAATCCGTAAGGCCTCTTTTTCTCGCTGTCTTATAAGTTTAGGGTTTGACCTTTTAGTGGGCCTAAGGTCAGTCCACTTAGGGACTTCAAAACTCTAAGCTACTCTTTCACTTCCCATTATGCTCTTCCTTTTGTAAACAACTCATTTCTCAAACACTTTCTTCTCTTTACAGAAGCTCTGCTAGTGTTTGGCTTTCGTTCTTTGTTGAGCTAGAAGAACTTCGTTTATTCCACGTAAGTTACGCTCCCCAACTAATATTTCCTCTTTTCTAGCTGTGTTTCCGTAATTCCAACTAGGGTTCGCCTTGGTGAACTCGTTTTAAACCTGTTTCGCTATTTTTCAACTCGCAAATAAGTTCTTGGAGCTGTAGTAATCCTCCCTTTTCGTGTGCTTGTGCCTTTCACTAACATCTGTCCAGGTAAGGGAAGTTAGGATTTCCAAGTTTTGTGGTGTGTTGCTTATTTTTGTTTCTGATTCATGTTCCAAATGTTTGGTTGAAGTTATGTTGCATGAACTGAGCTGGTTGTGATCTTGAACTGTATTTTCTGGTGTTACTCGCGTGAAAACAGGAGAGGCCTGCTAAACTCGCTTAGGCGAGTGTGTCTTTCGCCCAAATGAGAAGCTCTCGCCTAAGCGAGAATAATAGTGGCTCGCCTCGTCCTCTGTTTCGCCTGAGCGAGATAGGCTAGCTTGAGCAAGAAGTTGAAGTGCCCCTTGCTCGAAATCTCGCCCAGGCGAGGGCTATTAGCTTGAGCGAGGGATCCCTCTCGCTTGAGCGAGGTTGACAATAGTACACTTGGAGGATTGTGTGTTTCCATGTTTTTGGTTGTTGGTTGTATGATTGGTTGGAGTACCCTATTTAAAGTATGAAGTATGTGAATATGCATGTAATATCTGATTGTATTGGCTGAAATTGATGGGTTTGGTATGAGTTGGGTATGAAATATGATTAGATGGTTGGTTGTCTATATATTGGCATGAAATTAGTATGCATGAGAACTCTATGGTTGGTTTGTAAAACATGGTTAAGGTATGGGTAGGAAGTAATTCCATGACCCTCTTGGTGGGAGCTCATGGTGGTACCTCATCTAATGGACGTAATTTCATAAACCTCGTGGTGAGAGTTCATGGTGGTGCCTCATCTAATGGACGTAATTCCATGAACCTCGTGGTGAGAGTTCATGGTGGTGCCTCATCTAATGGACGTAATTCCATGAATCTCTTGGTGAGAGTTCATGGTGGTGCCTCATGTAAGGACGTAATTCCATGACCCTCTTAGTGAGTACACATGGTGGTGCCTCAAGTAATGGACGTAATTCCACGAAAACTTAGTAAGGTTTCGTGGTGGTGCCTCAGTATATAATTAAGTAAGGATTTAAGTAAGGATTGCATCCTGAAGCTCTAAAGAGTCAATTAGTCTCATGTAGAGCGTACTGACTCAAGTGGTGAGAGTAGTAGGAGGCCCTAGTCTTTGACAGGATAATGGCCTTAGACGTTTGAAGGCTAACCTTGTGTGTGGTAGGGTGAAACCCATTGGCAATGGCTCTACAAAGCAGTAAAGGCCACCACAAGTGCAAGCATCCAGTGAATCCGACTGATTATATGTATCCGGATAATTGAGTCTTAGAGTCTTGCATTGTCTGTTATCACATGTTTGGTTGGATTTGTATTCTTGGCTGTCAAATTGTATGCTCAAATGTATGATATAACCTTTTTACACTAGCTTACCCTTTTTGTTTGTTTGTGTGTTTTGTGTGTGGTTTTCTCCTTTTGCGATAATCATTAATTTATTGATGTGAGCAGATGTGGAAACCCCTAGTGGTCACTAGGGTGATGGAAATTTTACAGTATAAACAAGCTTGGATTGGATCTCGTTCCTTCAAATAACCTTTGTAGGCACTATGGCCTATGTAATATCTTGCTCTAGAGGAGCAAGCTTTTGATCAACTGTCAAACTATTTCTTTCGGTTTAGTTATTTGGCCTCGTGGTATGCCTTAGTCTTCTTTTCTAATACATTTGAGATAATTGTAATGGTTTAAACTTGTGTACCTTTTTGGTACTGCTATTCTATTTTATATCTTGTGTAATGTTTCATTTATAGATTTATTCTCTATTAAATGGGACCAATTAAACCAATTATTTACCACATTCATTTGCCATGCATTTCCTCATAAGACTACTACGATATCAGTAAAAAAGGGATCATACATATTAGGAGTAGTCATCTATGATGAGATTCTAAAATTTTGTTTTTCATACACAATCATAAAATAGGGAAGTGAGACAAATAGCATAAAGATAAAACGAAATAAAGTCCAACATGTATATAAATATGTATAGACTATTTTTTTTATAGAGCAAGTATAAATGATTTTTGTAGTGACTAGTAAGAATAAATGACCTTTACATGGCCCATAAAATAAATTCAAGATCATCTTCTCTTGGATAAAAATATTACTCATTTAAATCCCAAGGCAAAACTTTTGACTACAAATTAATTTAAACTTGAGAGAATATAACAAATGATAAATAATTCGATCGAACTAGTATAATTTAATTGAAATGAAATAGGTAAAATAATATATATATATATATATATATATATATATATTAAGTAACATAAATAGTAAAGATAAAGTATGATAAACTAAAAATAATAATAAGATTAGGATAAAGCAACATGAAATAAGTAAGAAAAAAATTAATATGGGATTAGGAATACTCCATTCAATAATAAAAAATTAAATAAAGAAATGTAAAACAAAATTGTTAGTGATCCACTCTTTACGTTACGTCTTCTTCCTTCCCATAAACTCGACCTCTACCCTTTTCTATCTATTATTGTTATTGATTCTTACCGTTTCCTCTTATCTAATCTTCTTCCTTTTTTTTCCTTGCTTCCACATAACATAACATAATATAATATAATATATTATAATATGTAATTGTTTTTGTATAGAATCAAGTTGTCTCAAGAGTCTTTAGTCATTCATCTCTTGTTCACAAAGCTCCCCCTAAACAACTACTTAGCAATGCTCTTAGAAGGAGGATGCATGCAGGCACTCTAAAGCTCAAGTTAGTAATACTTCCAGTTTAGGGGTGAGTAAAAGATGAATGCAAAGATAGGTCCCTTACCTTGGACACTAAACTCATTTTTATATTACCTGAGTTTAATCTTGACTTCATTACCTTTGTATCCATTTTTATTCTCTTCATAAATACCAATAAACCCCATGAATGCCCTATCGTAACCATAATTGTCGTTACATTCCCTTATGATGGTAGTATTCTTGAATGCACTCTTACAGTCCTATATCCCATTTGAGATGTACGCTTGTATGCTTGAGCTCATATGTACTAGGATGTAAGTATGTATGTATGCTTGAGCGCATATATGCTAGGATGAACGTTTGTATGCCTAAGTCCATATGTGTCGGGATGTACATCTGTATGCCTAAGCCCATATGTACTAGGATGTATGTCTATACCCCCAAGCCTAGATATGGATTGGGCCAAGATGTACTCGCCCCTTGTTGAGGCCAAGATGTACTCATCCCTTGGTGGGACCGAGATGTACTCGACTCCCCTATACATTAGTTATAAATATAATTTACATTATATATGAAAAGTAATGTATCATAAAATTTTAAGTGTTACCATATTGAAATCATTGTAGTATAAATTTGAGATGTTACATTTTCTCTCCCAGATATAGAAATTTCGTCATTGAAATTTTTATTGACTAAAACAAATGAGGGTAAATTCCTCTTATTTTTCCCTCGAATTCCCATGTAATATCTCCATTAGCTTCATTCCAAATGACTTCCACTAGAGGGATTTGTCTGCCTCTCAGTTGCTTGACCTTCATGTCCATAATATGTATGGACATTGCGTCAAATTAAGGTTATTCTTTATCAGGTCTTATCACAAGAGATGGATCAAAAATATATTTTCTTAATTGAGACACATGAAAGACATTGTGAAGGTTGGAAAGAAAAAGGGGTAAACAAATTTGATAAGCAACAAGACTTATTCTTCTAAGAATTTGGTAAGGACTAATGAATCGGGGAGTGAGTTTCTTTGATTTCATCACTCTACCAATTTCTTTGTTGGTGTAACTTTCAAGAATACATGATCACCATCTTGAAATTTAAGAGGTCGTCTTTTCTTGTCAACATAACTTTTTTGTCTACTCTAAGTTGTTCTCAATTTTTCCCTAATCATTTTGATTTTCTCTGTTGTGTTTTGAATCGTGTCAGGACCTAGGACTAAACTTTCTTCAGTCTCAAACCAACACCAAGGTGTCCTACATTTTCTTCCGTATAATGCTTCATAGGGTGTCATACCTATGTTGGAATGGAAATTGTTGTTATAGGTGAATTCAATCAAAGGTAGGAATCGATCTCAACTATCATAATCTTCCAACATGCAAGTTCTCAACAAATCTTCAAAAGATTGGATGGTTCTTTCTGATTATTCATCAATTTGGGGATTATAGGCTAGGCTAAGATGGAGTTTAGTCCCTAAGGCCTGATGTAAACTTCCCCAGAACTTAGAAGTAAATCTAGGATCCATATCAGATACAATACTTATTGGAACTCCACGCAACCTCATAATTTCTCTTATTTACAATTCAGTCAATTTCTCTAATGAATACCTAATGTTAATGGGTAAGAAGTGAGCAGAGACTCTGTTAACCTATCCACAATAACCCATATGGAATTAATTTTTTGAACAGTTCATGGTAAGCCAACTACAAAATCCATTGCTATATTACTCCACTTCCATATATGTATATATAAGGATTGTAGCATTCTTGCTGGCTTTTGATGTAACATCACAGTCGAATATTACTAATTTTATAATATAAAATAAAAGAAATAATAAAGTCACATTTATTTAAATGTCTTTCCCAAAACGCGGGAAATTAAAATTTGAGTTATAAAGTAAATCAAGAAAACAATAAAATCAAATCTCCAAGAATCCCTGCTCCGGCTTTATGCCTCACCAACACCATTTACAACATCATCTACTCCTTGTAACGAATTACACAATCATCGCCAAACACAAGCAGATAGGGTGAGCTAACAATATCAAATTATATATACAATTCAAATATATGCACACACATGTATATCATACTCTCATAGCCAACGAGTTTCCTTTCCTGCGCACCAACACCTCTTGGAAAGAATTTCTCCCCTTGCGCACTAGCGCCTCGTGGGGAGAACAAGCCACAACCCTTACCTGTTCACCAAAACTCGGTAAGAGCATTACCATCCTTAGGACTTACAAGCAACCACCTTTGCCTGCTCACCAAAACCCAACAAGAGCACAACCCTTACCTGCTCATCAAAACCCGATAAGAGCGCTGCTTTCCCTAAGACCCACAAGCAACAACCCTTGCCTGTTCACCAAATCTCGGCAAGAGCACAACCCGTACTTGTTCATCAAAACCCGGTAAGCGTTGCTTTCTCTAAGACTTACAAGCAACAATCCTTGCCTGCTCAACAAAATCTGGCAAGAGCACAACCATTACCTATACTTGACCATGGATGGACCTAGGATATACATGCTTCCACGAACCTGCCTGCTTGTGGTCCTGCCTCTACGAACCTCCCCGCTCGTAGTCCAAATATACAGACCTCCACGTCTGTCGTCCAACACAAGTGATCCAACAACTACAAACCTCCCCGCTCGCAACACCCCTCAAGTATGAACACAGAACATACAAACCTTCCCGCTCGTATCTTCACATTAGAGCATCATAATATGAACCTCCATACTCATATTATCACGGGTTCACCACCAACCATGACACAATTAAGCATCTCCTGGTCCAAGCCCAATATCATAAACACGTAAAACACAAGCCAAAAAAATACACTGCTTCCTGTTACTCCTATCGCTTGGCGCTGCCTAAGTGTCGCCAAACGACATTCCAGTGCACACCGCCTGGTGGCGCCCTCTCGCCGCTAGGCGTTAGACACAAACAAAGCCATTGTCTTAGTGGCTACCGCCTGACGGTTCACTCCTCACCGCGAGGCGCCACACGCTCCAAGGACTTCCCTGGTACTAGTAACAACCCGTTGCTGGTTTAGCACCCCAAAACAGGTTACATTCAACCATACTCTTACAATTATGCATGTCCACAATAAAGAATATATATATATATATATATATATATATATATATATATATATTTATATATATCTCCAAAATTCACATGATTGAAATACACAGTCTTAACTTAGATAACTTTAACATACTTGTACACAAATATCACATATTAAACATGTATTTCACCAACCACCACTCATATTCATGGAACCACTTTAAATAGTAGACACACTCATGCTCCTTAAAAACATCATAGTCCAATCCAACACACACATTGTTTTCCCCTTCTCATTTTCCCAACCTTTTGCTTGCTTACAATTCACATACACCACATAAGACACAATCAAAGCTATATACTTATACCGCATGCCCCCACAATTCCATTACATTTAAAGTATGATTATCATGTTCCCATACTTGCCCAAAACCTATCATGATCATGCCACACTCGGTCATAATGATATCATCAATAGTGACCTTTTTCACACACTTATATCATCACATTCGAGCTAACATATATAGATTTATATATTCAACATGGCTCAGCAAACACTACCAAAAACATACTCATCAATCACACATCTATATATTTATATAGATACATTCACCAATTAAGGTCATACCAGCACTTAAGCACATTTAATCATCCATTAATAATCACACTCTTAGGGAATTTAAACAACTAATCATGAGTGACGTATATCTCCAGCTGTAGACATCAATTCAAATCTTCACAGTTCAAAGTGAAGAACAACATGTTATGAATCACCTGTCAAAATTTCACCTAAATCGAACAGTTAACGAATCGTGAAACGCAGTTTTATAAAACTGTGTAGACCAGAAAAAATGTAGACACGCAACAACTAGATCCTACTGCCCAACGAAATAAAACCAGACACCTGGTGCCTGGCGATAAGAAACCACCGCCCATCAGTCCTTGCTGCATGAAAAGTACGAAAAAAGCGTAATTAAACAGTGTTCGCGTCGCCAGGCGGTTCATCACAAAAATCCAGAAAAGGGTCTAACTCTCATGTACTGCCTGACAAATCTTTAAAGCCACTAGGCAGTTTCTGGAAAATTTACAGAAACTTGAAAATAATGCATGAAAATGAATGAAAAAGGCACCCCGCATACATTAAGCCATACAAATTTAAAACAATCAATGCAACTTCCCTAACTTGGTCTCCTTGCTCAAATAGGAAGTTCTTGAGTTAGCTTTTTGATCCACAAACCTCCCTTTTGCTCACCTGCAGTTTAGTCCTCCTCTTACTCACTAAGGCACTGTGATTTACTCTAAAATTCTCTCCTCCCAATATGCACCAATGGCAGACCCAACAAAACCACTATTTCACCTTTAATTGGCCTCTTAACCATGCCTTGATTAACCTTAATGACATTAAAACGAAAATTACATTACAATTAGTTTAATGGTTACTCAATAATTGTTTTATGGTGGTTTTTCAACCCCTTTCAGCTGCCTTCTTAGGCGGCTAAGGTTTATGCTCATCCACAGTCATGCCAAAAAGAGATTTGGCAAAAAGAACCTTATTTTGAGAAAGTTAAGGTTCAAACACACAACTTTTGGCAAAAAGAACCTTATTTTGAGAAAGTTAAGGTTCAAACACACAACCATCCAATCTGAAAGCAAGTACACAACCAATTTAACCAATTCATGTTTCATGATAATTCCTATAAATCTAGGATTATATTATCACTCATCATGATGAAGTATTTTATTAAAAATAATAAAAAATTAAATTAACACACAATTGACATACACAGGACTCGAACATAAGTCCTCTCCACGTGGTGAAGTAGTCTCAACCACTTGAGGTAGTATTATTCCACATCATAAACCCCAACATTAAATACCATAAAGGTTTCCACTACCTACATTTATTAAATAATCATTTATTTAATTATTTAAATTTCTTGGATCTTACATTCCCCCCACCTTATAAAATTTCCGTCCTCGAAAATTGAACTTACTCGAAAATAGATGCGAATAGGACTGTCTCATGAGGTCTTCCATCTCCCACGTCATCTCTTGGGTTGTCTCGTCTCAGAGGACTTTTACAGTCCAGATCTCCTTCTCTCTGAGTTACTTGACTTGAGAATCCAAGATTCTCACTACTCCAACTCTTACTATCAAATCCTCATGCACTTAAACGTCGTCCTCCTACAACACATTCGTAGGACTTGCAATATACTTCTTTAACTGTGACACATGGAAGATATTATGCAAGTTTGCCAAGTGCAGTGGTAAAGCGATCTCATAGGCTGTTAGACTTATCCTCCGTGTTATCTGATATGGTCTGATGAATTTTCGAGTCTACTTCATGAGTTTGATCGCTCTTTCATTGTCGATAGTTGGAGTAATCCTAAGAATCACATGCTCTCCAACCTAAAACTCCCACGACCTTCTCCTCATACTTGCATACAACTTCTATATGTTTTGTGGCACACACATCTAGTCTTGGATTAAACTAACCTTTTTCGTCGTTTGTTGTAGCAACTTGGTCCAATAATCACCGACTCCTAATCCTAGTATCCACACAATTGCATTCTGCCTCTTTTACCATCCAACGCCTCATATGGTACCATTCTGATCTTAGTCAATACTTCACTTAAACAATTTAACTCACTAGCTTCTTCTTAGCGATCCACTAAAAGTTGCAACCATTCTGGTGTTTACACTAAGTCCTTGCCATTGTGTCTTCAATATCGTATTCACCCACTTCTCTTTCTTCTCTTGTCCATTTCGTCTTGTTCAACTCTGCGCTCCTCCTTACACAACACATACCCTAAAACGGTTTAACATATTAATAGTTCTCTTATAAGATCTACCAAACTTGTAGTTAATCTGGCGATTCTACTGAATCTACCCGCTACATTTCTAACAACTCCTCCATCTGCTTCTTTAATTTTCCACCCGCAGTAGAACTATTCCATTACGGACAATTGCCTTTGGTTCTGCTTCTTACCTCAACGTAATAGTGAACCCCACCGCTCTTAGCTGGAAATTCTAGCACCTGCTTCAGAATTGTGTCTAAGAACTCTTCCACAACTGCAATTCCTTGCCTTTATATTTCACCTGTCTTTGCTAGAAAACTTTGATTACCATGGCGTCCTGCCCGCACGTTTCATTTTGATCCACTCTCGATGTGTAACTATTGGCCTATCTCTCTTGAATCAAAGCACGCCACTCCTTGGTCATCACATCCCATAGTAGTGAGGTTAGAAAGCAATCAATACACCCTTGAGATATGTCCTCACCTTGCAAAGAAGGCGGTTCAAATCAACTTCGACATTGAATCTTTTGACCGCCTCATGCCGAACCGCACACTAGAACAGTCTTCACTTGACTACCACGGTAGCGAAACCATTATCTTAACTCCTACCTTTGTTATCACCTCATGGTATATCATCTTTGTTATCGTAGTAGTGATGATCTCCAACCTTTGCTAACATGTATCTTCGAATGAGATCATTCATGCTAACCACTTCAGCTTCAACCCTCGCATACACCCTTTTAGCTGCTCAGGACTATTCTTTTCATTTCTTCCTTCACTCTATACACTTACTTGTGCCTCATAGATTTGCTTCTGTAAGTTGTTAGTGATTTGAATTACATTTAATTGCATTTTATCATGGCTTAGGGTGATTGACAAATTCATGTCTCTAAATTTTTCTATCAAACTCATTTCTCGAATCATTAGTGATGAGACATGTAAAGATTTTCTACTTAAAGTGTTTGCCACTACATTCGCCTTTCTTAGGTGGTAATGTAATTCAAAATCATAATCTTTCAAAAATTGCATCCATCTCTTTTGTCTCATATTTAACTTCTTTTGGCCAAAGAATTATTTGAAACTCTTATGATCACTAAAAGTTTTGAATTTACCACTATAGACATAATGTCTCCATATCTTAAGTGCAAAAATAATGGTAGGTAGTTCTAGATCATGGGTTGGGTAATCTTTCTGATGTGCTCTTAGTTGTCTAATGTAACATCCCAGTCGGATATTACGAATTTAAATAATAAAATAGAGAAATATGTTTAAAACATTATTTCTTGTAACTTCATTTTCCAAAAAAAATGTGGGAAAAATTTAAAACATTTATTACATCGTCAATTATTCAAAAAAATGCCAAAATATAAAATCAAATACAAATTACAAGTCTGATAACATCGATGATTACAATTCCTTAAAATCCATAAAGCAGTAAAACTCTGTAGAAAATCCCCAAGATAGCCCACGTTTCGGCTCTATACCTCACCAGATTCACCTGCAACATCATCTGCTTCCATGTAACGAATTACACGATCATTACCAATCACACACAGATAGGGTGAGCTACATATATATATATATATATATATATATATATATATATATATATATATATATATATATATATATATATATATATATATATATATATATATATCTATATATATAA
>Ga0099822_1005572_pt1 | contig 16445 bp, 13 predicted proteins | sample CowpeawhiteBW_FD_76839 | JGI IMG/M metagenome (GOLD analysis project Ga0099822, IMG submission 76839) | Root nodule microbial communities of legume samples collected from California USA - Cow pea white BW | ecosystem: Host-associated > Plants > Roots > Nodule | place: USA: California | collected...
AAGATAGGTGTATTATTTATATAATTTTAATATATATATATATATATATATATATATATATATATATATATATATATGCATATATGCTTTTTTTTCTCAGCTCACCCTTTCTGTTTATGAATGGCAATGATCGTGTGATTCGTTACACGGGATCATATGTTGATACAGGTGATACTGAGGACGCTCAGGTGACGGAGTGAGGGCTAGCTAGGATTAAGCTAGGATTTTTATTTATGAATATCATTTATGTTTTTTTTGGATTTTTGGAAATTGTAAAGTTCTAAATACTACGATGTTAAATATTGTGGCGTGATGTTTAGACGCTTTAATTTTTCCCGCGTTTTGGGAATAATAAGATCATGAATTTTTAAATTCTTTTCTTGAATTATTTATTTAAATTAGTAATATTCCATACGGATGTTACATTAAGCAACTAAAAAACTATTTTTAACATGTTTTTGTATCTCATGCTCAATAAACTGAATTATAAGAAATCCTAATTAAATCAATCTTTTAAGAACAAAATTCAATAAAAAAAATCTAAAATTAAACATTAAATGAGGATATAAATATGAATTCATCACTTACCATCCACAAACTAGTGGGCAAGTAGAAATTTCCAATAGAGAGTTGAAGAGAATTTTAAAGAAAGTTATGAGCTTTTCCATGAAAGATTGGTCTAGGAAACTACATGATGTACTTTGGGTTTATTGTACAACTTTTAAAACTCCTATTGGAATGTCTCCTTATCAATTGGTGTATGGCAAATCATGTCATTTACTGGTGGAATTAGAGCTTAAAGAATTTTGGGTTATTAAATTCTTGAATTTTGATTTAAAGAATGCAGGCGAAAAGAGATTTCTACAATTGGATGAGTTTGATGAATTTAGCCTACAGGCCTATGAAAATGATAACATTTATAAGGAAAGAACAAAAAAATGGCATGATAAAGAATTGTGCATAAAGAGCTTACACTAGGGCAACATGTGTTGTTATACAATTCTAGGCTCAAATTGTTTCCATGAAAGTTAAAGTCTAGGTGGTCTAGCCCGTTTGTTGTGAAGCAAGTGTTTCCATTTGGTACAATTGAAATTTCAGACCTCAATTCAAAAATAATATTTAGAGTGAATGGTCAAAGATTGAAGGTGTATTTTGGTCATATTTTGAAAAAAAAAATGTGGCCAGTGTTGCATTAACATAACCACAAAACAATTATTCTGAATGAGTATTATTTATCTAAAAAAATGAAAAACAAACGAGAAAAAATGAAAAAAAAAGCGTGAAATTTAAAGTACAGAAAGGGGAAGGGAAATTAATTTTCCTTTAACCCTAAGTGCCTCTCATGTTGGCCTACCCCGTGCTCCACTTCACCAATGACTTTTCTGCACCGGCGAATATGCGCTGTTCAAGCGCCGCTCCAATCTGATCAGCAAGCCTCACTCCACTAACGCCTTCGCGCACGTCTCTATTGGTTCCACCCAGTCATCGCGACCTCGAGCCATTCTTGCACCTAGTCGTATGGCTTCCACACTCTCTTAGAGAGTGGAGACGTCTACTGGCACTAGAAAACAACCTCAATCTTCTTATTCCTTTAAGGACAACCATGGTATTATCTTCCAAAATAGTGAACAAAAATAAAAGTAGACTTCTTTGATTAAGAGAAGTATTCTCCCTTCTCAGTATATTGATGAAAGTGCTTTGCATACATTGGGAATGTTAGAAGAAATGATTGGGATGTTGAGAAAAATTGGTTGGACCACTTTTGTCAACTTAAAAAACCCTGCTTATGAGAGAATCACTCTTGAATTTCTTAGTTCTTTGAGCGAATATATTTTGCAAGGAAAGAACTACCTAGAAGGGTTGGTTAAGTTACGATTGCATAACACTTATTATACCCTTGACTAAGCTAAGTTGAATGCCATTTTTAAGTTTCCTAGTAGAGGGGAGGGGAGGTATCATCGTGCTTTTAATGAACATTCATTTTGGTGCTATTTATCTAACACCAATCAGTTTGTTTCATCCGATTCCAAAGAATCCCACATCCATCACCCCTATTTTTGTTATGCTCATCGCTTATAACTCATACATATTTGCTCAGGGTGATAACACTGCTGCTGTTAGGAAATCTAAGTTATTATTTTTATGGGGTATGGTCAATAATGTTCACTTTGACTCAGGTGCTTGGTGGGTTCGTCAATTCACTAAGGGGAAAGTATCCTCAAGAAAAATAGCAATTGGTGGATTCATCATGACTATTACTCTACATTTCAACATTCCCTTGGAGGATGACAAGCCAATATCAGGGACATCTCATATTGATCTCGATATGCTCATAAACAATGACATGTTAGTTAAACGGGATGGTTAATATTGTTTGGTAATGAATTATATAGAAGGCACGACACCTCAACCTCTTCCTAATCTTGAGTTTACTACTATGCATGATAAAGAGGTGTGGACGTTTTTGACATCTGATGCCCACAATCCCTCTCCTCCTACACTTTTTCCACCCTCTAGAGTGCCATCAAGTCCTGTAGATTTTCATGCTAAAGCGTTTGCTCGTATCAATCATTCACTTGCTAACCTCCACTTGCAACAATAACGCCATCAAAATGAGTTCGAGTAGTTCCGCGATACTCAACTCCTCCATCAACAATGTGTGGAACAATTGCTCCAGGACACTATGGCTTTGCTCCGCAGCCACCACTAGTAATTTTGTGAGTTGTATCCCTTCTATTCTTAGTTATTTTGTTTATGTTGGGAACAACTTAAACATCTAAGTTTGGGAGGATTAATTGCATGTTAGTTGTTGCATTTGCATAGCATACATATCATTTTGACTCAAGTATAAGTTTATTCTATTATATTTTGTGAAGCACAATGGATAATTGTTGGGAAACTCACACGCTACACAATAAGTCTTGACACTTGACACTTAAGGAAGAAATTTTTGAGTGATAGACTTAAAAGTTCATTTTAGGTTTCTAAGTTGACACTCACTACATCTGGTTACTAGAAAAATGTGTGTCAATTTCACATAAAAGAAAGAGAGGGAGAATAATAGTAATAATAAGAATAAGTGAAATGGATATGCCTTTGAGATTGTTTGTTATTGGGAAAAGAGACACTCCTTTGAGATCGGGTGTGGTAAGTGCAAAGCATTTGAGTGGAGGATCCATGCTTAGTTAGCAGGTAAGTATTATCTAGACTAGAAACCTAAGAAGAAATCTTTTAGTAAGAGAACTTAAAAAAAATCAAAGATTATCCTCCTTAATGTCTCATATCTTTACTCATTGAATCAATTGCACTTAGAGACCCAACAAATGTGGAATGTGTACATCTAGAATATCATTGGGTGAATTTGGATTTGAGATTAGATGCTAACTCATCATTTTGTTTGCATTTACTATTATTTTTCATTACATTTTCTTTGCTTGAGGACAAGTAAAAGTCTAAGTGTAAGACCCAGGAAAATTAATTAATTAATAAATGCGAGTAGAAAGCGTCTTTATGAGATTAATTGTCGTTTAATGTGAAATGGAAAAGTGCTAGCTCATGTGGTTGAGAGTACTTTTATTGTGTGACAGGACTTGGGTTCGAGTCCTAAGTATGCCAATTATGTGCGATTGTTTTGTTATTAATTTTTACGAATATGTATGAGTAGGTGAATTGTATTGTAAACTTATGTTGATTGTGTATATCACCAAATGGGAATTGGCATAGTGGTAGTGCTTTGGCCTTGTGAGTGGAAGGTCACCGGTTCAAACCTTGGTAGACAGAACTTAACCTTTGTTTTTATTAAACTTGGATTGGAGTGAAGGTGGAAGGGTAGAGAACCTAGCAGAATGGGGGCAGCCAAGGGGCCGTTTTATTTTTAAAACCCACTTGAAAGGCACCTATAAAAGCCAAAGTTTAAGAAAAAGGGAGGGTTTTGGCAATTGTGGGGAGCTGCTGCAGAGAGAGCACGAAATTGAGGTTGAGAGGTGAGGTTCGGGTGCGAAGAAGGGGCTGAATTAAGGGAGACTGTGGCACGTCATAGGCAAACCAAGGAAATCCCTTTTCTTCTTCTTCCAAGTTCAATCAAACTTGCAGGTTAGGGGAGCTGTCTCTATGTGTTGTGTATTAGTTGATATTTGTGTTATGATTCTGGATTGTAGCTTCTTGATTGAATTCTGAATGGTGTCAATTTTCGCATTCTATGTGCTGTGATTGTAAAATGGAGGTATATGGAATTTGGACGTTTGTTTATGTATGCGGAATAGGTTGTGGGATGAGGGTTTGGATACTTTTAGTCTTATATTCACAATTGATGGTATAGTGGGTTGGAATGGATGATTCTGAATGGCAATTACCATTATAATCACGTTGGTATTGATTGACTGGTTTGTGGTACAATTTTGGGCATGAAGTAACTTTGTTTTGGGTAAAATGCGTGTGTGACAGTGAGGGAACTCTGCAAGTCTCGCCCAAGCGAGTCTACCTCGTCTAGGCGAGAGTTGCAGAACCTCATGTCTGGTTTGGGTCGCGCTCCTCGCCCAAGCGACCTTGGTTTGGTGTTAAGCGACTTAGTCTCGCTCAGGCGAGGGACAGCTCGCCTAAGCGAGGTCACGAGGAAACTTAAGCGCTTTGAGTGCGATATCTTGCCCAGGCGAGAAGTATTGGTGTTTTGAGCGACTCTGTCTCGCTCAGGCAAGAGACATTCGCCTGAGCGAGGTCTCGATGTGAAATGACATGGTTAAGTGGTTCCTCGTCTAGGCGAGGGGAGCGTGTTGCTTTGAGCGATGGTGCAACTCGCCCAAGCGAGGGAATCTCGCCTAAGCGAGGTAACTTGAAATTGTGGTTGTTTAAAGCTCGCCCAGGCGAGGCGAACTAGCCTAAGCGAAGCAGAGGGCTTAGCTTGGGCGAGGGGTTCCTAGTCTAAGCGAGTTTATGTGAACTACTGTATTTCTATGTGTTTGTGAGTGTGTTTTGGTTGTTTACCATAAGGATAGATTGTACATGCATGTGGTGTGATGTTTGGGCTTGAAGGACTAAGTCCAATAAGGGTCTGGGATGTGCTCGGTGATTGGACACATGATGGGCATGGAACTGGTTAAGTTCCCGTCGGCTACCAATGGGCAAGGAGTCCTGGGTATGGTGATTGCATGTGTCGGGCGCACGATGGGCAAGGAACTGTGATGTTCCCGTCGGCTACTATTGGGTGAGGAGTCCATAGTATGGTGATTTGCGTGCGTGCCAGGGTCCAAGTTAGGAGACTTGGATGTTTATACTACAGACGAGGAGTCCGTAGGGTAGGACTATGAGCGGGATAGGCTCATAGGGTTGGACCACGAATGAGTTAGTTTCGTGGGAGCACAGGGAAATCCCAAGACCTAATTCATGCATATGACTCATGAAGGACTATGAGGTCATGGTTGGATGATTTGGAAATTATGAGTTTGTACTTATATTGTTTTGGGTGGGGAAGCATATTTATTTGACATATATATGTTTATGTTTTATTGTGCATAGCTCACCCTATCTGTGTGTGTATGGCGATGATCAGATAATTGGTTATCTGGGAGCAGATGATGTGATAGATGAGCCAGGAGCTGCTTAGAGACGGAGAGCATGGGCCACTTGGGATTTTGAAAGAAACTCTATTGTTTTGTTTTTGATGTAAATATTTTCTAAATTAAATTTTAATATCATTTGTAAATAACGCTATGGTACGTTTGGATTATGTATGGTACTAATTATGGTTTTAAATTTCCCGTGCTTTTGGGAAATAGTTATATTAAATGCGGTATTTCTTTTATTTCGAATTTTATTTATTAAATTTTAGTAATATTCCTTAGGGATGTCACACTAAGCTTGTGAGAATTTGATGAGCAGATACAATATATGTGCATTCATGCATTAGTTTAGGCCATTTTTATTCATTTGTGCATTATTGGACTAATTTCATCATGCATTATCTTGTTTTGGATCATAATATGGGTTTGTGCATTATTTGTGTAAACAAGTATTTTAAGGTGCAATCATAGTTGGAAAAAGTGAAGGAAGCAAAACAATGTGTTTCACATGTGCTGGTGGATTTTTCTACGACCTATGGATTTGGCTTCAAATATGCGGGATTTAAAACAACGTGTTCCACAAGTACCTAGTGGATTTTTCCACGGCCTGTGGATTTGGCTTCAAATATGTAGAACTCAAAACAGCGTGTTCCATAGGTGCCTGGTGGATTTTTCCACGATCTGTGGATTTTGCTTCATAATATCAAGTGCAAAATAGCGAGTTCCATAGGTGGCCCGTGGATTTTTCCACGACTTGTGAATTTTTCAGCAAGAAATCTTAATATGACATGGACTGACAAAGATTTAAAGGAAAAAGAAAGAGAAAGAAGGGAAAATGGTTAGAGGATAGAGAAACCCACCTTAGCAAAAGGAGAGAACGTGGAAAAGATAAAAGGGAGAGGATCGTTCACGAAAAGTTGTTTCTTTCCATTATGTAGAACTAAATTTTTCTTTTGTTGGAGGATTGATGTAAGACTCTGGATTATAGATTCTACTCTTTAGATTTGATGTTTTATTAATGTTATTTGTCTCAGTGCTCTGTTTATGGTTTTATCATTTATCCTATGAGCAATTTCACAATTGGGAAATTAGGGATTTTTGTGATTATAAATAAGATAGGTTAGCTTTTGTCACAATTGGGAAATTAAGCATATCTAATTAGTTTGCAATAGAGATGATTATTGATTTTTCATGATTCTATTGAATTTTTGTAAATCGACCTAAGGGATTGGGGGTTCGAATTCAATGAATAGATTTTACCTAACTAAGGGATTATGGGTAAAACAACTCTGAGTAAAATGAATGATTACATTGTTTGCATCAATTGAAAAGGATAAAAATTCTAGAGGAAAGGGTACGAAATCAATCCTCTAACAGTTCTTCTATTGATTGAAGTTTTTGTTATAATGATATGCTTGCAATTCTATTGCATCTCTTTTGCTTAAAATTACCTAAATTAGGAATCTAGTATTCAGCAAGACAATCCCATAGGACGATATTTTATTACTACGTTAACGATTGATTCACTTGCCAAACATTCATCATTTATCTTTTATTATTATTTTGTATTTGGAGTTTTGGATATTTCGGGATTTATTTAATGAAAGTGGAAAAAATAAATATTTTGTTTATGTTTTGCAAATTAGTGAAAATCTCAGAGATTTAGGAAGATTCTCAACAACATCAGTTATCCACGAAGTTGGTTACTTTGATTACCAGTCATAATATTTCAGAAATATCTCAAAGATATTGAGTTTCAGAAGATTAAAAGAGATATATATCAAAGATATTCTAGTACCTTGATAAGGTACAAAGTTGTAGGCCTAGTCTAAGTTAAAAAACCTATAAATAAGGGGCTTGGCAAATGTTATGAACAACCCTTCTAGGAAATAAACATCCCTTTTGGGGAACCTTGCCTTCGGGGAAGAGAGGGAAAAATAGACACTCTTAGAGAGAAAGATAGTTGATTAGACACTATTGGAGAGAAAGACACTTGATAGTAGAAGCATATTCCGAAGGCTGGAGGCATTCAATTTCATTAGACATGTCAAAGTAAGCCAATCCGACTCACACAAGTTGGGTCACCACGGGTCGGGTTTAAAATTGGTGAGCTACACTCGACTCACTTTCTAGTGAGCCATAAGTTTTACAACCCGACTCAACCCACCACGGGTTGGTGGGTTAAGGGGGTTGACTCACTAACTCGTATAAGAAATTAAAAAAATAAATTTGTTTTATAAAATTCATATTTGTAATTTTTTTCTTCTCTTTATTTTTTATCTATTGCAAAATAATGCTTATAAAAAATTGGTGGCTTTATGAGAAAGATGTTATGCAATAGAAAGAAACAAAAAATATATAAAAGTTACGCTATTTAAAAAAAAAAAAAACTAATCTCCAAGTCACTAATTTAGTTAATAAGTTTGACAATTTGTACTTGTTGGAAGGTGAACATAGTAAGTCCCATGGTAAAATGAGTTAATAACATAACTAATGTTTCAAATTTCCTATCTGCTTCTAGTAAACCTAATCATTTATAATTTCATACAATCTGATTAGAGAAGCCATGACGGTCTTACTACAGAAAAACTCCCTTCACCCTTTTCTACACGTTCCATATTTTATGAAACATCACATCTAGAGGTCCCTTGATCAACCTTAATCTAAAGCCTTCCAAATTGACTATGCCCATGTTTATAAAAGAGAAACCAAAAAACAAAGGTTTTAGCTCAAGGAATAAAATACACATGTATAATGATGATAAGAAGAACAAAGAATCTGAATAAAATAGTCCAACAACATTTTTTGCCACCATCAATTACAACATTGAATATCTACTATATGTAATTATCAAAATTGATCTGACCATGCTTAAAAACATAAAATAAAATATTCATCTCAGTATCTTACTATGACTTACAACAATTTAGATGATAGCAAGGATCCAACTTTTTAGAAAAGCAAAAAAAAGTAATTAAAAATAAAATCTCACTACTGAAACCTTTGCATCATCAATTTTGAAAACTAATTTAAGTAGTATTGAGCATACAAATGGTGACATATTAAATGGTACAAATTCAAACGCCTTTGTTGGAGCAACGCAACCATCCAATCATATAAAAAGGAAGCACAACAATGCAATGGGATCCTTCCAAGAGCAAGATCAAGGTGATGGTTTGGGCTTGGAAGTTCCTAAGACTACACATAGATGAGATCATGAAAAACAACTAAATGTATAGTGAACTTGCTTTATAAATTGCATATATGAGATATTGACCCCTTTAAACAAGTATAATTAGAATAATAAAGAGAATCTAAATGGAGTAAAATATTGTAGTGCATATTTCAATTTATACTTGCTTTTGTGGACGAAAAAGGGAGAGAATATTTTTGAATTTCTTGAAAAAGTCCTTAACATGGTACGTTTTGTAAGGAAACAGGTTGCAAATCAAATCCAAATTATCAACAACAAATATATAACCCTTAAATAGGGGATACTTTCCAACATTCGACCTTAAGTCAAAGCATACAAATCATATGCACTAAATATTTTACATATATAGCGGTTATGACAACCATAAAAAGACCATGTAGCACTCTAATCACTAAAGTTAACAAACTTGAGTAATTTCCTTGGAAAGAATAAGTCAATGACACATGGCATAACATAAGAAAAGCATACAAATCACCTACAAGCTGGACAAACAAAAACAATAGCATCCTTACCTAGAACTATTGTACAAGAGGTACATTGTAGTCATGCATTGAGAAGTCTAGAACAATTTCCTCTTCTTTTTTAGCATCTTCATTATCCTTATCTTCAAAATTAAGAACAAATTATTAACAAATGATATAATATAAAATAAGTATGATGTAAAGAAAAGATTGAAAAGTAATATAAATTAAATTACAGATATTTTCAAAGCCATGTAACCAATTTTGAGTTAAAATTAGAGCTTGATTGTTATGAAGAAGATTAAATCGATACTTGCTAAGCACTTTACCACCAATGCTAAATGCATATTCACTAGCAATAGTTGGAATACTTAACACCTCACATGCTAGTCTACATAGATTTGGATAGCATTCTTGTCGATCCTTCGAATAACTCAAAACATCAAACTTTGGAAAATACTTTGGCTCAAGTGGTGTTTTAGTTAGATACAAATTCATTAAGGGGTCATCACTTCTTAGAGTATCCCTTAACAACCACTCAATTTTCCACACTTGCATAAAATATTCATCAGAGATTGGATAAGATATGCTTGAAATCAAATTGGTTATCTAATAAAATGGCCTTAAAAATTCACATATCCTTTAAGCTCTTTTCCACTCTTCAATTGTTGGGAAATGTTTAGAGTTTCTATCACATATAGTGAAACTTTCAAAAGCTCGAAGATACTTAAGACCACTTTCAAGCATACAAAAAGTAGAATTTCATCCAGTAGGTACATCTAACCTTAATCCCACTTTAGTATGAATACCCCTCACTTGAACAACACATTTAGTAAATGTTATTTTTCTTGCCTCTGACCCTTTCACATATTTTATGTTTTCTCTAATTTTGTGCAAAGCAACTTCAACCGCTTTTAAACACTCTTGAACTATTAGATTCAAGATATGAGCATAACACCTCACATAAAAAATTCACCCTTAGACAAATAAGCTTTTTTTAAGCTTAATTATTCACCCAAAATTTGTGGCATATGATCTTTGGCAGTAGCATTGTCTAAAGTTATAGAAAATATTTTCCTATCAACTCCCTAGTCAGTAAAACATTCAAACACTTTATTTGCTAAATCATGACTCGTATGTGGAGGTTCTATTTTATAGAAGGCAATAATTTTACTATTTAATTTCCAATTGTTATCAACAAAATGAGTTGTTAAATAAATATATCCCTCTTGAGTAAAAGTAATCTAACAATCCGAAGTCAAACAAATTTGAATATGACATTGATGCATTTCATGTTTCAATTTTTCCGTCATCATAAGATGGAATTTCCACAAATCAGAAATAGTTGTATTCCTACTCACATGCTTCACATCAGGATTCAAATATGAAAGCAATTGTCTAATCCATTTGTACTCAGCACACTTAAATGGAAAACCATGTTTGACAATTGCCACTGTTATAATCTCTCTAACATGCTTGTGATCAAGTTCCCTACCCCTTAACTTTCCCATATTATCAATTATCACCCCCCTACATCTTTATATTTTGGGGTAACATTGCACTTTTTCAAATGACGCAACAATGTTGAAGTACCCATTTTAGTGCCATCAATTACATAATTACATATTCTTGCTCACATGCATTACATTTGGCCTTCTCTTTACCATCTTTCACTCCAACTTTAGTAAAATATTTCCAAACTTTAGAGGAGAAGTCTTAGCTTTTACTTTCTTTTTGAACCTCATTATCTTCAATGTTAACAGAAGGTGGCTTTGACTCATTAGCTTTTTCATTATTTATATTACCATCAACATTAGAATTCAAATTAACACTCTGATGAATATTTTCAGATTCCATGCTACACATTAATTTTTGAAAGAAGTAAAAGTGAAAAACTTACTAAAAGTAGCGATCAACAAAAAGATGACTTGAGTAAAAACACACAAACCTGGAGTAGAGTAGGAGTTGAACAATAGTGAAATTGACCTTGAGAGAAAAGTTGCTTACTAGAGTTGAGTTTTGTTCAAGTCGGCATCCTCTTCATCTCTCTCCTGCAAGAATGAGTACATATTAGTAAAAAAATAGAATACATACTAGTAAAAAGATATAGTACCGTAGGATTAATCTAATTGTTGAGATTAAACGTGCCGCAAAATGAAAGCTATTACTGCAAGTTCTGAGACTGTTTTTTTTTTTTAATTTAGGTGGGTTGAGATATGCAACCCTTTTTGACCCATAACCACAACAAATTTTATTTTTCCAACCCGGGCGGGCTCGAACCTGTGGTGAGCTGGTTTGGCTCACAAGTTCCAGCTCACTTTGACATGTCTAAATCTCATCATTATTCTAGCATTCAGTATGTCTAGGAGTAACTAACTCCCTCATTCACAAGGTTAAGTGTAATGTATTCGTAATTCTTTGTGAATTTTCCATTCAATATAATTCTTCTCTATAATCTCTTTTGTTTTATTCTTGTTTTAATTGTCTAGATATGTTGCACATGCAAGATTACTTACCAATCCAAAAGATAGTTTAAGAAACATGATTATGATCTTTAATTGCATATTCTATATATGATGCATATGTGAGAGTACCTATTGATCCAAAAGATAGTTTAGAAAACCTAATTATGATAAAACTAATGAATTTCAGATGCTAGACATAGATGCTAGCATTGATCATTCATAACATTAGAATATTGTTCATTAATGTGAACTTAATAATAAAAATTGCTAGACGTAGAGTTTTTATTATTCAAGTTTAGGTTTGCCTACGACAAAATCGAGGCTTGTTACAAAAGGTGTGAATGCGAGAGAAGGAAGTAGAAATATATTGTTTGGTGGTTTTGCTTTGAATGGAAACATGAAACCCAATCCCAGTCAAATTAATAATTTCCAATGTGTGAATTTTGTTATTCATTAATCTTGAATTTACTTTTATACACACAAAAAAGTTTCATTATTCATACCCTTTATTAGTAAACAACCAATTATCTTAATCACATTTATCTTTGTGGAAAACAATATCTGGACTTATCCGCTCTATTACTTGTGCAATTTGGTACATTTGTCAATTCCGTAACAACCGTTATGCTACTGACGGAATGCAACGTGGAGGTTTGGTGAGATTTGGATGGTTCTGGATTATGGCTTTTGAGAGGGGAGAAAATGATGATGTGTCATAATTTGGATGGATAGATCTTGAGTATTGGGATGATGAACACATGGCATGATCTTGTTGAAAAAAATTATGGAAGAAGGATAGATGCCAAGTGACAACCTCTTATTAGAAAACTTTGTGAGTGGAGGATTGCCTAAAAATGGAGTGTATAAATAAACCAAGGGCTGCATAAGCAATTTTTCTAGAATTTACAAATTTTGGCCTTATTCTAAAAGTGTTTTGTAACTTTAATCTTTATTTTCACACCTTGCATAGGTTAACTTAACTTCGGTTGCATCAATATACATAGTCATCATGAAACATGCTTATGAGTTGATTTCTGGAAAATACTATAAAATAAATTCAAAATTTATATTTTATCCTTAAAAAATCCATATCTCAATTCATGATAAAATATAATATGGAAGCGTGCTTGAGTTTTTCTTTAAGAATGATTTGGATGATCAAATTAAAAATGGGTATGAGGTCATCTAAAAAAGGGCTTATGGTATCTTTACCTTGGTTGGTAGGGATTTATACTTCTACCTTGGTTGGTAGGGATTTATACTTCTACCTTGGTTGGTAGGGATTTATACTTCTACCTTGGTTGGTAGTGATTTATACTTCTACCTTGGTTGGTAGGGATCTTACTTCTACCTAGGTTGGTAGGGATCTTACTTCTACCTTAGTTGGTAGGGATCTTACTTATACCTTGGTTTGTTGGAATTTATACATGAAAAAAACATATGTATTGTACAATTTTGTACATAATATATGATTTTGTAAGAAAATAATAATAATAATATTAGGGTATAAAAACCTTGGAGGGGTATGGGAAGAATTTCACCGAGTCCCACAATGCACACCAAATGCTCTTATTAGGATCTGTAGCGTAGATCTTTGTAAAGGTGGCAAGATCTACCTACAAAAGACTCTTCGACACTCAAGTCATAAGAGAGTTATGATCTTTTGAATAAGAGAGAACGAGTATGAGTAAGTGTGTCTTTCTTGGTGAAGTACAATATGTTAGAAATGCTAGTATAATTTTTAAAAAAATATTAAAATAGAATTTTACTATTACTAATGTTTTAATCACATAGTTAAATACTATTTATGTATAAATAGTTTTTTTTAATTTATTTCATTGATTATAAATTATTATGGTTTAAATTGGGTTGATGGCAATTGACTCCTATGTCTCCCTTTTCTACCTATAAATACCACCTAAGGGCATAGGGGAAAACACACAACAACAAACACTAGAGTTCATAAAAAGTATTACGTCCCATTCTTTTATTCTCTATATTATTTCTTAAAATAGTAGTGTTCATAAGGTTTAGAGATCTTTTGTTGTACTCGATTGATCTGACGTATTGTTGTATCTTGGGGGATGAGAGCATAATATTATGTTTTTCCTGATAGCACTTTGCATGCCTCAACCCAGGCTTTCTATATCCTTTCCTCATTTACATTATTTTATATTGTTATTGTTTATTACAAGAACCGTTTGATTGAATCATCTTCTTTTATCCATATCTCTATCTTTTTTTGGTTTATCATTATTTTCTTCTAATATTCTTAAAGAGAAAAATATTACTTTAAAAAATACTTTTCTTCTATAAATCAAAGATAACATTATGTTTGCCATGGATATGATTAAGTCATTCTCAAGTAAGCCTGAATAATTTATGGGTGAAAATTTTTTTTGTTGGCAACAACAAATGAGGTTTTGGCTCACTAAAATAGGATTATTTTTTGTGATTCCTAAAGCTACTGATTCTTCTATCATCTTGAGTGTTTCTTCAACTTCTTCTACTGATGCTTATGATAAAGATATTTTATGTCATAGACGTATTTTAAGTGCTTTGTTGAATAATATTTATAAAATATTTTGTCATACTAAAACTGCTATTGAGTTATGGGAAGCACTTGAACTTAAATATGGATCTGCAGAAAAAGGTTTATTTAGATATTCTTGTAAATTTCAAATGGTTTACAATACAGGCATTTCTGATTGGATTCATGAGTTTGAAAATTTTGTTTATAACATGAAATTAAAAAAATATTATTTTACTAGACATTATACTTGTGGCTCTTTTGATCTCAAAGTTGCCTCCTTCTTGGTCTGATTATGCTCGAAATTTAAAACATAAGCTTGAAAATTTGTCCTTTGATGATTTGCTTGTGTGTCTTCGTATTAAGGAAAAACATTATTTTTCTCAAAATTTTGTTCAAAATTCTCAGTCTAGTTTCAAAGCCTATTTTGTCGAGAACTCTAATAAATTTGAGAACTCTTATAAGCCTAATACAAAACCCTTCAAAAAGTGTGCTTTTAATAAAAATAAGTTTGTGAAAAAAATCTTCTTTTTCTAAACCAAATAACGACTTTTCTTATAACAACAATAAATGTGATGGTTTGTTTAAGTTAAGTCTTATGCCTTTTTCTTCTAATAAAACATCTTGTAGTTCTTCTTTTATTATTACCAATGTTGAAAGTTGTGATATGTGGCATGCTATACTAGGTCATATAAAATTAAATTCTATTAGAAGAATGATGTCCCTTAATCTTATTCCTAAATCTTCTATTGATTTGAAGAATAATGTGAAATATGTGTTTAATCAAAGCAACCAAGAAAACCTTTCCATACATGCATGAAAAAGGAAACTAATATACTTGAATTAATACATAGTGATGTGTGTGATAGTAATGATGTTTTAACACGCGATGGTAAACGATATTTTATTACTTTTATTGATTATTTCTCTAAATATTTTCATGTCTATTTAATAAACCACAAACATGAATTTTTTGAATAATTCAAAATATATAAATCTGAGGTAGAAAATCAATTAGAAAGAAAAATTAAGATCCTTCATTGTGATAGAGGGGGTGAATATATGTCTTTAGAAATTAGTGCTTTTTGTGAAACTCGTGGTATTATTCATGAAATAACACCTCCATATAGTTCTCAATATAATGGTGTAGCTAAAAGAAAAAATAGAACTTTGCTTGATATGGTGAATGTTATGCTTGCAAGCTCTGGTTTGCGTAAAAATATTTGGGGCAAAACTTTATATTCTGCTTGTTATATTCTCAATAGAATTTCTTATAAAGATTGTGATAAAACTCCTTATGAGTTATGGAAGAAAATGGAACCTTTTTTAAAATATTTTAAAGTCTGAGGGTGTCTTGCGAAGGATAATATACCACCTAATAAGAAAAGAAAAATAGGAATTACAATAGTTGATTTTGTTTTTATTGGTTACTCTTTGCATAACACTACTTATAGATTTTTGGTTATTAATTATAAAGTGGTTAAAATCTCTAACAATACTATTATGGAATCTAAAGATGTTGTTTTCTTTGAAAGTGTTTTCCTTTAAAAGATAAATTGAGTAAAATTGTTTATGAACCTCTAATTTTGGTTTGCTTTCTGGTGGTAATGTTATTTGTGATGATTCTAGTTTTGTTTTTCCTTCAAGTGAAAATGCTAATAAAATTATTCAAAATGAACCTATGAGGAGCGAAAGAAAAAGAAAATCTAAAGATTTTTGGTCCTAACTTTTATTCTTTTATGCTTGAGGATGATCCTAAAACTTTTGGTGAAGCAATGAGATCTATTGATGCTTCTTTTTGGAAAGAAGCTATTCATAATAAAATGAATTCTCTTAAAATAAAACTTAGTTTTTAACTGATCTTCCTTTCGATTGTAAAAGTATTGGATGTAAATAGATTTTTAGGAAAAAATTAAGGACTGATGGGTCTATAGATAAGTTTAAGGCCAAACTTGCTGTTATTGGTTACTAACAAGTAAAAGATGTAAATTCTTTGATACATATTCACCTATTTCAAAAGTCACTACCATTAGAGTTTTGATTACTCTTAGATTTTTAATTTACAAATCCATCAAATGGATATTAAAACTACTTTTTTAAATGCCGATTTGAAAGAAGGAATATATATATGTACATATATAGATATATGTATGTACATATATAGATATATGTATGTATATATATATATATATACATATATATATATATATATATATATAT
>Ga0099822_1005574_pt1 | contig 16443 bp, 6 predicted proteins | sample CowpeawhiteBW_FD_76839 | JGI IMG/M metagenome (GOLD analysis project Ga0099822, IMG submission 76839) | Root nodule microbial communities of legume samples collected from California USA - Cow pea white BW | ecosystem: Host-associated > Plants > Roots > Nodule | place: USA: California | collected...
TATATATATATATATATATATAAAATATATATATATATATATATATATATATATATATATATATATATATATATATATATATATATATATATTCTCACAAAGCAATCATTGCATAATACAAATTATTACGACAATTAGTTCTGTGTAGCTACTTTCTAGAACAAGGCTACAAACATCACATTTACCTAGCAATTTCTGGTCTTGCTTAGAGGTTGTACCAAATCCGGAGAGCATTTTTTGGCATTCATTTTGCAACTCCTTCACTGCCTCTCTTTCCACACTAGGGATTGGAGGAACATCCCCGTCTGACCAACTTGGCAATGTTCGTGCTGCAGCTATGACTGCTCCATCAACAAAAGTATCACCATCCTTTGATAGATCGTCTGCCAAAAATGTCATATTAATAATCTAAATAATGCCAATTTGAAGAGATATAAGTGTAACATAGCAGATTCCAGAAAGAAAATTCATATTGCTCATACTGTTATGGTAATACTCTTCACGAAGGCCAGATATATTGAAGATTGACAAGAAGGAATCCAAATGAATACGTGCATTGCCTGAGAATTGTACCTCATCCCATGGATTCTGCAATTTAAGCAACTCTCAGAACTACATTTCAAAAACTTAAGTATATAAACCAAATAATTAGAAGTTTGAATGAATTGTTCATCACAAGAAAAAATCAATAGCGAAATCATAATATAAATAATTCAAAGAAGCACTTTCATGTGTCATACTTCAAAGTGACCATTGGAAGTACATATCAGAATGGTTATATAAACTTAAATCATTTAACTGAATTTTCCTAGAGTTACATGGAAAACTAACTCTTTTAACATTGAGACTAAGGTTAGTGAAAGATGTGATTGAGATTATTGAATGAATAAAGTGTGGCATCATAACAAAGGTGAGAGGAGTTAAGAAAGACAATCAAGGAGAAGATACATTTTCTTGATGTCGATTAAAAATAGTGTCGAAGAAAGCTGCCATGGTGGTTCAACAACCAAGACACTCTACATGGTTGACTGTGAGCTCTGTAATGGATTCTATTTAATGTATACTTTCGTGGGTCTCTACCCACACAAATATTCAGGATAAAGAACAAAAGGATATAGAAATCCCATTCATCAAGATTTAATGGAAAGAAAATTACCACAGGTGATGAAAATCCATATCTTTGCATGTAAACGTCGTTCTTCTGCGAACTCATGTAATTAACTGTCATCTGTTACAATTTTGGACAGTATAATCAGGGTGTCCATGTCTTGGTGAATAATACAATACAAATGATAAAATAAACATCGAAGCAAATATTTTAGTTACACCAACATAAAAGCATATATGCTCTAAAAGAATTCTATCTAACGAATAAAATAACTAATTAATATTTCAAGTTTATGAACATAAAGTCATGATTATATGCAAGCTATCAATATGAATTTGTGACGTAAGATGTTTAACTTTATAGGGAAACATGGATTTCATTTCTCACTTCAATTTCATTATTTCCCCTCCTCCCCATTCCATTAGTGTTTTTAGCTATAGCAAGATCCTAAAATTTAGACTATGGACTTAATTCAACCTCACAAACCTCCTTGTAAGTTGTAATTATGTCGTATCTTTACTTGATGCGGGGCTAAATGCAACTATATCTTCCAACGCAAGAAATTGTGGACCTTTGCTCTCTTTTCTGGTTTTAGATGCATGTATCTATAGCATAAGGTGAGAATTTTCATTTAGCAGCTATCCTCTTTAGATGACTTTTTCGTCTAGCTTTTTCTGAGCATTTTGGTTGACCAGTTCTTATGGGGGTTTCTTGAACAAATATGCAAAGGGACTGCAGAGCCTTCTTGAGTTAATAATCCTTTTTAGATCCTTTTTGAAGTAATAATGATGATTTCCTTTTATGTTTTTTTCCTGTTAATTGTGTCAGTGTAAGTGTGTGTTGCTCTGTAACTTTAGGAGGCTTAGTCATCCTATTCTTCTTCTGTTCTTTCTTTTTCTTTCCTTTCTTTTTCCTAAGTGAAGTTAATTGTTACAGGACTACACCCTGGAGAATACTGGAAGATTGCGATAAATAAAATGTTATTCCTTACCAATCAAATGATAAAAAATATATTACATACAAATACATCTAGGAGATAAACGACACCTGTGTATAAAATAAACTATTAGGATATTTACATGCAATACTAATTATAGTTATTTCCTAAGAGAAGTTCCAGCATGCTTTAAATACATTGAACATATTTATCACAAAAAAAATCAAATAGCTTACCTCATCTCCCTTTCTAACACGATGTCCAGCATTTATGAGAACCTCAAGCATCCTGTCCTTGAAACGCCAATGGAAAAAACAATTTGGCTCAAATGAATGGTTCAGCATATCTGAAAAACAAGACCATATTAATTACTTAGCTTAGTTTTAAGTTGTAAAAATAAACACTGCCACCACATGAAATATATACAAATAAACTATTCCAAATTTTTGGCCAATTCTTCACCTCTACCATATTGCTTTGTTTTCTTTTTCTGATAAGTAAAGTGATATAAAAAGAAAAAGACAATTTCAAGGAAATAGAGTTCGTTTACTTGCATAATTTGTTGCATAAAAATGTGATAGTTGTTCTAATTTTTTCAGAACTTCAAATAAAATCAAATTTAATATAAAAGAAAGCCGATGAGAAAATGAAAGGTTCACAGCTAACTCACAATCCATACTATTAGTTCCAATCATTCAACAAACTTCATTTCTAAAATTCACATTATCAAAAATAGAAAAGAAATAAATTCCCCCAAGAGAATGTAACTAAGCATGTTATACAATTTTTTCCTCTGCTTAAAGAGTCAGAAAAAAAACATTCCATGCATATTGAACAAATCAAACAGCGAAATTTTTTAAGTTCTTCTTTGTAATATATACTCCTATTATAAATTTATAGTAATGAAAAATGGCTTTGTAATGTTTATTTTTCCAGTTTTATATTTTTCTCATTTCTAGAATTTCTCCTGAAACAGGTAAATGACATCAAAATAAACAAACTCCTTAAGAAAATAGAACTACAGTGAAATTCAAAGATAAAGTATCCCATTTGACTATATGACTGCATGAAAGGTATAACATTTAGTCAGAGTTAGGTGAACTGAGCTCACCAGCATAAGGAATCAGCATGTTTGCTTCTTGATTTAGCGCACCAACTCTCATTTGCATGTTAATACATCGTGACTGTGCAATACTCACTGCCCAAATGAACCTTTGTGGATCACGAGCAAGACGCTTTATTTTAAGGGGTGCTTCATTGTGCTAAACAAGATCAACACAAATTGTTAAGAATATATCATAAGTTTTTCAAAATGGAGGACTAACTAATCAAGTAAGAATTTGCTCTTTACCCAATTCTTGTGCCAGAATTCTAAGGCTCGTTGTTGCTGTTTTCTAATAGTGGAAGCAAGATTGGGATCCTGTAGCTCCAAAAGTTCTTCCTAGATATACAGATCAATATATGGGATGACATAAAACTATAACTAAAACTGTATTGTAAGTTTCAAATAAAGCAATTCAAATGCATGTCAATGCATACCTCTGAAGCCAGAAGTAGGCTAGTGCACTCATCTGCACTTGGTAAGAAGTCACCATACAATTGCCAGAAGTTGCCTTCACAGTCAAATGCAAATAGGAGAAGGGATGCCAACCTTAGGTCCCAATCTGTCTGCCATAAAGATTTACACAATTGCATTAGGCAGATGACCAGAACATCTTTTACTTTTGTAGCAGGTACAACAATTAAAACAAAGGATGACACATACGTATTTATCATCAAGAGCAAAAAACAACCGAGCAAATTTGGTTATATCTTATTATGAACTAATGAACTTAGAGGAGAATTGCAAATACCTCTGGATTTGTTGAGTTAATAATATCAAATATTGGATGATCCAAGGGAATTATATCCGGAAAAAACATCCATGGGAGCTTCTTGCTTATGGTTAACATCAATTCAAGAGGAATTTCCATTATAACCTGCCCAACTTCATTAGAGAAATCATCCATGGACAGCTACTAAAATTATAATCATAAAGGACATGATACAAATAACTAAATATGTAAAAAATTGTATATTTTGACATTAGATGCAATCATTTTCACTTGTTCCACTACCAGCGGTTTGAAAAGGCTACATATCTGGTAGAACTTAAGTGATGTATCAGCCCTTGTGGCAACTAGCAATATTAAATGAAGTCACTCACCCTTGCTCGGCGAAGAGGCTCTACATCTTTGGAAGCATACACACCAAAACCATCTGGCCCTTCTTTAAATTGAACACCATAAGCTCGCATGCTTCGGACATACCCAATCTTGTAGAAGTCAGGATCCACAGGCTCCAACTAGAGGAACAAATAAATTAACAAAAAAGAAAATAAAAAAACATTTCATCAAACAGAAACCCCTTGAAGAATTCTTTAAAAGGCTGGCCGTTTGAGAAAGAAGGTATTGAATCTTAATATGCATAAAAGCAGATCAAATTAGAAACAACCCTCTCTACCACATTAAGAGTTATAAACATAAAAACGCATAAAATTATAGAAATAGCATTCACTGTAACGTATTAAGTGTTGTGAACATAAAAGTATCAAATACGTTTACTATATATTAAAATCTAGTTGCAATATATTTATCAAGACAATGTTCTAACTAGAAATGTGTAAGCTCCCTTTCAACTTTGTTTCCCGCCCATTCCCCCTACTTTGCTGTGTCGTTGTTAATATCATTGTTATTCAAGATTTCCGATGGTCATAGCCATATCTAGTCTCTCCATTTAAAACTTCTCTCTCTAAAGTTTCATCTTTTCTTAGCATCTTTTGTTCAGGTTCTCCTGCTTCTGGGGTAAGCCTTATTTTTCTACATTTTTTTTTCTGCTTCTCAATATAAAAGCCGTCTTTTCTTGCCACCTTTTTCGCTTCTCACTGTAAAACCCTATCTTGTTACCACATTCTTCTACTTTTCTTAATCTCAATATGCACATGTATCTATATCAACTTCTTAGTAATAGTCATGAACTATACGGATGGAGCTATATGGATGGAATTGGCACATACACCATTACAGTATTTAAATCCACTTTGTTACATGCATAAAGACAACCACAAACTAACTAATCACAGAAAAAGCATCATTACATAGGACTTATATCAATAAAATTTTCTCTAATCACTTCTGCAAGAAAAAGTGAATTGAGTTTGTCGTATAAGTTAAATAACTTATGCAGCTTAGCTCTCAAAAAAGATGGACCAAGGTATATTCTGACAAGCTTCTCCATAAGTACTTATACAAGGAGGAAAAAACGCTCGTGAAATGAGATTCTCTATAAAAGTTCAAATTAGATTATCACGTTTATAAAAACTACTTTTCTAAATCTTTATATAAGACTAACAAATGGCTCCCGTCTCCAAGCATGCTTAAGTATTGTGGACATCAAAGCACATCGAACTAAGGAAACAGCAAATACACAAACTGTTCATAGGTGTCAGTCAGTGCCAAAACATCAAAACAACAGCTAACTGCAAATAAGCAAGGGGCAAAACAGGAAACACAAAAAATGGGATTTACCTCAGACGGTGACTCTTCTTCAACTTGGGGAGGCTGAAACAGGGGAAATGGGGATTTAGCAACCAAAGCTTTAATAGGTTGTGCTTTGTTTTCAGCAAGAGTCCCAAAGGAGTAAGAGGGTCGCCAGAAAAAGCCACTGCGCAAGCCCTTGAACTGTTGAGAAAGAAAACATGGTTGGAAAGATGTTCAGAGTGAAGAGACAGAAAATGGATGGAAAAAGGAAAGAAATTGGAACCTGGGTATTGGAGAAAACGGTGTGGGTTGGCTGGTAAAGAGGAAAAGAAGCCATTGGATAATGAAAATGGAAAGAAGCACTGAGTTAAAGCATGTGAGCACAGTAACAGTAGTAACACGGAGCAGAGTGTAGGCAGAAGAATATGAATAGAGAGAACGTTATCCTGTCTTTGCCTCCACCAACTTATGTAAATTGCCTTTTAATCATAATAATAGATATTAAATTGCAATTTAATAATAGTATACAGAATTTATTTGAAATGGAAAACGAAATATTTTTTTTTTAATTTTACTGTTTAATTAGTATTTAGGGATAAAATTGAAACTTTGCTATATTTTCAAGCACCAAATTTACTATTCTATTTTTTTTACACTTATGCATGTGTAATAATTTTTGCTTTCTTTAGTAGGATTTATGGTAAAATTTTGTTTTTATGAGTATATTTTTATGCTGGATTACTTTATGAGTATTTAATTAGTTATTTTTAAATTGGTTTAAAGACAATGATACTTTCAATTTTTTTTTTTACTTCGATCATTTATTTTCTGATGTGGCTTAGTGTGAATCATTGATTAATATACTATTATTTTTTTCTTTGAAGAAATTAATGATTCACACTAAGTCACAAAAAGTACAAGTTGGGAGTCAAAGTATAATTTTCCATTGGTTTAATACCACTTTTGCTTTTAATATAGGGTTAAATATGTTTTTAGTCCTTCAACTTTTATTGAAAATTGTAATTAGTTCCTCTTGGAAACCCTAAACCAATTTAGTCCCTTACTTTAAAAAATGCGTAGATTTACTCCTTTAAACCAATTTTTGTTAAGTCTATTTAATGTTTCAAACGCGTTTATCAACTAACATTGAAGTGAACATGTATCAAACGGTGTAAAAAATCTAAAATACTATAATAAAATATGTTTGAAACGTCAATAAACTTAATAAAATTTGGTTAAAATGACTAAATTCATTCATTTACAAAGTTGAGGAACTAGATTGGTCTAAGGTTTAATTTCAATTTTCACTAAAAGTCAAAGGACCAAAAACATATTTAACCCTTTAATATATTTTGAAATTATTTAATATTTAATATTTTCTTTTTCTTTTTGATGTAGTTTTCATATTTTGTAAAAAATGAGTTAATACGATCATTTAATTAAATTGGTGTTGATATTGGTTAGAGGGTGATAGTGTGATAATATAATCCACACGTAATATCGAAGGATTAATGTCTCATTGGATAACTCACTCATAACGACAATGACATATGTCATTTACACGTAAATAACTCCGTTGGATTAGACAATAATACCAGTGTCATTTACAATGTCACTTCACTATCCTTTAAACCACATTATTATTAAATTATCATTAATTTAACAGGTGAGATCACATTAATTTTTTTTTATAAAAAGACACATCGAAAAAAAATAATTAAGTTATCATATTAATTCCAGATATTTTATAAGAAAAAAAAAGGAAAAATACATTAAATGATAAAAAAAAAACAAATTACAAAGAGTTCTCTTATCAAGAATGGCTGCTTATAATATATAAAACAATAAAGACAAGAAATTAATAAGACTAACTAAATTGACTAACAAAGATAAACAGAGATAACACAATAGGCCACATTAAATAATTTCAACAAATGTTAAGAACAAAAGATATTTACTCAGCTTTATTACATCAATTAGCTTGTTTAGCACTTCTCTTATCTAGCACATAATTATGGCCAACATTTATTACAAGGTGATTCTACAATTTTAGAGAAACAATCTTCAATGGCACTTTGTGAAGTAATTCGGAGTTTCCTTTACAAGTAATTCTTATTGGAGAATACCAGTACCATAAGTTTTTGCTTATTCGAAAAGAACGTGATAGATTGAAGATAACTTTGAGCAGATTTGATTACCCTTACGAACTTTTATTAGGAATGGTCGATGAGATATTCGATTGGTGAACCAAAAATTATATTTAGGCCACAAAGAAGAAGCAGAGTGATGTCCTTATATTGACAACTTGGTATCAATGTTGTCATAAGTTGTTCTCTAACATCACATGGATCCTTATTCTCTATCTAATGTAATACATGTACATCTCAAAAGTTCTATTTACAAACTGTGGAAAATGGAAATTATTCTATGCAGAAAATTTCTGTATGCATTCCAATCGTTCGCATAATTACCCTACAGTAAAGTACTGATCTTCCCTCGTTGTCAAATGGATTCAAATCCACATAGCCAGACCTGTTATAATCCATCTCTCAAATGGATTCTATAGTGCAACGAGTTTCTTTGACTACTTTTAGCTTATCATGTGTATGTCTGCAGGCAGAATACAGATAATGGTAAAATAAGAAGATTGTTCCCCATAAAAGCTGTCTCAAATGCAGTAAATTAGTTGAAGGACAAAATGTTAATGCAGTTCCTTATACATGTTTTCACCTTGATAACTTATGTGGACCATTTATGCAGTAATTTACTAAGTAAAACATCAATTCTAATCAAAGAACAATATCAGATAAACTTGAACTGCATCTAAGTTTTGTCTTTGGTTAATAGGTGAAGAGATATGAATATACCTTACGCGGTGTCTTCTTGTCGCAAAGGCTGAGCTTCAGCATGAACTACATTATTTTGCTGGTCCAGTGGCATGTATTGTGACATGATAGCCATGATCTCGGAATCCATGTAAGACTACAAAAAAAAGACACATAAATTAATATAGTTATTGGTGATAATTTGGATTTCCAATTTAACATGAACTTTGTGTAACATTATTTGTAGTTGAGAATGAATTAGGCTTACCCGGAGCCTATATTTGTAGAACACGTAACCAGCTAGACTAGCGCCCACAACAACTGCTATGACCACAAAGGCAAGGAACCGTCCAAATCGTGATCCACTTCTTTCTGCGTGAGAAAGAAAGCAAAATTCTAATCATAAACAAAACTGAATTTTCTTTAGAAAACATTAGTTATGGTGGTGAGATCACAAATTGACAGTAGTAATAATAGCAAAGCAACAGATGGGCTTTAATATCTTACCAATACAGACATCTTGTTCCTTTATATATAGAAGATTTCCCTTGCATTTACAATCGTAACCACCCCAAGTGTCCTTGCAGCTGCAGCCATCACACTGACAAACACTTCTTTCCTTACATTCGTCAATATCTGAATAAGATCAAAACACGTTTTTAGGTAGATTTATATATTTAAAAAATTGATCGTTCGAAGAAAACAACATTTGTTTAATTGCTTGCCACAGTAAAATCGAATGTTACCTTCGCATTTATAACCATCCCCAGTAAACCCAACCGGGCATTGACAACCGTTCGCCTTGGAGTCCTTCATTTATACAGAAGGGAATTCAGTTAGCCAAGAGGGATGTAAAGGAAAGTGGTAGAATAAGTCTTTTTCAATAATCAGAAGATAAAATGAAAGTTAGGTTATGCAGTACTGAACTGAGCAAGCTGAGAAAGTAACTCCATTTTTAGTTTCTGACCAACAACCACCATTGTTTATAGAACACCTTGCAGGTCCAAAAGCTGTCATATAAGGAAAAGAATACAAACCTCAGAAACGTAATGAACCAGAACATATAACTCTCGAATACAGAAGCAAAACATTTTGCCTCTTATTATGGACCGTGCAACGACTCTTTTAGTAGTTTGGTCATTTTAATATGCATTAACCCATCCATAGTATTTGAATATTTTATTAATTTATTCTCTAGCAGCCATAGGTAACACTGACACACAAGGCTCTTCAAAGAGAAACAGAGATGAGATGACTGGCTTGAATAAATCAATTCTAGCAATATTAAAATGGGGCTTTTATATTTTCAAAAGCCTTCTGTATAAGTTAAACCAAGCAACCTAGTACTGAATTGTCGTTATTCACAAAAGATTAACTTAATAACGGAACTTTTCATTATGAATGCAGTGCTAATTAAAGTGAAAATTGACCACATAACGATTTACGAATAAATAGTAATAGTAATTCTCATACAGTGTTAAACATGAATTCATATTCCCTCGCCTTTTTTTCCTTAAGTAAATCAATCTAGACCACAAATAAGAATGTTTAAGGGGAGAGGATATACCGATCTTCATCAGAATTTGAGTAAACATCCATTTGTATTTGGATTTCGATTACAATATAAAACAAATTTTCTCAATGATGAAAGTTGCATATGGATGGCTTCTAAATCATAGAAGTGCTTTAATCTCTGGCTCCCATAGCCATCTTGTTGTATGAGAAAAGAGAAACGAATATTTTGATATTCTAAAATAACTTTTTAGATTGGAAAATGCATACCTTCACATGTAGTATAACCATCACCCTTATACTGAACACCGTTCACAACAGGGCACTCGCAAACTCTTCCCCTGAACGTGTCCTGAATAAAAGTATAAAGTCTAAGTTTGTAGTCAATCATAAGCAGACACACATGGCTACCATACAACATGTCCAATGATTCTAACTTGGGGAAGGGAAACGGTAACAGCAATTCCTTATTTTTTTTACCTTGCAAGCAGTTATGTTAGCCTTTTTGTCTTCCCAGCATCCTCCATTTCTTTCAAGACACTCATTAGTCTCAACATCTGGTAAACTCAAACCAGGATGTACAATTTAGAATATTACACATTAGACTTTTAGAACTAGAAGAGTCAATCATCAGTGAAATTCATATAATAAGATATCAAGCACACTAACCTCCACTTAAACAAACTGAAGGTTCAGTAGTCTCCTTAAACCCAGAACATACAGCCTTCAGTACAGCAGTTCTCTCCAATTTTCCTTTAGACGAGATGAATATAATATTCAGAAATCAGATATATCAGGCATGTTCATATAAAGGATAGTTGAAGTTGACGTACAACATAAGCATCCTCTACATTACACCAATAACAAATTTAGACATTCAATTCAACTAAAATAAAAAGCATAGAGCCCATAATATACAAGCAAGAGATAAAGGAATGGAAGAAGATCATACAGAAGAACAAAACTACATTAGAGAGCACTAAAGAAGTTCTAAACTACACCAATCTGCCTCGAGTGAGAAAGAAAACCAAGTTTTTCAATAACTTAAAGGCAGAGTCAAAGCCCTAAATTCACAAACAAGAATTAGGTTGACGCCCGAAATCAAATTAAAATTTTCCGTGAGTCATAACTAGTTTTCGGACAATGAAACATGTCCTTTTGCATTAACAGAAAAAATGTTCTCCATTTACGTCTCGGGAGATGATCACGGTGGTTGATGCTCTAGTTTTAGACAGAAGCATTGCATAGTTGAAATTCACGGAGATTTTCTGGACCCTTAAAACAGGATTTTGATAGCCAATTTCAATAAAAGAACGCATAGGTCACTCATACATTTTTGGAAATCAGTAAAAGCATGACTTGTTCAATTTACTTGATTTCATGTGGGACTTAAGTAACTAACCTCTATACTGGACATTGTTCAAAACCAATGTGGGCAAAATGGTGATGTCACCACGAGATCCTCTACCGATCTGAATATCACAAATGAAACACGAGTACATCAATTATTGAATTATGTAATCGCCTGGATTTGGTACTTCATTTTATACTGTAGCCCTTTTTATGACAGTTATAACATTTTTTTATTTAATTTTTCTAAAGACATAGCAATAAATATTAAAATGTGACCTGGACTTGTTGCTCATTCTTTAGCACTTCATTCTCCACATCCGCTTCAGGATCACCCATGCATTTTTTAATTTTCTCCATAGGCAGATCTGTAGCATTAAGATTTAACTTTCACAATAGAAGAGAAAACTATTTTTTGACTCAACAGCATCAAAAAGTAATATTTACCCAATGATTTCATCACTTCCTCAGCACAATCTTTGCTGTATCTTTTCTCCTTCATAGAACATCTGACATGGAAATCTGTCACATAATCCCACCAGACCCATGAACGGTTGCTCTCATTGGCAACCCTATGGACACACAGCTGCCTCAAATTTTCATACACCACATCCTTTCCTTCATATCCCTCTCCAAAATCCTTCTCTGGATCCGGGGCACAATATCTCCCATGGTTTATACACTGCGATTTACACTGACTGCTAAGAATGAAGGGCGGTGGACAAAACCACGTTATATAGTGTGGTGTGAACAAGGTGTAACCACCCCTCTCAAGAATCTGAGCATGACCCTTAAAATTCTTCACGAAATTCATCTGTTCGTCACAACGAGCTCCACATTCATCATTGCTGTTGGTCCAAAACTCATACTCAACTCTGTTATCAGGGTGAGGTACTGACTCTCTCCAGTCAATTCTCAGCAAAACTTCATCTTTGTTATTCAAAGCCTCCTTCAACGAATCACCGAATGATTTTTCTATCAGAGCTGATGGAATCATAATCTTCTCGATATATCCATCAGCATCAGAGCTCTCCTCCGGAGAATCCATGGTTATAAGAGACTCATCAATGCTGTCAGTCACCAAAACTGCTGCAGCTCCAGCTAGTTGTGCATGCCAAACCTTCAAGGCAAAATAACACTCTACAAATGCAAATAACTTTCCCAGTAAGCATCACAAAAATATGGATGTGAAGAATAATAATAGAAAAGGATTCTTGAAGCTCCCATGAAATGCTTCGGAGCCATGTTCTTTTGTTGCGTTAAGGACTCATTAAAAGAAAGATCCAAGAACCTGTTTAGAAGAGCTTATTTATAGTTTTATACGGACCTATCATAAGACAAACACTTGTGTAAAACATTTGGAATAAGATTCCGTAAGTTAAAAATTAATTTTATGAGAAATTAATATTAGAGACTCTTTGTAAGTTAGTTTATTATTTTATCTATGAATTAATTTTAACATATAAAATTAGTTTATTTTATTTTTCTTTCATATTTTGTTCTGTTTATAACTCCCGAAATTTATTTTCCTCCGGTATATAAACAGTTTATACAAATTGAACTTACGTGATAAGCGCTTAATTAAGCCATTAATCCGAACGGGAGAAGAAAGCCAAATTAAGAAGAAACAATGACTACCAGTCGAAAAAAGAAAGAGCAGGACTTCATTTCTCTTCATATTTCACTAAAATATAAGAAACTCAATAAAAAGAGAAAACATAACAAGAAAAAACAACAGGATCAATTAACAGATAAACATATTCCATACTAGAATCAAAGTATAAACTATCAACGAACATAACTAGTATCAGAACACACCAGACAAAAAAAATAAATAAATCATGTAACAGTAAATTAACACGGCGTGAATGAAACACGAAGCACGCACAATGAACGAATCAAAGTCAACGAAGACAAAACCGAAGAAACAGATAGATACACATATAGATTGATAGATATATAGATAGATACCTCCGCGATCAAGAAGAACAATAGTAGGACGATAGGACTGAAGTTTGAAGGGCTTATCTCCGTCGAAGACCTTACAACCGTGCGAGCCTTTGGCTGGATACACCACAGAGCCAACGATGAATCCTCCGTAGTCAGGAAGGCCAAAGTTACCGATGGCGCCGTCACGTTTCGTCCGCATCTTGTGCGGCGAAAGAACAGTTATGCTGCTCTTCTCCACCACAAACCGCGCGTCGACAAGAATCAGCCACGCCGCAAACAGAGTGACGGCCGCAGCCTCAGCAACGCACAGTCTCATGGTTAATTTGCGTTTGTGATGTCAGTGAAGAAGAAGAAGCAGAGCAGAAGAAGAAGAAGAAGGAGGAGGAGAAGGCGTGTGGTTGAAGATTGTGTAACTGTCTGGGTCGCACCGGTGAAAACGTTTGCTTAGAGAGAGAGAAACAGAGAGAGTGTGTGTGTCGTTTAATGGTGCGGAGGTTTGCGTTTCGCAATCAAACGGTGACGTAAAGCGAGGGTAAACAACAGGTGAAAGGAAGAGGAGGTGGTGGACGGAGTCAGGGGAGCTACCTCTACAGAAACAGACACACACGCGCGCCAACACAACACACACTTCTTTTTTTTCTTTTTCTTTTTATTTTGTTACGTGAATCAGAATTTATATATCTTTTCTCCATGGAGGAAAGTCTTTGTCGCCTTTTTATTTTTAATTAATACAAATTATTAATAAAGTATTTAAATTTCTATTTATTTTATATGTTTGTCTCAAGTGTTTTTATTTTAAAAATAGTAATGTTTATTTTAAATTTAACCGAACTTGTTCGATGTCATTGCTGTAAAGATGCAAATTTATAAAGTCTGCTTAACTCAAAAAAATTGACAAAAAAAGTTTTATGGACAAAAAAAACACTGAATAAAAACCAAAAGCTTTTAGAAACTGACAAAATATATTGGTAAACGTGTGTAAAATTGTCTTAACTTATTCAGTAATTTTGAATCTGATTTATTAAAGTTTTGAGCATGTATAAAATATTTCCAACTTAAGCAATCTTATCTGACTTCTGAATAAGTTTTGTATTAAAAAATAGGAAGTCTTTATTTTTATGTGATTTTCTTTTCTGTTGCTTTAACAACTAATTAACGAATTATACTTATAGTATGAATAAAAAAAATTGTCAACAATTTGGTTTGAGTGTGACACAAAAGTTAGTTATTGACAAAGTCAATAAATATTTCTAAATATGATATAGAAAAAAAAAATGGATATACACTTAACAGTTAATAGAAATGCAAATACCTTATATGAATAGAAAGTTTCGTTAGTTGTTAGAACTAAGAAATGTATTATTATTATTATTATTATTATTATTATTATTATATTATTATTATTATTATTATTATTATTATTATTATTATTGAGGTAAGTCAAAATATGTAAATTGAATCGAACTATTTTAATAAAATTTACAAGTGTCAAAATATAACCTAACTGAATAAATAATGGTCAAATGAAATTCATCTATCATAGTATTAGTTTAAGTTGTTTTGCCTTACACTATCTTAATTTAATTCTAGTTGAATCTAATTCATGGAATATTAAAAGCAATGCAGCATAAGATGACATCAACGAACTCAATGATAAACTTATTAATCTATCTGTGTAGATTAATCTGAGGCAATGAATGTGTATGAATGCTAACAAGTATATTTTTTTAGAGTGGTGATTTCTTATCTATGAAAAAAATACATATTTAACAATTTAAAATAATAACATTTTGATTATATTTATTTCTTTTAGTTTAAAATTTTCAATACACACTATTATTTATAACAATATATAAAAAGAATTCTCTCTTTTGTGTACACATTTCAAAATATCAATTTTATCCTTAAAAATATAATTATTTATTAAACTTTTGAAAATTGATCATTATTTTTACAAGAATTTTTATAAAACGGTTTGCTTTTTTTTTCTTTATTTATCAACGTTATTCTCTCATCTTTTTTGATATTTTTTTACTTTATTTTAAAAATTATAATTTTATTTTATATATTAACTTTAATAACATTATATTATATTTAAAATATATGTACAGAGAGTATTATTGAAATAGGTCGTTAAAAGATTTTTTTTTTTTTTAAAAGTCTCAAACTAATTTTTTAGTAGACTGAGTCTAGGATGACAATGAAGTATTATGGGTCTTTCTTAAATAGTTCAATTTAATTCCCATTAAGTTTCCTTTCATTGTCTTTTCAATTTCATGGAATCTCTTAAATAGACTTGAAGGCGTATATTTTCTGACTGAAAAAACGTGAACAAAAACATTAAATAAGTTTTGTTTTGTTTTTTTTCAAATATATACATTTTTTTTTATAAGCCAAAATTGTTAATGGCACCTTTTCTTGTACTAAAAAGTTACCGAGAAAGTAGAAAACAAGAACAATTAACTTTTGGCACTGATGAAATTGCCAGGAACATGAGGCCATTAGGGTTTCTTGGGTCAAGTCAATGAAAAAATAAAATAAAATAGAAAAAAGATAAAAGCTTATTTTTTAGGGTTCATATGTAAGTCTTTTAGAAAAAGATGGTCAATGTGGAAAACAATGATGCAGAAAAGCCCACCTTAGAAGGCACGTTAAGTGCTTCCAGGGCTAATCATATTGTTCATAAGCTCAGACTTACAATCTTGAAAATTATTTATAATTTTCTTTTTTGTGTGACATTGCATCTACTTTATATTTGTAAAATATAAAAAGTGTCGATTAACAACTTTTAAAATGAATAAAATTATATACGGAAAATATAAGTAAAAGAATTTAAACTTTATAAACAATAGAAAATGACAAGTTGATTCTTTAAGAAAAAGTATGATAAATGCTTAAAATTATACTTAAGATACTATTAAGTTAAATAAAAATATAAAAAAATAGATTTGCAGAAGACCATTATACAAGTCAACAACATAGTGGCGCTTTTTCTTTCTTCAAAATTTAGGATTTAGGGTTACAAAGTACGCATAAATGATACCCCATTTCTACGTTGAGAAAAAAAAAAGTTTCTTTTTATAAATAGTATTATTCTGATTGCAGACTTTTTCTCTAAATATTTAATACAATTACCCAAAACGTATATATATATATATATATATATATATATATATATATATATATATATATATATATATATATATTTGTCAAAACAAAATATTCAGAAATATATCACATATA
>Ga0099822_1005576_pt1 | contig 16440 bp, 6 predicted proteins | sample CowpeawhiteBW_FD_76839 | JGI IMG/M metagenome (GOLD analysis project Ga0099822, IMG submission 76839) | Root nodule microbial communities of legume samples collected from California USA - Cow pea white BW | ecosystem: Host-associated > Plants > Roots > Nodule | place: USA: California | collected...
GTCACTTGTCTCAGATGACATTTGCTTTCTCAATATTCGGCAAAATTTTCAAACTGGGCTATCACCCAAATGTCGTAACCTTAACTACACTCATGCGAGGTCTCTGTACAAATGGTGAGGTGAGAAAAGCACTCAACTTTCACGACAAGATGGTAGCACAAGGATTTCGGTTCGACGAAGTCTGTTACGGAACTTTGATCCGAGGGTTGTGCGATATTGGAGAAACCAAAGCTGCCATCCAGTTACTCGGAATCATTGAAGCTCGATCAACTAAATATTCACCATCTATTCAAATATGGACTTGCAAATGAGGCTCTTGAATTGTATTCTGAAATGGTTGCCAAGAGAATTTATCCTGATCTCTCAACCTATAATATCCTGGTTCATGGATTTTGCATTCTAGGTCATTTACAAGAAGCAATTGACTTCGTGAATAAGATGATGTCAAAACACATCATACCACATATTTATACCTATAATATACTCATTGATGCCTTGTGTAAAGAAGGAAGGATAAAAAGCCAATAATGTGTTAGCTATGATGGTGAGAGCTTATGTGAAACCTACAACTGTTACCCTTAATACTTTAATGGATGGGTATTACTTAGCTAACGAGGTGAACAATGCAAAATATGTATTCAATGCTATGACCCAAATGGGAGTAAATCCTGATGTTCGCAGCTATAATATTATGATTAATGGATCATGTAAGAGGGAAAATGTGGATGAGGCCATGAATCTCTTTCAGGAAATGCATGAGAGGAATATGGTTTGTAATACAGTAACTTACAATTCTCTTATTGATGGTTTGGGTAAATCTGGGAGAATATCTGATGTTTGGACTCTTTTTTATGAGATGCACGATAGAAATCAACAGCCGAACTTAATTACTTACAATTCCTTATTGGACGCTTTATGCAAAAATCATCATCTCGACAAGGCAAATGAATTATTCAGGAAAATGACAGAGAAGGGGATTCAACCAAATACATATACTTATACTGTTATGATCGATGGTCTTTGTAAAGAGGGTTTGCTTAATGAGGCATTGTCCTTGTGGTCCAAGATGGAAGACAATGGTTGCATGCCCGATGCTGTAACTTTCACAATAATGATTTTTGCACTCTTTGAAAAAGATGAGACTGATAAGGCAGAAAAATTTGTCAGGGAAATGATTGCTAGAGGTTTGTTGAAATGATGCAATATGACACCTCTTTCGCATACCCAAGTTGTGATTGTTGTATCTGTTAGAAGAGAGGAATTGGTTCATGCAATGGCCTCTATGATGTTTTCCTTGTTGCAAATCGGACGGGAAGAGTTGATATTATTAGAAAATTTTCACCTGCATTTTGATTGCTATCTAACTTATGTTCCTTGAAACTGGATTTTTATGGTAGAATTTGTTTAAATGGTTATTAGAGGGGTTGAAATCGTTGATAGCTATGTCTAAATTCTCATGGCTTCTTTTTTCATTGTACTTCTAGAGGTTCTCTATCACACAATAGCATCATTGATGAAGTGTACTGTCATATTATGTTACTTTATTGATAATATGTCATTCTCTCTGGCTTTGCTGCTGCTTCCTGTCTCTTCAATATTTTAACCTGAATTTCTTTAATAGATCCTACGTTGTGACACTGTTAAACCTCTGTTAAGATTTAAACAAAATCCAAAAATTCCCCTAATGTGGTGTAGGGCAGAACTTGGTGCCAATCCTAGGAAATACAAGTGTAAATATTTCATGCTAACTAAACTAAAAATCAAACTAATCTTAACTGCAATGCATTAAACTAAACGTAATGCAGAAACTGCTCCTAAAACAGTGAGCATGATTTTCTATATAAACAAGATGTAATGATATGTAAAATGATTTTTAATGCACGGAAATTATGTTTGAACACCTAAAATGCATGACAATATGCAAAGAAACATGTTCTAACTATTAAAAGTACCTGAAACAATGCCGAACCATGAATTATAAAACTGTTTGATAAAATGCCAAAATGAAAACTTAATTTCTATAATGTATTTGATAAAATGCCTAATAGAAAAAAAAAAAACTATGAATTATGCAATGGAAATGTTTGGAACATGATTATATACCTAAATATACTTATGCTATGCATGCAGAACTGTCTAACCCTATAAAATTCACAAAATCACATTTGAAAACCAAATCTGGCAGCAAAATTAGTGTATCAATGGTGACAACACTCATGACAGCAAATGCATAATCTAATTTTCTATGTAAAACTGAGTCGAATGCTAAAAAGCACATGCAACCATATGTAAATTCATCCTAATTAACTACTGGAATGAAGAATTTAACAATATAAAACGAAGAATTAAAATTCCTAATTCTAACCAAGCTTGAGATCTAACTAACAGAATTAACTAACTAAACTGTAAAAACTGGAAATGAACTTGGGAACAGGATTCAATTGATTAGAAAGCATTGAAAAGTAAAACCAGATGTAAAATAAGTACTGGAATGTAAATTAAGGTTTATAACTGGAATTGTAGAGAAAGCAGCATATAAAACTGTCTACACCAGAAAACACTCAACATGTTTTCTGGTGTATAGGTGGTCACTTTATACTCATTAAACCTTAACATGAATCCATAACTGAGTTTAGTAGATTACAAAGTAAAAACAATATGCACATCATTAGAAAAATGTATTCTGAGATAGAAGTGGAAGTGGAAGAATATTGATTGAAACATTGAATGTAAATGTGCACTGATTTAAAGCAGAATCGTAAAGTTATAGAAGTAAAATTGAATCGGTAAAAGATTGCAAGGAAAGTAAATTTGCAAGCAAACTAACTTGAAATTGAAGTAGAAGTTGCAGTAGAAAGAAGAAATCTGAAGAACTTGTTACGGAGCTAACTTTGTAGTCTTAGGTAGCAAGAATCTCCAGAGGAAAATCTACTCTACTAGTTCTGAAAATGTAAAAGGTCAAGAATGAAAGCTCATTTCTAATTTTCTGACCTAAGCCTCACAAAGAAAGAAATCAAGCTCAAACCTCACAAAGGTAAAATATGTCAAAACTAGTTCAAAAACTAATTTTTCATGAAAATCTACTCAACTCAATTGAATGAAAATGTTAAATCAAGAAGCTATCAACTGAAATTAAAAAATCTACAATTACTCACAATAAGAAACTAAAAACAACAAAATAATATGTATACAAAATCTGTGACGGTTTTCTAAAAACAACGAATAGATTCAAGAAACTAACTACAAGTTTAAAACAGCAAATGAAAGCTAAAAAACAAAGCTAAACCCTAAAAACAGCAAAGAACGGTAAAAGTACATACGAATACTAAAATTAAACCAAGAAACAGCGAACTAACATCAGTAAAGTAAAGGAACAAAATCTACAAGCTAAAATTAGTAAAGCAAACATGTTAAAAGAACTAAATCATCAAAAAGTAAGGTTGAATTAAACCAGCTGCAACTGAAAAGAGAAAATAAGACCTAGTAACTATACCTGCAAAACAGAAACAAGGTTAACAACTAAATCAAAATCAGAAACTGGTTAGTAAAAGAAAAATGTTAGTAAACATGTTTGCCAAAATCAAGTCAGCAAGTTAAATCCAAATCTGAAATGAAAATAGCACTAAAGTCGGCAAATAAAAATAAAAGCTACATGGTAAAACTAACTACTCAACCAAACTAGAACAAAGTAAATGTAACAATAGCAAAATGTTAGTCAAAGAAAAATAGCAAAAAGTAAATGCAAAATCATCCATTAAAACTGTAACAATAGTAAAATGTTAGTCAAAGAAAAATAGCAAAAAGTAAATGCAAAATCAACTAAACCAAAGTAGTAAAAACAGCAAATCAAGATCATTACAGGTCAGAAAAGTTACAAACTAGTTAGTAGAAACTCAAGTAGTTGTTAATCAAATCAAAAGAAAAACTGGTTAGTAAAAACTAAGTAGCAAACCAAAAATCAAAAACTACACTAGACTTATCAAACTCATACTGATCTGAAACAGGAAATTAATACCAACTAAACTATGAAACAGCAAATGAAATTCAACTCAGTCTTCTTTGTTTGATCCTATTAGTGGTGAGTTAACTGTAGAAGCTTCTGCAGTTCCAATTCAGACAATTGACATTCAGCTGTTTCGAGCCGAATCCATAATGTATCAATGTAGCTCTTTGTAAAACAACTATGAAGCATGAGCATAGTATAATAGCATCAACATAAAGTATTTTATCATAACCAGGAACCATCTTTTAATGCATACATACACAAAACAGAAAGTTTCACCAGTTAGTAATTATATACCTTAATTAACATTCAACAAGAGTTCACCAATATCAGAAACAAAACATTTTATCATAGTCAAGATCAATATTTTCATGCACCCAAACACAAAAGAAAAGCTTACATACAAATTAAAAAACTCATTCCTTCATTCACTTACAACAAGTATAGCCACCAACATACATAGAAGCTAGCACATCCAATTAAGTTTAACCAAATCTGCAATTTAACTTGTTTGGTTATTCAGTTGAAAATGCACACTATTATATAGAGTAATATAATTCTATAATATTATATCTCTAACTATATATAATAGAAATATTGTTTTCATCCATGTATTTCTATGTTATACATTAGTTTGTTATTATTATTATACAAACTATGGCATTAAGGACACCCATATGATAAAAACTACTTGTCATAGCATTATAAATGTAGATGTTGAGATTGTGACTTTTGTTAGAAGTAGGCTTTAAGCCTAACTCAACCCCACAAAACCGATTTGTAAGGTAAGGTTTGCACCTCACTTATATATTGTGAATTGGTCTTATCTCTAGTCAATATGGGACTTCCAACACACCCCTTCACGCCGAGGTATATTCATCTCGTGCATGGGGTTGAGTTAGGCTTAAAACCCACTTCTAACATGGTATCAAACATTTCTCCTTTTCTCCTTTTCTTCTTTCCATATTAATGAATTAATCAGAACATTATAGGTACAAACATGAGGCACAATGTTATTTCATATCATTTCATTTACAAAACCACTAGCTTCTTGTAATTGATCATTAATGCAAAAGTCATTCATTAGAGTATTGTAGGATAAAAGAGTAGGAGAAAATCCCTTTATAATCATTTTAGAATACAAACACTATCACCACAATTATTCACTATCTATTCATCAAAAATCATATACTCGGTACAAAATATATCAGTTACAACAACAAAATCTAAGTGAGAACCTTTAAATACTTTTATTCCAGTTGGAGGCATCCTTCGTTTCCTCTGGCATATTGAACTAATTATCAGTTACAGCAAAACAGAGACAACACCTTGAATCAGATGAATAAAAAGAGACTTTGCATAAAGTTTTAATATGTCCCTCAAACTATCAACACTAGTAGTTAATAATAAACTTTGTTCTGTACATTACTATAGAACATAGTTTATCCAAACAAGTATCAGAACTGGCTAATTTTATACAGCCCTTAAAGTTGTTTACAAGTGAAAATAGAAATGTTATGACAAACATATTTCATCTGTGTAACCTCAGCACGCAGATATCAGAAAGGTTATGGCAAATATCATATTTTTATATTCTCATATTCTGATCGATACAAAATACTTCCCCACAAAAGTTAGCTCACAAAACATTAACCTTCAAGTTTAATACATAAGTCATCATTGCTGTAACTAGCCAAGGACAAAACTAATTACAATTAACCTTCAACAACACCATAACGACCAAAACAATTGTTGACACCCATAACAAAACAAATAAAATTTGCAAAAATTTTCCAATTTTTGTTTTTGTTGCAATTTCATCTTCAGCTTCTCATTTTTCTTTATCAAGTCCATTATAACTTTGTCCTTTTCCAAACAAACTTCATCTTCTTCATCTCTTTTTCCTCCGCTAGATTCAAATTCATATTCTTTCCCTTTGATTATACTTCATTAACCCATTCGAAATAATGCAATGGGAATTGGACTGCAAAAAAGAAGAAACCATTACAACAAAAACCAAATAAAGCTCGAGTAAAAGTGATGGAATTTGTCACTTACAGTCCAATTCCTACGTCTCCAAAATAATTTATCCTTGTTTTTGAGACTTTTTTTCTTAAAGATAATTTTATAATTAATTTAATAAAAAAGTATTAATACTAAAAAAATTTGAGACATTTTTTTTAAGCATGATTGTTTTACCCGTTTCTTCCTTAAACTAGTATCTAGTGTCATATGTAAGGTTGTTGATGAGGAAAAGAAATAAGAATGAAAACATAAATAAATTATATAGCAATAGCAAGAAAGAAAAATAATAAAAAGGAATTCTATAATTAATTTTGTGGAACAATTACAACATTGTACTTTTAGTTCTTAATAAATTCAAATGAAAATTTAAACTTTCCTTTTTCTCATAAATATTATTATTTACTAATTGGTCACGGAGAAATTGATATAACCCTAATATTTTGTTTACAGATTGTAACTATTAAGGACCACTTTAGAAGTGGTAAAATAACTTCCATTTTTTCTTCCATAACATTCTCACACATAATCATTCATCCAAAACCATAGTTGACCATACCTTCAATTAACTTTCCAAAAGCTCATTCATTGACCAACACCTCACTCATCGTCTCAAAACAAAACAAGTATACAAGTGTAGATGATGTTTTTTTTTCCTTTTTTTTTCCGATAAGAATCACGTAAGTTTTCTTAATTTTTAATTAATTTTCTCGACAAAAATCGTTGAATTTATCTTCTAAATCAATTACAGTGTCTTTAATCATCAATTACCCTTAAAAAATCTTAAAAAGTATAAATCTAACGACAGAGTAAAAATATCGAGACTATCCCCACCCTTATAAGGTCTATAACTAGATATAAGAATTGTAACACAATTGATATTTTCCACATCATTTTGGAAAGGTACTTTGCAACCATGATTTATAATATGAAATGGTGATGGCAACATCATTGGCTTCAAACCCATGGCCTGAGATAAATAAATAATAAATAAATAAATACCCATCTCCATCCATTTTTATGTTAGCCAATAAAAATCATGTAATAATGTTACCTTATCATCTCATTGCTTGACCTAGGAGCATGCTTTGTCCTTTCTTATGTTCCATGTTTTCATCACTCATTACAAAGACTACCATTTTCCTAAACTCGATGTTAGATTTCCAACACATTTTCTTCAATCGAGTTATATATATTTTGAACGTGTGACTAAAAATTAATGGATATGATATATTAATGGGTGAAACTCGTTAGGATAGACTTTTTAAATAATGACTCTGATACGATGTCAGAAAGTGGGACTTAAACCTAATTTAATCTCACACTAACTTGTAAGATGAAGTATGCACCTCCCACTTAAATATAACAAAATTGTCTTATTTCTAGTCGATGTAACCCTACTTATATATTATAAAATTATCTTATTTCTAGTCGATGTGACCGATTTAAATTAACTTGTAATAAATCAAATTTGTAAAAATAAAGTTTGTCAATTTACATTATCTTGTAATAATCCGAGCTCGCCCACCTAAGTTAAAAGTCTTATTTTTTGTCTAATGATTTTTTAATTTGTGATTTTGTTTTTCATTAAAAAAATAATTTTCTCTCACTTCAAACTTTGAAAAAAATGACAAGAAGCTTCTTAGGATAGTCACAATGTTTTACAGCAGAAAGTGGTAATTATGGTAGTTATAAAAACGCTTTAATAAATTAACTGATTAAGACTCTATTTTGTCTTAAATATGTTTCCTCATTAAGAAATTTGTAACAATGACATTGTCATAGAAAGGGGCTATAAAGAAACTTTGTAATTGATTGTGCTTAGCCGAATAGGCACCCTATTGTGATTTAATTTTTTGGATGAGAAATTTTAGTTAAATATGATTAGGAGAAAGTATTTCACTTTATTTATACTTATCATTTTATTAGGAAGAGATTATTAAAAACAAATTTAGGTATATTCTCTACTCAATCATTGTCATTGTGTTCTCACTTCTCAACCACTCTATCTCTGCCTAACATAACCACAAAGGTTTTGCCGCAAGATTCCACAGTTTGATGCTATGCTCCTACTCCATAAAGCACTTCCATTCAAGTTCAACCATTGAAAAAGCATTAAAAATTATCAAATGAAGTGTTTGATACACTGAGAATCATATCAGAGTTGAGCCAGTGATGTTACTATCATCATAACTTTACTTTGTTCTTACACTTTACAGTAGAACACAAAAGGTTTAAACTTAACTACACCAACTCACCAGTCACACAATTAATGGAGAAAAGTTTTGAAACACTTTTAGACCCAACAGTAATATTATTTCAAGCATTTGAATTGATTTGTTGTATTGTATGACCCATGGAGTTGTTGAAGTCTCAGATAGGTGATAGTAACAGAAGATAAGTGCAGTGTAGTTTTCAGTCACAAGATGAAAGTTACTCTCTTTTTCAATTTTTTGTTTTTGGTACAAGAAGAATGTGTTCTACACAAGACCTACACATACATTACATTAGAAAGAATAAAATGAATGAAAGAATGAATTGATTTTGTACATCTAAAAGCTGATTTCTATGGCTAGATCTCAACTACACCCTCTGCTAAGCTTTCAAACTATAGCCAATTTGAAGACAGAAACAAACTCAAGGGAGAAATTGTGACCTTGAAAATCAGTTTTCACTCTTCATGGCTCTGATGTCTCAGTTTCTCTGCCACCAACAGCTTCTGAGTGCTCCTGTTTTACCACTTAGTGGATGGAAATGGTGTTTGGAAAATCGTTAAGAAGTAAGAAACCACCTTGAGATGCAAAAGTTACAACTACTACTTCCTCTCTAGGCGTGAAAAAATCACATCTGAAACGTGAAACCAAACACCCCAACACAATTTACAACCTTCTCAAATCCACATCATTTTTTCAGCTGATTTTGCCTCATGACCAACACATCCAAAGCCTCTTTCATCCAAGGATAAGGGCATATTTCTTTTGCCTCAGCCACAGTCATCTGCATGATGCATATCAGATAAACATTAGAACACTACCAAAACCAAAGTTAACTGAGTAAGATATTGCTCTTGAGAAAAAGTGATTTTGACAACTGAAAAATAGGTTAATCACTTACCCATCTGCGTTTTCTTGTGTTCATCTCTGGCCACTTATCCAATTCCTTCTTCACAAGCAAAGGGAACATGTATCCCTCATGCATTATGGGTTGCCGTTTGCTCTTGTAATACCATTTACCCAAATTACTCTGCAAGAGAACAAACACATACAAGGTAAGAATCAAAGTGTTGAAGAAAAACTCCATCTAAGAAGTGCTTCTCACACACACAAACTTACCTCAACACTGCCAATAACCCCAGCTTCTTCTATAGTCTCTCTTAAAGCAGCTTGTTCCATGGATTCATCAATTTCCCAACCTCCCTGAGGCCAAACAACACACACTAACATCAGCAACAAGTCCAAAAAGGGGTGAAAAATAAGCTTCAAAACGGTACAAGATTTGGAGGAAAAAACAATACCTTTGGGAACTGCATTCCATGGCCTTTCTGAGCACTAATCACAAGAACCTCTAACTCCTTATCTTTTGTTCCATTGTTCTTGTATCTATAAGGAATGCACCTGTTCATTTCCAAAAACACCCCACAGAACAAGTCAGCTTAACAACTCAATATACACACAGAAAAGGACAAATTTAACTTCAAAAACCCACCAAACCCAAAAAATGTATTTTTTTTTCTGTCACCGGCCATCAATAATTAAATCAAAGACACGCTTTAAACCCTCCTTCAAACACACAAAAAACAAAAAGCCCCCAATTGAGAAAAAATTGAAATTTTCAAAGCGTGTCCACCATCTTCGACTCTAGAGATGCTGGGAAGTTTGGGGGTTTTTTTTGTTTCAAAATTTGTTTTTGTTTTCTGATATGTTCTTATCTTTCTATTTCTTTTATTTCAGTTCTTGAAACACTTTCTCAAATATAACTTTACAGATTTAACAAGTTTAAATTAAAATCCGTCCCTGGAAAGTGTAAAATCACTATGGTAGAAACATTTAGTGAGAGAACGAAAGAAAGTAAGAAATCCCTAAAAATCAGAACTTGATGAAACCCCAGAAGAAGAAACAGGAAGAAAAAGGCATAGGAAGGAACAAGAACACACCCCACAACTTGACGACATCCTTGGTCATAACGCTGCAAATGCCTGCCAGTACGAGGAGACATCAGAGACATCATGGTCTCCAACGGCTTGGGAAACAAATCCTTGGAAACCCTCTTGGAGAAAAGGAAAGGATATATGAATTTGCAAGCCAAATTCCGAGAAAGGAAGAGACCCATTAACGCTAATCTTGTTATTGTTGTTGGAGTAGTGTTTGCAAAGTGGAGTAGTGATAATAATATTAAAGGGGAGAAGAAGATGAGAAGAAAGAAGCAACAGACATGAATTATGGTATGGGACAGCCAAAGAGGTTGTTTATATATAACTACCTGTTTGGTTCTGGGGTGGAAGATGTGTGTAAATGTTGCGCGTATAGATAAGTACAGCGTTCAAAACACACACAGCGCATGACCCGTACGTTTACTCACGCGCTTTCTCCAATTCAAACGTTTTTCTGTGGTTATTTCTTTCTTCTCTGGGTAGAAAATTCTAAAACGCTTGGAGAGTTTCAATTTTCCAACCAGTTTCTTCTCACACGTTTCGAAACGTTTCTCCTACTATTTTATGTGAATGTGATAAGTAGTTTTACGGCGTGTTCAATCCAAAAATAAATTACTGTAATAATTAATTAGATTTAAATATCTTTTTCGTCCTGTTTTAAATAATTTTTATTTTAATAAAATATTTAAAATATTTGGTAAAAATAAGGATTATTTTAAATATTTTGTTAAAATAAAAATCATTTACAACAAATACTACGAAAATAAGAACAAAAAAAATATTTAAACCAATCAATTATTTATTATTAGACATAGATATTTGTAAGTTTTCTTTACTTTACATATTATAGTGTTCCTTTCTCATTGTAATACTTTTTATTATCGATTTATATACACAATTATATATACTAGTTATTATAAGAATTAATTAATAATTTATTTTTTACATTTTTCTCTCAATTAAATTTGTATTTTAAAAAAAAATATTTGAGTTCTCATTTTTATAAAATAAATTAATATAGGTTTTAATTAAATTTAGAACAATATGATTTAAGAGTGTCACGTATTAAAATCTAAATATTATGTGTTAAAATTTAGATCATTCCTATATTTTAAAATAAAAAAATTTCTAAGATAGGAAATAGTTCAAAATTTTACATTAACATATCTACGTTAACAAATCTTCTTTCAAAAAAACTCAATTAAATAAAAATAAATTTAAAAATTAAAATAAATCAAATATATAAATACAAGAAACCAAATTACAAATTAAAGCTTATAATAATTTTAATAAGTTTTAAATTTATTAAAATGTTAACAAATAATTAATTTCTATTAAAAAGAATATTTATATAACAATTAAAAACATAAGGTTATTAGGAAATGAATAAATAAAATAAAATAAACTCATACAACAACAAAAGTAAGACAAAGCAAATTAACATGGTACGTGGATTGAAAGTTTTGATTAGTGATTAGTACGTGAGTTTTTTTTTATTATATATAATGCACTAATATGAATATTTTTAAAATTTTTAATTAATTATTAATATTTATAGTTGAGTAAATTAAAATTATTATTATATTTTATTATAATTAATAATTAAAATTTAATTATAGTTATCAATATATTAAGTTCTGAATTATCGCATACTTATATTCTTCAAATAATACAATACAAAAATTTATTTTTAAAAGTTTTAACTCTAAAAAAAATATAGACTGCACCACAATTTGGCACCACAATTTGGTAGGATTAACATATACCAGCTTTCAGAAAACATAGATATAATATTTATTTTATGGAATTGACACTGTGAGATTTTATTTTTTGTATAGAATGCGGTTCATATCGATCTCATGTAAAGAAGATCAGCATGGTATGGTTTTATTTATTAAAAAATTGATTTGTTAAATGACTAAAATTAATTTCACTGCTTATTCTATTTACAATATGTAATGTTGATTTTAACAAAAAAAAAAATACAACTATAGAATTTTAAATACAATTAAGAACAAATTTAAAATCAGTTTTAAAGTATAAATAACTATTTTGATTGGTTAAAGATAGAAAGATATTAGTACCTTCCTAAATTTAGAGAACCTTAGTCAAAGGGAAAAAAAAAAACTATTAAAAAGAATATTATATTTCAAATTTCATATGTATAAAAATAAGTTTCTTATAAACAACAACTTATGCTTTAAACACATGGATTAAAATATTTCTTTTCTAGAAGAAACAGCTGAAATCTAATAATTTAATGTCCCATACACACTGTGAGAATTTACTCTTAAAAAAACCCATTGAATGATTGAAATACAAGATGTCAAAGAAATAATCAATATAATGACAAAAAAAAAAGGTAAAGATAAAACTTTTTTTTTTCTAAGTAAGCAACGTGTAAGAAAAACATCTAATTCTAATATTTTTAGATTTGGATATGATATAAAAGTTTAGTTATGTAATTTACTTATAGTTGTTAATGAAAAAAGTTCCAATATTTCAACTCCCTCGTATGTCACAACATTATCTTCCATTTTTTTTTTAAGTATACACTCATGTTTAGCACGTACCACCTATAAATCCCCTACTAATTAAACATGATCATGCCCGAATTAGAAATAATTCTGATAACGTGGATGAGCTCATTTGATAAGGTGAAAATGTGGAAATTATAACCAATTTGTTCTTTGGTTCAAAGTAATAATTCATGTATATAATTTGAAAGGATTAAATATAGTTTTGTCCTGTGAAAATTATAATTAGTTCATATTCAAAACTTTAATTCAATTTAGTTATTCATTTTTATAAATATATAAATTTAGTCATTTTAATCAAATATTGTTAAATTTATTTAACGTTTTAAACATGTTTCACATTTAAGTTATTTGTACACTTTTACATATTTATACTTTAATGTTAGCCGAAAAACGTGTTTGAAATGTCAAATAAACTTAAAAAATTTGATTAAAATGGTTAAATTATGAAAGACTTAATTGATCTAAACTTTTGAAGAATGATTAATTCAAATTTCACTTCAAGTTAAAGAAATAAAAACATACTTAACTCAATTTGAAAAGATGAAAAATATATTTAACATAAGAAAAACTATAACGACAATGTTAGTTGTTAGTATTTCTTAGTGAGAGAAGGTGAATCCACAACTTCTTATACCGTTCTTTCCATATCCACCAAACCAACATTATATCTCAGAATTATTATTAGAGAAAGTTGAACTTACGATCTTTATCACGCACTCTTTCAACTTTACCACTAAATCAACTTTATAATTTTAATAAAAACTAAGTCTATACAAAATGAAATGAGAATGTGTGTATGATTAGTTGGTAGTTTATGAATGAATAGACATGGTGATGAAGAAGGTAGGGATTGTTGCAATAACTATGAGGTGTTGTAAAATTGTTGCATGAGAATAAAAAATGGAGAGAAAGAAAAGTCACAAATTGAGGACATTGGTGGTGACAAAGTGGAACTTGGTCTTCTTAGCAATAAAATAATGAGAAGGGTGTGGTGAGGTGAAGATGGAAGAAAAGGAGGTGTGGTTAGACGCGGCTTGTGTATGAAGGGTCGCTTTCAAGCACAGTTAGAAAAGTGAAGTGGAAAGAAACTCACTTTGAGTTGACAACACTTCATACCCACACGCTTTGTAGGTGGGGAGATATCTATTTCTATGTACTCACACTCCAACTTGATCCACTGTTTCCTTTTTTTTTTTCTTTTTTTCTTTTAAATTTGGATAATTGCATATTAGGTATAAATTGTTTTCATAATGGCAGATATTTTTCTTTTGTGTTAGTGTTATTTTGTGTTTGTTGAACAATAAAAATATATTTATGTTGATATGATATAATTGATTTTAATATATTTTAAAATGTTAAAATTAGTATCAATGTTTTGGTGACAAAATAGATAGTACAAAAAGTTTTTAGTAAACAATTCAAATTCGTTTTCATGTCCAATTGGAGTATTTGGATTTTATCATGTTAATTACAGACTTTCATGTTTTAAATCAGGGAATGAATATGAGAAGTTGAAAAATGAAATAAATAAAAAATAGAAGTGAGACTCCTGTTATTAAGTTGAGACTCCTTTTATTAAGTTAATAATGTTTATAATGATATGTTAAAAGTTACACATCAACTAGAAATAAGACAATTTTATAATATGTAATTGATATGCAAACTTCATCTTACAAGTCAATTTTGTGAGATTAAGCTGAACTTAAAATCTACTTCTAATATGGTATCAAAATCAAGTTAGAGTCTATTGTAGCGAACTTTATTGGACATGGCATGAGATGGTGTGTTAATATATCTCGGCGCTAAGACAATTTTATAATATATAAAAGTGAGGTGCAAACCTTATCTTACAGATTTTTTTTATGTAAATTTTTCCTACAATAATGTGATGAAATGCAAAGAAAGTTTGAGAAATTAATAAACATTAATCAATTTTTTAACTCCATAATTAATCAAATATATTATTAACTAATCGATTATATATATATATATATATATATATATATATATATATATAATTATTTCAATATCAAGTTTGATGATTAAGATAATATTATGCCTAAAAGACGTAGTTAGATAAAGGAACTGTATAATTATCCTGAATGCGAAACTACTATAGGTACTGAAACAATTTTTTTTATATAGCATACTATAACATAACAAAATATCTAGAATATAATTAAAATAGTAAAAAATAAGATAGAATAATTAATTTACATTTACATTTCATAAATTAATTTACTCTAACATATCATAATAAAATATAATTTATTGTTTGTTAAATTTGAAAATATTTTTTATTTTAATTTAAAATTTATTTACATTATAATTTATAATTTTCAAATTATTTGTATAAAATATACTTTAAATATCTTATTATATAATCATATTTTCTGACAACTTTCTATTTTATATATACTCTCTCAATATGTTTAAATTAGATAATATAAATGAAAACAGAAAAAGTATATATTAATTTATTTTTTATTTTTCACTTGTCAAACCCTCCAAATAAAGTGCTGACAACATTTGCTAACATTGTTAGGTCACTATGTTTAAGACATTGTGTATTATTAGTTTGAATCTCATGATTGTGTCGTACAAAAAATAACTCATTAGTCACCTTATCGGATATACATGTAGACTATTTGGACATTAGCATCAACATCCCCGTTTATTCTCATTAATTCTTAAATGTCTAAAAAAATATCTAAATGGTTAACATTATATTTCAAAGATAAAATAATTTCAAAAACTTAACAAAATGAAATAATTACCCTAAATCAAAATTATTTTCTCTCATTTAAAAAACTAAATAGACAGTATTGTATAAATTTACTAATATGCCTTTTATAATATATATATAAATAATACAGAAAAACTAAACACTAGTCTTAAGTCGCTGTTCCGTGATTTCTCGTGCTGTCCAAAATATATCTAATAATAACTTATGACTCTACAGTGACTTGGGATTCTAGGTTATAGAAAATAAATAAATAAATAAATATATATTAATTTTTTTATCATTTTTATAGAAAATACGAATTTCGTCATCGTGAGTCCACCGTTTGCAAATGGGAGGAAGGAAGTGTTTTTCCTGGTTGTTTCTTGGACAAAACCAGCAAATTCATTGCACACAAGTTAGTTTGAAAAAAAAAATGCAGAGAAGCCATGGGAGGTAAATTTATAAATTTACGTGAACTTTTAGGTTTAAATTCCAGTGTTAATGTAAGAAAATTATTATTTTTTTACTTTTTTTAAATAGTTTTTTCTTGCTATATATGGCTCTTCATCTAGCATTCGAGTAAGATTTATTGTCGGACAAACACAACTAAACCAGCAAATTTAGTGCACACAATTTAGTTTGGGCAACCTGGGTGGTTTTACTATAATTAACCACACTTCAAAAACATGCAGGCGCGGAAGTTAAACAACTTTCGATCAAATTTAAGAAATTTCTATTCATGGAAGAGTTAAAATCTTATAATTATTATAATTGCAAGATTAAACTGATGTAACTAACATTAATAGACTAAAAATTGTATGATTAAGATTGATAACTGATAGGGTCATGCAATATAAAAGTTGATAATTTTCTGTTATAAATTGTGTGTATTTATGGATATCAAAGAGTATTTATATATATATATATATATATATATATATATATATATATATATATATATATATATATATATATATATATATTTATATTTTTTTATATA
>Ga0099822_1005585_pt1 | contig 16428 bp, 5 predicted proteins | sample CowpeawhiteBW_FD_76839 | JGI IMG/M metagenome (GOLD analysis project Ga0099822, IMG submission 76839) | Root nodule microbial communities of legume samples collected from California USA - Cow pea white BW | ecosystem: Host-associated > Plants > Roots > Nodule | place: USA: California | collected...
AAAAAAAAAAAAAATAAATTTATATATATATATATATATATATATATATATATATATATATATATATATAATAGATGGACATTTGTTTATCATAAATACTGATTGTTACATATCTTAATAAAAAGTTCAGGACCAATGTATACTGATATTTCAATATTTCAATTTATATCACATATTCGTATCTGATACGTATTGTGTCTGATATTTTAGGATACTTCCCTAAATTTTATACATATGTTTATAAAGCACTTCCCTAAATTTCCATTTTTGAGAGAAAAAAGAAGATAAAAAAAATCCTACTTGAAAGATACAATTCAAAATTGGCAATTCCTAAATAAATTCAATTATTAGAGACGAAAAAAAAAAATAGAGTAACATAATTTAGAAATAAATTTCTCATCTGTTACATCTACCCTGTGATTTCAAATCAACATAACATAACATGTTTATCAATGAAGTATCTAATTTATAAAGTAATAGTACACTACAATACAATCTTTGAATAATGGCCAATTTTAGTGACAAAAAATAATTAGTCTCTATATAGTGACCAAATTGAAAACTAAAATAGTTCCAAAAAATTATAATCAGTCTCTAAATTGATAATTATAATAGTTTCAATGATAAATTGATTTTTAAATTGATCATTAACATTAGCTACAAAGATTTGACTAACAAAATAATTTGTCTCTAATTATAAAATTTGGATTCACACACTAACAATCATATATTTATTATTGTTTGTAAGAAATATTGTATATTTTTCATTATTCATATATCACGTATCTATTACGTATTATATTTTATTATTTTAAAAATAAACATACCGATATATTAGATACGTGTCGTATTTGATACACGTATTTATACATCATAGAAGTAAGAACAAGTTTATTGATACACTTCTTCCTTCTAAAGAAAATAAAGTATAATAACAATTTTGTTAAGACCAATTTCACTTAAAGAAGTTAATACAAAATCAAACGTAACCAATCAAATGCATAAAGGACGGAAATCTAAAATAAAATATTATTTTTCCAAATTTAAGATTACTAATGTAGATTTATATTAAAAGGATAAAAAATAAAAGATTAATAATTAGAAATAAAATGTGACGTTGAAAGTATAATAATTAGCATTTTACAGTTTTAAATTTGAAGAATAGGGATAAAAAGGTAATTTCAAACATGAGATATTTTGTTGATCGAGATGTATGATATTTTGTATTGTCTCACCAACCGCATTATGTGATGATGGGTCCCATGATCGTAGTCCTTTACAGCACACGTCATCTTCATGCTCCAACTTGATTCCCAACTTACGCCTCTCCATATATTCTTTGAGAGTTGATATTTAGATAGATGTAAGAAAAACATTCTCTTAAAACTCAATAAATTAATATTTTAATTCTTTTTTTCATTTTTTAAAAATACTAATATACATTATAGTATTCTTAAAGATTTGCCATATGGGTGTTTTTATTTGAAAGTGTCATTGTTAAGTTTATTTGTTCTTTTTAAATAAAATGACTTGAACATATATTTTTTAAATTAAGTCAAAGTAGTATTATATGTCTGTAATAAATTATGCATATATAAAGCATCAAAATAAATAAATACAACAAACAAAAATTTGAATTATGAAATGTAGACAAAAAAAATTCTCTTTATATATAACTATATAGATATATTTTTTGATTGAAAATTGTAAGTTAGACAAGAAAATTAATATTTAAATTTCATGTACTTTTTTTCTACCCTAATTACTTAATTAATAATATGATTTTTATATTTATATGTTTGATTTGTTCTGATTTTTATATTTTTCTACTCGATGGACTCCACATTTATAAAAAAAGAAACTCAGAAAAACTCAATTGAATCCTATATTTAAAAAAAAAAAAATACTCGATTGAGTTTATACTTTAAAAAAGAAATAATCGATGTACATCATATGAAAATGTCATATATTAAATTTAGGTATCAAGATTATAAAGCTTTCAAGAAAGAAGGTGACACAAATTTAAACAAATAACTAATTTAAATTTTTACATGTAACCATTTCCAATAAAATCAAGATCTATTTATTAAAAAAAATCACATTGAGAATTTTTACAAAAATAAAAACTTAATTCTATAAAACATAGATATAATAATTAAAATAAAATTAAATATAAATATAAAAATAAAATTAATAATTAAATATTTTTTATTTTTCTCTGAGTTAAATAATTAATTATAAAAGTCACTTTAAAATAAACGAGTTACACTCTTGATGTTTTATATGTACACTTAATTTTGATTTATTTTAAAAAGACGAGTTATATCCCACTTGTGACTGAAAACAATAAAATATATTTTATTTACAAAAGCAATAGTATCTTACATCAGTTAACTTTTCTCAAATAACTTTAAATAATATTAAAATAATTGTATGCATTCCCCTTAATATAGAGCGAAATGATTATTGCGAAATATACATGAAAAAAACTCTATTTTCCTAATTAAATGTTTTGTCTATTTTCTAATTTATTACATTAAACTTCATTTAGGAGTTAAATTTCTTAAACTTTTTATTTATTTATTAAATTTTAATTAAATTTAATTATAGAACAAAGGTATCAATGGCTTGACCGCGGATTCTAAAATTGTGCTTGCGAAATGGGTACAATTTACGGACAAAATTACCCATATCGGTCATTTTGATAAACTAACTAAAATAGGTAAATAAAAACTCGAAACACAAATTTAATTATCAAATTTTTATTGTTTTATTTTTTGAAACTCGAATGAAATATCATATATTGGAATACGATTTCAATGTCATAACCCAAAAAGGAAATATCATATACTAATCTGAATGGAATGAAATATCTATGGATCTTTGAAGGTAAGGAGTTAATACTCAGATTTTATATATATAAAAAAAGCTTACTGAATATATGGTATATTATAACGAGATCTTGAAAGTTAAGAAGTTTTAAAACTAAAAGACAATTAATTTTTAATTTAAAAATTTAAATATAAATTTAAAATTATGAAAATGTACATATGATGAGTTTCAAAGTTAAAACATTTGAGACCTATTTAAAATATCTTTCATAAAAAAAAATAAGATTTCTTCAAAACTTATAGTATCCTTAATTTGAAAATGTTTTTCTTATCACTTGGATTTTCAGTACGATGTTTTTTTTCATGAATCCGATTATTGAAAACAATTATGGTGTGGGAACTAGAGAAAAGATGGGTACTGGGGTTGTATAATTTGTTAAATGGGTTGGCAATTTCAATGAATTTATTTTCTAACCCCTCTTTTATGTAAAACAATACAAGAAGCATGATTTTGACTAAAAAATGAAAAAATGAAGAAAGACTTCATTCCAAGCACAATTATGGTTAAGAAAATTAAAATAGTTTAAAAAAAAAATTGGGTGTATGAATAATTTCTAGGGATTGGGAAAAGGTGGGGTTGGAGTAGCAATGCCCAAGAAAGAAATGAATAAAAAATTGGGCCCAAAATTTGTGATGACCTAATTTGAACCATGATTGATTTAACTTTAACCCTGGTCTAGGTCCAACTCATAACCCGTAACCCTGGTTAACAGTCCAGCTGCTATAAAAGAATCCATTGGGGTTCACCTTTCATCGTGCAAATCTTATCCCTTTACAACAATCCCAAATTTCTAGGGTTTATAGTATTTTCCATGGCAGCAGCTGATGTTGAGTTCAGATGTTTCATCGGTGGCCTTGCATGGGCCACTGACGGTGATTCTTTGGAGAAAGCCTTCTCTGTATACGGCGAAGTCCTAGAATCGAAGGTCTGTTTGTCGCAGGCACCGCATCTGATCTGACACGATTCGGATTCGGAATTTGTCGATCCCGTTCTGATCTGTGATCTCTGATATTTTTTGCGTTACTTGATCTATGATACTTGTGTTACTATATGATTCTTTTTTTACTCACGCCAATAGGTACGTTCATCTTCATCCTTTAATCAAAGGCGAAGATCGATCGGGTTCTATTCGGTTTTGTTTTCGTATTTTTTCTTAGATCTGATTTCCATGGATTTTTATTTTGCAGATTATCAACGATCGTGAGACTGGAAGGTCTAGGGGTTTTGGATTCGTGACCTTTTCCACCGAGAAGGCCATGAGAGATGCGATCGAAGGAATGAACGGTCAGAACCTTGACGGTCGGAACATTACCGTGAATGAAGCTCAGTCCCGTGGTTCTGGCGGAGGCGGCGGTGGCCGTGGAGGTGGTGGATATGGAGGTGGTGGTGGATACAACCGTGGAGGAGGTGGATACGGTGGTGGAGGGGGATATGGTGGCGGCGGTGGATATGGTGGCCGACGTGAAGGAGGAGGAGGAGGATACAGCCGTAATGGTGGTGGTTATGGCGGAAGTGGTGGTTATGGTGGTGGAAGAGACCGTGGTTATGGTGATGGTGGATCCCGCTCTCGTGGCGGTGACGGTGGAGACGGTAGCTGGAACTAGGTTTTGATGTTGTAGAATAGGGTTTATGATTAAGCCGATTGAAATTAGGTGTTCTATTTCGTGTGTTCGTAGTCTTGTTGTTCGTGGTTTTGACCTTTATATGTGGTTTTTTACAGTCTCTTATGAATGAAATTAAGGTGTTGACTTACAGTGTTTATTTTTATCAGCTTTATTGTTTTACGATACTTTAACGGAAATTTACCTTAACTAAGTTTTACCATCTTAAATAAGGTTATCTTAAGATTAACACCTTAGATAAGTTTATCTTAAGATTAACGATTAACGATAGGTGTTACACTTGTAGGTTTTACAAGCCTTTCTGCTTTCGAAAATCATTATTGGCATCACTCGTGACCGGCGGAGAAAATGTTTTATTTTCATCTTATAATAATCGATTTATTACTATTAGCAATCAACTAAGTAAGAAAATCGAGACAAATTTAAATTAAAAAGGTTTAATAATTCATTAGTTGCATGATTCATTATTTCGAAGAACCACGCTTAAACACTTCAAAACCTATTTTCTACATTATGTATATTATAAATTATGTACGAGTAATATAATTATTATTGGTACGCGATATTATTATTACAAAAGGTAATTGTTTAATAGTAAGGGTTGAAAGAAATAAATGTAGCAGATTATTTGTAAGACAAAATTGAATTATATATTTCTCCTATTTTCATGTATATCTCAATCTTTCAAATAAAATTATGTGACTCTAATTATCACTGTCAAGTCTTTAAAGGTAATAATTTCAAGTTGAAATTATTATAATTAATAAAATACAAATTATTTTATTGAACCGATTGTGAGTGACAATTATTATTTTCTTCCTTCTATGAAGATCTTGAATAATTAAATTTAATGTGAGTAGATCTAGTATGACTCGTATATGTCAAGTAAATTAAAAACCAAAATTTAGTCCCACATCAGTTGAGTTATTTCTTTTCAATTTTACTAAGCTATATAAAAAATAGAAATTCATGTGTTGAATCGAATGTTATTTTTCTCAAAAGGATTTCTTTAATTTTTAGGATGAGTATCACTCCCTTATATTTAGAAATGATTCTAATGATAGTTTAAAAATATTTATTTTCCATCTCCAGGTACATATTATATGTTTCTGTTTTCTTTATTATATTTGAAAATATTTTTATTATTTTTTTATGTTTTCTTTATGATATTTGGAAATGTTTTATTCCTTGTTTAATTTTTTAATATTTGTATTTACCATTTTCATAATATTCGGTAATGCTTAACATTTGTATGTTTCTCAATATTGTTCAATATATTTATTATAAATATAGAAACATATTGTAACATGGTTTGTTGCTGTATTTGAATTAGATGTCTTAAATAGATTATATAAAAAGTTAAATAACTCATTTGGTAGTGTCTTTTAACATAGATTGACACATGAAGTTTACTTTCTCAGCTATTAATACACACAATTTTATATAAATCTTTTAATAAAAAATAACAAATTATTTATGTATAGTCTACAGTAAACATTACAAATTATTAAAATTTTAAGAATCCGTTTTAATAGAACTAGTATGTGTCTTGGAGACACTTTATCAAATACCCACTTAACTCATAACAAAAACTATGCACAGTCATCTCACTCAATTCTCAACTCGCCTTGAATTGGTGCAGAAGAGTATTATATATATATATATATATATATACTCAAATAAAGAACAAGAAATTCTGGAGACATGTAGTACATTAAGAATACATGGTCTTTATTATATGTTTGGATAAAGTCTTAATCATCCATGTGTTATACTTTGCAGTAGTATTTATTAGAAGTTGAGATTAAACCTACTGAGGTTCATCTTCATTGGTATTTAATACAAAAAGACTTTCTTTTCTATCAAACAATTCCAATATCATCAATTTCTCTCTTGCTACCAACATGAATACAGAAATGGTCAGAAAATTACTTGAAATTTGACACATAAGGTTTCCTTTCAGAATCAAATGGCTTCTTTGCCAATGAGTTACAAAGGAATTCCCTCATCAACAATAGCTACGAGCTCGTACTTTTCAAAAACTTTCTGTGAAACATTTTTGAAAACAAGTCTTTTGCAAACAAGGTTTTTTTTTTTTGAAACAGTGATTAGTAACTGAGGTTGAAATTACTCGTGATTAAGGACACTTGAGTTGAGAGAAAGTGTTTTGTGTCATTGCAATATAAATGAATTATGATTGTGATGCCTCTGCAACATAACTTTTATTGGCAAGGAAAAAGCTAATCCAACTTCTTCACTTCACTTTATAAATGCATCTTACCAAACAAGTGTTGAATTTTGCTAATTTGATCATGTCACACATGAATCACCAAATGATTCAGATTTTTCACAACTCAACATGACAAACTTTGAAAACTTCATTGATGGCTAGGAGAATGAACTTGAATATTGACATGTGTATTAAGATGAAACATGTTGAACAAGATGGAAACACTTTTTCTTTTTTTTTTTCTTTTCCCTGTGAAAGAATTCTTAGACAAACAGAGATTTGAAAGTCTTATGTTTCTCGTGTCATCATTCTAAATGAGGCATTTGGTCAATTTGATGGAAGTTACTAGATTATTATGTCAAAAGAGTGAGTTTTGATTGAAAACTCTAGAGTTAATGAAACAATATTAAGATTAACCTAAAAAATAGAATAAAGTAAATTATTTAACCACAAAAACTTATAAGAATTTTAAAAAATAAATATTTTTTTTAAAAATTTCATACGAAGTATTTTTGTTTGCAAAATTAAAATCATGTTTGAAGTTTTGTTCTTCATCCAAAATCATTCATCAAAATGTAGCATTTAGGTCTAAAATACAATTTCTATATTTTTTTCTCGGTTGAATTTCAATCTTCCAGTACTCAACTTATTTTTGTGTGAATGTAAATACTTAATTTTTACAGGTTAAATACTTTATGTTTATAGTTAAATTAAATGCATAACTTTTTTAATCCAGAAGCAAATTTCTATCAAAAAAGCCCAAATCCCAATTTGTAACGAAATTTGAAATCTTGTAAGGGAAATTGCAAGTTGCAATTATTGTTTTAAAAATTGAACTGAAATTGATTTGGTAATATCTTTAACTCTTATAAAAGTGAAATATCTCGTTACTAACAAGAATGGACAGAAAGTTACTCAAACTAATTAAAATTAAGGAAAAATCAAGACAATATTGTTTGTGCCAATATTTTTTTTTATTTAATGTCAATTATAAAAAACCTTAAACTAAACAGAAAACCTATTTAGAGATTTTAACATGTATAAATGTTTTGCCAATTATTATTATTATTATATTTATCTTGAAAAACAAAACAAAAAAAGCTCAAATCCAAGTTGAAGTAATCTAAATCTTGGACTACACAAATGTTTCACATGATGATGAGGTAATGCTGCACTCAGTTTGATTTATACGAGGGAATATTAAGGGGCTTGGTACAGTTGTACTAAGCTGCAAAATCAAGTTACTTTTCACTTTTCTCTTTTTACCTTCTTTCTGATAAACTTTACAAACTCTATAGCACCTTGTTCAATTCTTTTATTCTTCTGTCATTAATTATATAATTTCAATGCGATTATAATAATAATGAAAAAACAACAACATTTGTTAATCCTTTTTAAAGGGTGTACGAGAATATCCTGATTAAGAATCTGGTATTGTTTTCTGAAACAGGACAATTCATTGAAAACTGAAACAATCTAAATTACAACTGCAGAAAAGAAAACACAGATAAACAAACTAGAGAGACATGGAAATAAAGATATTTCTGGAAATTCAAGGAACACCACATAAATGCTGCTAATAGCCGAGGATGACACGAACAACATCGTTTCCCATCATCAATTCAGCTTGAGATACTTCATAAGCCTGAGACAACCAAATAGTTAAAATAAAATTAAACATGTGTGCATCCTAGAAAATATCGAAATGACACGGAAAACACGACAAAATTTACTGCAGAATGCAAGAGAAGACTTATGGCATTACTCCCTCAATTTGCTGTCACAAAATGACCACATTATTTATTTGAGAAGGACTCGTCACTGTTTTTGTACTGTTCAAGTGTTCAACTATTTGGAAGCTATAGCAATGTGGCATAATATTCTCCAATCAAGGAAAAGTAAGCTTATTGCCACGGAATCTTTAGCCATCACTTTTCGCAAACACTTAAATTTTCACAGTCAAAATTTTTGTTCACAGTAATTTCGGTCCACAAGAATTCTGTGACCTTGTTATCTGGCTTCCATCACTGCAATGCTTCTACCACAGATTCAAAAAATATATTTTGACATAAAAATGTTACTGTGAAAGCAGTTACACCTAATTGCATCAAGCATCAGTTAGGTAGTAGCTAAATAATTGAGTGTAGAAATTTCAACCTGAAAACTCAAGGTCTATAACAAGTAATTTTTCTGTTCAATGGCACAAGAAAACGAAAAAAAAAGAAATGTCAATGGTTTTAGTCTGCGATTTCTACCTTCGTTTTCTTGCATTAGAGTGACCCAGTTGCAGAACAATGCTGCATAAATCGTCACCTTCTGCTACTTTTTTTATTCTGGCCACTGATTGTTAACTATCAAACAGTTTTGCATTTTGCAACTGTTTGTGTGATGATTAGACTAGTCAACCCAAGAGGGACGAACAATGGAACGATGATAGATTAGATGATAATGCATGCATGAGAAGGATCAAAACAAGAAAGGTAATGTGAAAAATGTTGTTACTTAAATGACATGCAAATGATTCAGCACACGAAAAAGAGTGGAAAACAGAGATTTGGTTAAGATGCATTACTTGTCTCCATCATCAACATTGTTGGTGGTGGTGGTGCTGCTGCTTCCGGTGGACCTGTATTTGGGAAGAGGAACACGACCAGATTCAATGTGTCTGACATCCTCAACGAGGATCTCATAGTGTTTCTTAACTTCATCAGGTGTTTTGTCACCAACTGCTGCAGCCACATTCTGCCAGCGATCAGGGGTATCCTTGTCATATTTGGCAAGTGCTTTCTCAAACAGCTTGTTCTGTTTTTGGGTCCAAGAGGACTCAGAAGGCTTTTGCTTGGTGAGAGAGCTTGAAGCCATGAGTGATGAAAGAAGAAAGAGACTAAGAGAAAAAAGAAGAAGAAATTTCTTTGGTTGAAGGGAAAGTTTGTGTGAGTGTGAGAATATGCAGGTGGTGGTGATGTGCTTATATATTGGTGAAGCTAGTGGGTTATAGGTGATTAGGGAATCTGAGTATGCAAAAGTTATAAAGTCTCGTGACCCGTTCGCATTGGAACCACGAAATGATGCAGTACAAGAAGATTTTATTGGCCATAGCTCACATTCAGTGAAGGGAATCGGTTTAAAAAGAATATGGTTCCAAAAACAAGACTTGATTTAGCTTGATGGTACCGTTTTGTGAAGCTTATTAATGCATAGGAATTTTCCCAACACACCTTTTGTACTTTCTGTTAACTATGCAACCATTAATCAACTTCTTAGCATCAAAATCAAAATCACTCCAGTAAGGTAAGAGTTTAATGCTTAACACTGATTAATTAATCTATATGATGAAACATGTTAATAACAAACTCTTTTAAAATTTGTGAAGATTCTGATTAGTTTCATAAATTTGAGATTGTATAGTTGGTTATTGAAGTGAGTTAAATATTATAATGGACGAATAGAAAGAATTGAACGATCAAAATCCATAAATTCATTGTTGAATTTATTTAATGTGTGTATCGGAAAGATTTTGAGTTTGAATAAAAAATAATACATTTGAAAGTATATACTAATTTGTCAATTTAGTAGTTGAAATGTGAGGTTTAGTCTTAGTTTCACTTTAAGGTGCATTTGATAGAAAATTACTACCACAAAACATTGCTATGTTTATAAAAGTTTCAAGTTTCCAAATTAGGTTAGGTGGGTTGAACATTTGAAAATTTGTTAGAATTTGAGAGTTATTTGATGAGATTTTTGTTATCATTTATTTTTTTTTAATTGAAATAAATTATTTACGAGTATAACAAAATGTGTAATTTTTTGTTTTTTTTTTTATCAGCATACCATCTATTGAGTAAATATAAGTACTTGCAGTAAGTCTACAATATTCTCTTTGGGATTATCTATATTAAGTTTGTTGTGGCGATAAAACATTCTTTTGATAATATACAACACTTGAAACATTGTTGAGTGGTTAAACTCGAAGGAAAATTTTGACTTTCCTATTTTGTATTTAGTGTATTTTTGATAGCTGCAAATGACCACCTTTATCTCAATCATAAATTTAAACCACAAACATAAGTAAAAAGGATTTTGATTGAACTCATTTATGATTTGATAAGAAGATCATTACAAAACTTACTGCATATTTTTTAATTCAAGAAAAACTACTTCTTACCACTTTCTAATCAAACTGAAGTTTTGAATTTAAAACAATTTCACCTGTACAAAACAGTGGTTGTTTTTTTTACAAAACAAAAATCAATTCTCACTATTCCTCCAAGAAAATCAAACAAAATGATAAAACGTTGCTTTCAATGTGAAAGTTAAAAAGATAATTTTTTACTTTGAGGCGAGGCACACTGAGATCAAACACACCCTCAAAATAATATTGGAGATGGGATCATTTATGTTGTGTAACATGAGATTTGATCTCACTTATATATACTATTATGACTTTGCATTATATTTATTCAATGTAAATGAAATTATTTATGTCATGTAAAGTAAGATTTGTATTCACTTATATATTGTAAATCTGTATCATTTCTAATCAATATAAAATCTTCAACATATGAATTTACATTATTTCTAGTCGATATGAAATCTCTAACACGTGAATCTCTCGTCGATGTGAAATCTTTAACATGGTAACACAGTAATGCTGGTTTCTCACCCTCCCAAATGAATGACATGATGTAAGACAAGGTGGCAGCAAATAGTTTAATTTAAAGTTGGCAATTCATAGTAGTATAGTGTGCATGAAGAAAGTTTATTGGATGGGGTTTTTGGTATTCCATCGAAATTAGACTCAAATATTTGGAGTTAGAGATAAGTGTTCACAGGTATCTAAAAAAGCAGTGGTCATCACTTATCACTAACGTAATCTGAAAGACTGAGAAAAATTTGGCAAGAGGGGGGAAAGAGTTAAATTTTCAGCGTCTCACAAAAAATATTTTATTGTATTCAGTTCGTGAGATATTTAGAGATGGATTTTCCCAACCTTTGCTCAGAGCAACATTCCAAAAGGTTGTAAGGCTACCTGAAACCCGTACTACGATATCACCATACCACGTTTTTTTCTTCATGTTTTCGTAGCATTTTAAATATATCTCTTTTTTTTGTCTGGTTGGGCATTTGAAGGATTGTGTGTCGTCTCATTGGTGCAACAGTGAAGTACCGTTTTCATTTCTCCATAACCAGGATAAGCTCGTAAATCTCTACCCTCTTCCACTTTCTTTTTCTTTATAAACCTAACCTTCGCGTTGATCAATGTATCAAGGTTTATTCATTCAATATATTTAATAATTTCACATCGTTTAAGAGTCAAGATCAAGAATAATTTAAATACACTTTCTTTCTTCGTCTCTTTTAAAGATACAACCGTGATAAAAGTTTTAACCTCAAAAATAAACAATGAGATTGGAAAGAGTTATATGAATTTGGATTTTATGCTGAACATGAGGTTGAAAAGAATAATATGAATTTGGATTTTCTATTGGATTTTTCTATATTGTTCCTCTACTTTATCTTCACAATATACTGACGACCAATGATACAAAACAATACCCAGAGAATCTTATTTATGTTTAACTTTCTATGTTGCTTCATTGCATAAGTTCATGTACACATCATGCAGTCACTGAATATAGTTGTGATTTTCTTTTCCTGATAAGAAAATAATTTTATATTTAATTTTGCTTGTATGAAAAATATTAATTGAACTGTGCATGTTAGCCTCATCTTCTTTAAATCAAGAAAAAGAAATTGATTCATTGAAATATTAACTTGGAAAGTTAATTATGTATGCATGGCAATAGATATATGCATTCAAATTCAATGAACTAAGTCGTTTATAGTAGCTTTCATAACACATAGAGCTGACTCATCAGCTCTGTGTTTTTTTTTTTGCCTTCAAATATTTTTGGTTTTGCCAAACAAAAAGAAAGTTGCAGGTTTTATTCAAAAAAGGTAATTCACTAACCTTTTCTTTTCTGGTGTTCTCTAAATCCTCTAGTCATAACCAACCCAGGAAGCACTTTTTGTGAACCTTTGAAAAGTTATATTCATGAATCATTAGTTATTCCCTTTAATGGAACTATATATACTAATGAAGTGGAGTGAGTGGTCCTGTTTCTGAAGGTCTGATTTTTGTAGAATGTAGGTTAAGTTAAGTGAATGATGAGAGTCTACATTGCTCAACAAAACCTAAGGTCCAAGATCATTGGGGTATTTAATGTCACAAAAAGGAACTTGGTAATTCACCACTCACACTGGTCCCTGAAATCTCATGGAAAAGTTTGAGAGAATCTTAAAGGGATAGAGCGATTGAGAAAAGAGAGATAGTGTTCTTTATACCTTGAAGGCGTAATGGAGATAAGTAGATAAAGGTTTCAATTTTGGGAACCAACCAATTAGAATCATATTGGTTCAATAAGAAAAATAACATAAAAATTTAACAGAAAATTTAAATTCAAATTTAGAAAAATATAGAAAAGTGTGAAGGTTTAAAATGACGAGGATTGCACCTGTTAGCGGCCTGATATTGGAGGGAATCGAATGTTTCAACATTAATACTATGTTAAGAAATGAACTTTAGACCTAACTCAACTCTATAAAATCAACTTATAAAATGAGAATTGTACTTTTTTTTATATATTATGAATTGATCTTGTATCTGGAACTTCCAAAGTATTGAGACATAAAAGTTAAGTCATGCCACTTTATTTGGGAGCAAACAATAGGTGTTGACACTTCAATGCAAGGGTGCAGGGATTGATTCTACACTACAAACCTAACAACATTTTTTTCCCTTTTTTAATTGTTGGAGTGAACATATGCTAGTTACAAAACTTAATATAAATCATAATCAATTTTAATTCGATGTCTTTAACATGAATTTTCTTTAAAATATTGAATGAAACCATGGTTGTAGAAAAAAAAAAAACTGAATTTTAGTGACACTATACTCAATGAATATTCAACTTTAATAGAACAGTTTCATAGGATTCAATGTTTTCTCTACTGTGTATAAATACATGAAAAGGATCTTTGTTTTAGTGGACCACACATGGTTTTCAAACCCATAAAAAGTGGACTTCGACCCAAAATATTTATGTCCATTTACAACTTCACCACACAAACACAAAATGAGAATTGATATTTGTATCTCTAGGTTTTACTATGTACCCCCTTTCTTTATCTCTTTATCAAAATTACACACTTTCCGGAAATTAATTTAGAAAGTCAATCTTAATATAAATTTGATCCCATTAATGAATCTAAACTTCAAATTCAAAATTTGTTTTTTATATTTGGATTTGATATACCTGACATGAATCATCTGAGCTTGTTATTTACACGCTTAATAATGACAAACATTATGTGTAAGCTACATTTGATCTTTTATTGGCGTTTCCCAACCCGCCAATAAAATCTACTGTGATATTAAAGCAACTTGACATGTCGTCGAAAATTTCAATTTTTAATCATAAAAAATCATAAAATAATATATCTTTAAAAACATAAGAAAGGAATAATATAAAAATTTATTAAAAAAAAAATTCAAATTAGGGTAAACTTGCTTCATGGTGATCACAATCTACTTCTGTTTTATCTAACAGGTTTAATGTTCATAATTTATTAAAAGGAGGACAATGACGTAATTACATTATTAACTCATGCATGCAACATAGTTTTTCACATCGGTATTAATTATTATTTGTCAAGTACAAAAAAATAAGGTAGGAAACATTTATATAATGTGTGTATATATGTTAGATACATTTTATGGAATAAAAGATTACTATTTAATTTAAAAGAAACACTTACATTAAATTTTTATTATACATTCACAAATTTAAATTTATATAATTTTTTTTTCAAAAGAAAAAAATAAAAGATACTAGTTTACTCACAGTTGGCAACAACTATATTATGGTTTTTGAATCAGTGGGCATTGTTCATTTTATATATTCTCTGTGTAATGGGTCCAAAGAAAAAAAGATGGAGAATAGAATAGAATGTAATGGTTCCAACCAAGCGCGTATGAAGATGCCATTATATTCTTTTCATGTATCTATGTCATTATATAAGCAATAAGTAATATTTTTTTTTACTAATTTTATTTTAATTTAATATCTTTTAAATCAGAATAAATATTTATTATAAAAATATTATATATAAAATAAAAATAATTTTTATTATAAAAAATATTTATATTTATAATTAAAATTTTATTACTTATTATTATTAAAAAAACAAACATAAGTGTTCCTAGTATATATATTTTCACTAATAAAAAATAGTTTGTTTATGAGTTAATTTGTAAAAGTTATTTAATCTAACCTTTTGAAAAATTTATATTGCTGATGCAAGAAAGTATTAATATTTACATAACAAGTTAGTCTTTCACATTACATATTACATATATAAGGATTACAAATTTATTTTTTATTTTGACATTTATCACTAAAGTTATAGATTAATCTAGGAGATGCAAAGATTCATTTAAAACATTAACATATCGATTTTTTTTTATCATATATTTGAGATATGTTAATAATACCATTAATATATATAAATTCTTCATTATATATTTCAGATAATTATGTTAGCTAGGCCTATACTATACCATATTATTTTAACCAGACTATCTTCATTTAATCAAACATTATTTTTATATTTAACCAATTTTCGTCAATGAGTCTTAACTTTAATAATTTTATTACTTGAAATTTTGTTAATATTTTATAAATTTATTATTTAAAATAATTTATAATTTATTTACCTGTAATCATGTAACTTGTAGATTTTTTATTTGTTTACTGATAGTTTTGTTGTTTTGAAAATACTAATGAACTAACTTAAGAAAAACGGTATTTGTTAGGAAATATTCTAATGTATGTTACATTTTTTCTATTTATTACCTAAAAAATATTTGTTAATTATTTACTAACAATTTTATATCTGGAAAAAATATTTTTTTTAAATACTTTTGTTACTTTAAAATAATTTAAAATTTTTCTTTGTACAATATTATGAAACAAATCAACCAACTCGAGATGAGATGTGAAATTGAAAAGGATTAAAGTACGCTATTTTTTCTATTTTATTTAAATAATTTTTTACTTAAATTAGTATATAAATTATATATTCATCGTTTTTTTTTTCTGCTAATAATTCTTACTATGTGAAAAATTCAATTTAGTTTATTTTTTGAGCATTCTTTTGTATCATGGAGCAAATGAACTAACTCAAGAAAAGCAATCTGCAATTTTTTTTATTTCTTTTTATAAATTTGTTAATCGAAATAATTTATTTACTCATAATCTAACCCAAAGAATCTGTATTTCTTTCTATAACTCTGTTACTAAGAATAATTTTCAATTTATTAACTTTTTGAATTATTTTCCATCATGAAGAAAAATAACTTAAATCTAGGAATGTGACAATAACCATTAAGCTTTTAAAAATATTCATTTTTTTTTCTTCTTTATATCAGCAGAAGAGAAAACTCAATTTGTATGTATATTTCTCACTTGAAACAGTTCATAAGTTATATACTCGAAATTTATATATATATATATATATATATATATATATATATATATATATATATTTCTAATTTATTTGATTTTTTAAACATTCTTTTATAATATTTTGTGAAACAAACAAATAAATAAAAAAAAAACAAAA
>Ga0099822_1005587_pt1 | contig 16426 bp, 5 predicted proteins | sample CowpeawhiteBW_FD_76839 | JGI IMG/M metagenome (GOLD analysis project Ga0099822, IMG submission 76839) | Root nodule microbial communities of legume samples collected from California USA - Cow pea white BW | ecosystem: Host-associated > Plants > Roots > Nodule | place: USA: California | collected...
CTAAATAAAAAAAAAAAAAAACTCGAAAACCCTCTCTCAAATACACAGACATCAACACAACCCACCTTCCACATTATTTCCGAAGCAGGTTTAAGACAAAACAACAACATTCAAAGCTACAACTAAAATCAATTAAAATTAACATACACACGTACCGTGAAAAATGAAGAACCGGCGGGAAGAGAAGAAACGCACTTGCCGACGACGCTGGGGAGAACAATGGTGTATGGAGAAGAGAAAAGGATGGCGTGGGTGTTGTTGTGTGGGAGAAGAGGGAGAAGGTGGGTGCTGTTGTGTGGGAGAAGAGGGAGAAGAAGGAGAAGAGGGAGAAGGGGATGAAGAGTGTGTGGAGGGGGTGCAGAGAGTGCTGCGCAAAGAGTGCATAGAGTGCATAAAATAAAGGTCAAAGAGATTCCATGTGCAAGGGATGCAGAGAGTGCAGAAAATCTGCTTTTGGGGGTGCAGTACGGTGAGGCACGAAATTTTGGGGGTACACTGCGGTAAAAAACATTAACTCAAATTTTAACCATGGACAAAGATAGAATTAAAGTAGATTTTGGGAGTACAGGAGAAATAAGAAGCCCCCATAATTTATTTATTTTATATAATGGCCCTTCTAATTGGGTTTCAGTGATGACCCATTACAATAAAGGCCCATTATGAGTGTGGAATAACGAAGACCAGAAAAGAACGAAGGGGTGACGAAAGAAGAGGACGATATTGATGATGATGATGATGGAGAATTGAGGTTGAGGTGAATGTTGGAGTAAGAGTAACACAGCAATGGCATTGAGACTGAGACCGAACATATTTTCTGTTGGGTCACCTTTTGTGCAGTTTGGTTCTTCTGCAACTGCCTTCTCATTATCACAAGCATGCTCTGTTCCAAACCTGGGTTTTCATCCCCTACGCTTGCAACGCAGAAAAAATCTATCCCCAACAACATTCTTTGTTCGGGCTTCTAGAACCGAGTCCAAAGGTGTTACCTTGGGATTCAGGGCACCGGAATTCGAGGTTTTTACCTTCCCCTCTGCACCATTTTTTTTTTAGTTTTTGTTTTCTTTGGGGAACATGGAATGGAGTAATTATTATATGATTTATTTATTTATTTTGGATGGATTGAAATTGTATCAGCTTCCGGAGCCCCTTACTGGGAAGGTTTGGACATTAGAAGATTTTGAAGCATATCCAGCTCTACTGGTAAGATGCCACTATCTTCATTTTTTCTGCCTTTTGTCAACTTTGTTTGTTTTTCTCACTTCATTGATTGTTCATTCTTATGTTATGTTTGGAGTCTTTAATATATAATTGGGAAGAGTTTATTTAACTGTCCAAGTGTTAGCATTTTCATGCAACTTTTGTATTAAAGTAGATATTGCAGAATAATAGTTGCAAGTAAGTAATTCCCTTTTTGCTTATGGGATGCTTATGTCTTCGTTCGTACAAGCTAAAAGAAATTGAGGGAAACCATTTTCGTGGCTAAAATTTTGTGAAGTGTTATGGTTGTTCTTCCTTATGAATTACGATGCATAAATTAAGACCTTTCTCTAGTTCTTAATTTGGTGACATTTCGATATTCTCTAGTTGTTAAAGTAGTGACAATAGGCAAAGTAAGACCCTGCTCATCCTCCTATTTTTTGCGGTCATGCAGGTTATGTTTCTATGCAACCACTGTCCATTCGTTAAGCACCTGAAAAAAGACATTGTAAAGCTTACAAAATTCTTTATGGAGGTAGTCAAATCAATTACCCGGGAAGAAACATACTACTTTCTTCACAAGTAAAATATGTTATAAGAATATTCTTTCCTCTTTGTACAGAAAGGACTTGCTGTAGTTGCTATATCTTCAAATTCCGTAGCCACACACCCCCAGGTTCTAGTAACTTCATATCCTGGAATAAAGCTACATTGAAAGTATTGAATGACTTGTGCAACTTGGAATTGTGCCTCACAGGATGGTCCAGAATTCATGGCAGAAGATGCTAAACTGTTTAAATATCCTTTTCCATACCTATATGATGAGGTATGCTTTTACATTCTTCAGTAACATTATCTGAGTTGGACTCCTTTAGCCTACAGTTAATGACATGATCTTTTTCCATGTAAAGCAGTGGTGAATATCATGTTGATACTGGGATGATGAACCTAAATAACCAACTACTTAAAATAATATTAAACAGTTATCCAAACTCTGCCATTAAAACCTAAGACCATCTAGAAAAAGGAGGTCAATCAATTTTTTGTTTTTATTGAATTATTTAATTCACAAACTAATGTACGTATTTTTATGATGTGAATATCAGAACCACATATTGAAATGTCAATAATTTATTATTATTATCCATATGTTCAATTCAGAATGTCTTAAAAGTTCTGCATTTTCCAGATCACTATAGCATATTTATATTAAAACTGGAAAGTCTTTTCTGATAGCAATGACTCAAATTGAATAGAAGCTTTATCTGGAATGTGATTAAACACTGATATTTGATGAATTTTTTTTATGCAGTCGCAGGATGTTGCACGGGATTTTGGAGCTGTTTGTACCCCAGAATTTTTCCTTTTCAAAAAGGCAATTACAATTACAACCATCATTATTCATTGTACTGCACATTGATCAGCATGATTTGATTAGGGGTTAAACTAAACCCTCAAGTGTCAGTGTATATATCATATTTCTATAAATTAATAACAGGCTGGTCGAAGGCCATTTGAGCTGGTTTATCATGGCCAATTTGATGATTCACGGCCAAGTAATAATGTACCAGTCACTGGAAGGTTGGTTTCTTATATTGAATTACCATTGAACAATTGTTCAAACATTTTTTATTTCTTGGCAGTAGTAACCATTTATATTTCTATATAAAGAGACTTGGGCTTGGCAATAGATCGTGTTCTTAGTGGCCAACCGGTACCATCAGTGCAAAAGCCCAGGTACTTTCTACATATTGTTGTCCTTTAAATTGTTTGAGAGTCTTTCAAGCTTAGGCCTATGTTACATTTACGTTGTTTTTCTACTTGTATAAAGTGTTGGATGCAGCATAAAGTGGCACCCAGGGAAGAAGTTTTGATCGATAAACCGTAATTATCCTGTTCAAAAAATACTATTCAGTGAGTTAAAGTTTCTTTTTCAGGCTTTTCTATGTTTTATGTAATGTCACAAACCATATTACAATCTTACACCTGCTTATTGTTTTCTCAGTGTTCCTCTCCACCTAGAATTTTGGTAAGTGTGGCATTCAAGGAAATGGTGTCATTTGTGGTTCTTATGGATACTGCTATCTCACTGAAGTTGTGTGCTACATTGAGCTGATCAAAATATTGAAACACCATTTGATCGCACGAGGTTCGGGTGTCATTGTTCTTTGTATCTTATGTTATAATTGTAATAATGTCATGAAATTTGTTTTGCAATCCTCCTGGAAATACAATCATATTTTCTTTTGTTATAAGCTATTTATGATATTTTCTAAGGGTACAATGTCCATGTACTATATATCCACTTACACAACAATCTGTGATGTCATACTGTTTTATACTGTAATGCTTAACATGTTTTCTCATTTTTAATATGTAGAACTTGAAATGGATTATTTACACTGTAATGTATAATAATATTAGCTTTTTATTTATTTTTTGCATTAATAATATAGGACAATAAAACTCTAAAAGTATACTCATAGAACCAAAGTAAACTTCATTAATATCATTTCATCTCATGTTTGGCCTCTCTTTCTGGGACGCATAATTGAGAAATCATGATGGGGTGTCCGTGTGATTTGTCTTATAATTGATACTTTCCAGTTTCCAAGTGTTGCGGTTGCTGAAGACCATCATAACATGGTCCAGTTCTTTCAATGTAAATTGCTTAACCGTTTTAATGAGGCGAAACAGGTAAACGAAGTAACTTTAAAGTACCAAGTTATGGACCCCAAAAAAGTACCAAGATATTCTGCTCCTTGTGTTTTATCTACAATTATTTACTTGTACTATCACACTCCACTACCCTTGCTTCCACCTTTTTTTATTGATCAAGCATTGTCTATTTGTCACCTGTACCTGAAACACTTTACCTATAATTAATATCTCTATATCTGCTGTTATTATTTTAGCACAGAAAGATTTGTGATGAAATTCACGAAAAGATATGATTGATTATTAAAACAATTATAGTGGTAATTAAGTTTTTAAGGTTTTCTTTATAGTAAGTTACTTTTTATGTAGGAATCTGTTATTAGTGCTGCTGTTTGTATTTTCTAAGGACGAAAATACTTTAGTAATTTTATCTTCTTACATTTTTAATTTAGATGATAATGGTTGTTAAACAAAACTGAAAGAAAAATGTCTACAAAAACTGGGAGAGAGAGAGAGAGAAACATACTTTAACAGAATTATTATTATAGAATTAACGGAAGTAACTTGCTAACAAAATAAAACTTTATAAAAATAAATATCACTATATAAAATCTAAAAAATCAAATAAAATAACACTAATATGGGAATGATAATCCATTCGTATAGACTTTTCTAGTGAACAAAACCTTTACTTCTACGTTTTGTGGACTTTCCTAAATTCTTGCACCCTATTTCTATGGTTGTATTGTAAGTGGAGGAAAATAGAGAATGACTTTCACGTGCCATGTCTACTGCTGTTTTTTCCTACCTTTTCTTCTTTTCTTTCTGTGAATGTCCTATTTTTACCTTGAAATGGAGTGGATGAAACACAAAACAGACATCTCTAAACCTGTAATTTGTAATGTGCAGTAGATGTACAAGGGTGAAAGAGAAAATGTTATATATATATATTAACCACAATTTTTTATCGATAGAGGAGAAAAACTCAAGATCTCTTATGTCTTCTATTATGAACTTATTAATCCAACCTTATAATTTTTAAATATTAATTGAAGAATTGAATTCACAAACTCTTTCATCTTTCTTTCTTTTTGCATATTTCCTATTTTTAAGTTCAAACACAATAAAATTAGAGAGAAAATGCTTTACTTTGTACGATTTATTCTTTTTGTGTTTTTATCTCTCTTCATTATAATAAGTAATAAACATGAGGAAGAAGATATGCGCATAAAAATGTTGTTATATTACATGAAGTATTGTATAAATTACATTTCTTAAAATGAAATTTACACTTCTTTATTTCAAAAACCTAAGCTCACATAAAATAACTTTTATAACTGAATTTTAAAATTGATTTCTGGTTCAGAACAGTTTCATACTACTTCAATAAATCCAAATCAGTTTTTATATAAATGTATATTTAAATCCAAACAAGTTTTAATGATTTTGTTCAGAATTTTGAAAAAAAGAAAGAAAACAAACCATGCTCCAAAAGAATAAGAAAAAAAAAAAATCATATTGACTTCTACAATTTAACACCTATTTTATATTTTCTAATATAGTTTAGTATGAAATATTAATTAATGTATCATTATATTTTCTTTTTAAATAATTAATGTCCAATATTATGCAAACATGAAACGAACATCATTGGCTGTTCCCACTGCCCCATTAGGGCACTTGAACAAAACCAGAAATTTTGTTTAGAAGCATTCACACCTTAACTTCTGAAAGTCCCTTGAATTCGAACTATAGTCATTATTATTACATCATTTGACTGTTTTCTAGTTCTTCAGCTCTTATCCTGACACCAGTAGGGTTAATTTATATGTGTTTGTGTTTGTAAGAAACAAAAACACCAGTAGTTACTCCGTGCTGTCCTCTTGAATAGATTCATCTTTGTCTCCTGTTTTTGTTTCCTCCAAACGTGGTTTATTGTGCTCCATTTGTTCTCTTTGTTGCTGATGCACGCAGTTCTATATTTCCTCAAGTATATAAGGTACAAATGAAATGCTGTTCTACATAAACTGAACTACGTACAGTATTTTGTTACTGGGCAAAATAACTAGATATATTAACTATCTGATTACAGAGTTTAGTGTTGTAAGGGAAAACTAGTAGTTAATTGCTTGGTTTGTAACCAGGCATGCAGATAAGATGTATGAAACTATGTGTGGGCCAAGGATGGTCACCTATCACATGAATAAAAGCAAGGACTTCTTTTCACTGACATGGGCACGAGCTATCTCTATCTATACATAAATAATTGGTGGGAACATTTATGAAGGCTTGTGGTCCAGGTGCTTCTCTTCTCTATAATTTTGCGCTTTAGAGGTTTATGCCAGGAAAGAAGGCACTGTCAACTCTTGCTTTTCAATGGCCCATCTCTCCAGTCCCTTGAAAGCTTTGTTCGTATGCTAAGGCCCCTTCTCTAACAAGTCATTATTAGCAAGGTTAATTGAACCAAAGCTCTGAGGCACGGTACCACTATTAATTTGTTTACTTCTGCCACTGTTGTCGGCAAAAGCAGGTTCTTAGATTGTGTGAGAGGGACTAGTCCTACACCATTTTCTTCATGGATTTTAGTGCAATACAAGCAACAGTTTGATACTTTATTGCAACAACGCTCTTCTATTCTCATTGAAATGCAAGTTTCTGGCGTTATCTCACTTGTTTTTAACTCGAGTTTATCTACAGAAAGAACATAATTGTGTAGTGAGGAATTGCCATAAGATAACATATTGCTCTTGAGTAAAAAGATATGGACATGTGGATGTGGTCTTTGTTGAATAGAGAGAGGCATAGTTTTTATTAAACAATTACCACCGTGGTTGTAGAATCCATCCACCAATTATGTTTTGTGCCTTTCTCTTTCTAACAACATCATATCTCCTAAAGAGAAGGATCCAAATCCATATAATACTAATCTATACAAATAATTTGTCACTTGAAAAAAAATTAACAAATCTAGTAATCAAATTGGTGGCTAAGAAGAAGAAGAAGAAGATGTTGATTCTATTATTAATGGTTCACATGATCTGGAGAAACTTGAACAGTGAACTGCTGCTTTTGGATTCACAACCATGCCTTTATGGAGAAAATTTGGTTTTTCGAAGTCATCATTTTCAAGCCTGATCTCCTTGAGCATTGCTGTTACGTCTTTCATAGTAGGCCTTTCTTCTGGTGATGGATTCACACAGAGGAGAGCCACTCCTAGAACTTGAAGCATCTCAGAGGTTTTTGTTCCACTCTGCAATACTAGTTGCTGATCAAGGATGGATGTAAATTCCCTTCTTTTCTCTCGTATTTCGTTGCTAACCCATGTGACAATGTGGGCACCCTCTGGAATACTGTTATCAGTTGGTTCCATCCCCGTTAAGACCTCAAGAAGTACAACACCGAAACTGTACACATCACTCTTTTCTGTGATCCTTAAACTGTATCCATATTCTGCAGTTTGAGAGATAATGCTGAGGTGATTAGTCAGCAGTCACAATCCATTGGGATAATGACCCAAAATGGACAAAAATACGAAACAAGAATAAAAGAAGATTAAAGTAGGATATAGCTCTTAATTCTAATACGGTTTCAGGAAACTATTATGGAAAGAACAGCCTAATTTTAAAATAAAAAATAAATGTCTTAAAGTGTGCACGCGCAGGTTTTTTTTTAATGTACCAAAAGAGAGAGTAAAGGAATGTCTTAAAGAATAGAAAGGCAGTGATTTTTTTAATGACTTTTTGACAAAACAATGATGTAAGACTGAGTTTTCTTAAACGGAACTGCTGTTTTAGAATGACAAACTTTTATACTCACCAGGAGCAATGTATCCATAAGAACCTGCAACTGTATGAGAGGCCCCTGAACACTCTGAGGAACTCACGAGCTTTGCAAGGCCAAAATCTGCAAGAAAGGCTTCAAATTGTGGACCTACTAAGATGTTGTTAGCCTTAATATCCCTGTGTACGATTGGAGGGATACAATCATGATGAAGATATTCTAAACCATGAGCTGCTCCCAGTATGATCTTATACCTTGCATCCCAATCCAAGAACAATCTCTTTTCATGAAGCAGTCCGAACAAACTTCCATTACATATGTAATCAAACAAGAGCAATCTAGTTCTTCCATTGTCACAGCAACCTAAAAGTCTCACTATATTCTTGTGTCTTATTGATCCAAGGGTCTGAACTTCTGCAGTAAACAGATCTCTCTCTGGTGGCTCTTCCTTCTTTATTGGCCATAGCTTCTTCACTGCAATAATCTGTTTCATAGGAGTCTCTACGCGATAAACAATTCCTGAGCAACCCTTTCCGACAATGTTTGATTCTGACAACTTTGTTAAAATGTCATCAATGGAGAAGTTGACTTTCTGGAATGGAGTGAAAGCCCATTCCATTTCATCACTATCAAAATTCCTGCCAAAGTTTCCCCCATGAATACGGAGAGCTAAAATTACTCCACAAGTGACAAAAACAGAAGTTAAAACAACCCCAAGGAAAGTGTAGACAAGAACATTTCTTATTGACTTGTTGAAGCCCTGGCCATTTTCACTTGTATAACATTTGCTGATGCAAAGGTCAGGGTTACCAGCAAATGCAGCGGAGGGTAGATCCCGGAAGAACTTCGTATCAGGAAGAGTACCAGAAAAGCTATTATAGGAGACATTTAAAGACACGAGATTGTCAAGACTAACCAATACAGTGAGTGTACCTGTGAGCTTGTTGTGAGAGAGGTCCAAGATGGATAGTTTTGAGAGATTTGAGAAGGTCCCTGGAATGGGGCCACTAAGTGAATTCCAACTCAAGTTCAAGAGGATATCTAATCCTTGCAAATGACCAATCTCATCTGGAATAGAACCAGTGATCCTATTGTTACTTATATCCAGCAACTGCAAATCCTTACACTGCCCCAGTGTCCCTGGGATCACACCAGAGATAAGGTTTCCACTTAAAATAAACTTATTTAGAGATTTCAGTTTGCCCAAATCCTCCGGAATGCTTCCCGTTATTCTGTTTGCAGAAAGATCTAACACATTGAGACCAACTAGGAATTTCAACGAGGAAGGAATGCTTCCTTCCAGCACATTGCAGTGCAAGTCAAGCAATTCTAGATGAGCACAGTTACCTATCTCAGAGGGAATATCTCCACTGAGTAGATTATTTGACAATTCAAGAAAGCTCAAACTTCTTAAATGACCTATTTCTGGTGGAATTTGACCAGTAAAGTTATTTGATCCCAGCCGTAACCTGATCAAACTAGTGCAACTGCCAATATCAGCTGGAATTTGACCTGAAAGTCTGTTTGATATCAGCAACAACTGAGTCAAATTCCCCAGATGAAAGAGTGCACTTGGAATAGAGCCAGTGAGGAAATTGTGCGAAAGATCAAGTGCTTCAAGTTTATCACAGTTGGAAAGTTCTGTTGGTATACTTCCATTCAGTTGATTCTGCCAAGCATAAAAGAGGGTGAGTTCCTTCAGTTGTCCCATAACAGGTGGAATCTGCCCGGAGAATTTGTTGTTGTCCAATTCAAGTTGCTTTAGCCTGGAAAAGTTGCCAACATAGGAAGGTATTTCGCCATAAATACTATTATCAGACAAAAGAAACTCCTCCAGAAAGAGTAGATTACTGAGAGTCCCAGGTATCTGACCCTCCAGAGAATTCAAAGAGAAATCTATAACCTTGAGATTTGTGCAGTTACCAAGACTTTCCGGAATGGTCCCAGTTAAATTGTTCTGCCACAGCAACACCCTCCTCAGGTTTTGCATGGAGCCCAATTCATAAGGAATGTTTCCAGAAAGCTGGTTTTCATACAGAAACAAATCCTCCAAGGCTGAGCAGTTCTGAATCTCTGCTGGGATATGACCTGAGAGATGCGCCGTGTAGACTGAAAGTGTCTTGAGATTTTTAAGCTCCCCTATACTCGGTGGAATCTCCCCAGAAACCCCAGTAACTGCAAGTCCCAGAAAAACAAGGGCCTTGCAGTCTGATATCTGCATTGGAATTTCTCCATGAATACCTGGATTTCCTCCTGCTCTAAGAGTTTCCAGATTACTCAACTGCCCTATTTCTCCAGGTATCATTCCAGATAGCTGGTTGTCGTAAAGTGCCAGATGCTGAAGCTTTGAACAGTTTCCAATTGTAGTTGGAATTCCACCCTTCAAGGAATTGGAATTCAACAATAACAACTGCAGCTTAGCTAGCATTCCTATTTCTTCTGGAATGCTTCCTGACAAAGCATTGAAGCTAAGATCCAAAGTGACCAAGGAGGACAAGTTTCCCACTGAACCTGGAATCTCACCCGTGAGATTCCCACTTGAGATCACAAGAGTGGTGAGGTGGCCAAAAGAAAGGACCTGCGTTGGGAAGCTGCTACGCATATCTATGGATGTTATTATGATCTCTGACACAAACCCTTCTTTGGAACATGTTATGTAATCCCATGTGCAAGGATCTTGATCTGTTGGATCCCATGAAGAGAAGGCAGAGACAGAGTTGGAGGAGTTAAATGTTGAAAGCCATGACAGTAGAGAGAGGCCTTCCTGGTTCAGAGCAGAGATGGAAGGACACAAGGAGATATTAAGAAACAAGATAAAAAGAGTTAATGCATTTCTTGACATGATGAGGTGGTGTTCTGCCACTGTTGTATCTCATCCAAACATAGCAGCACTAGTCTCTAAGTTACTATGCCCTCTTTTGCACCATGGTTGGACATTGAAAGTCTCTTATCTCCATTTAAGTTTACTGATGAAGATGTAGACCGTTCCTTACTCTTTAAACACTGCTTCACTTTTATATTTGTGGTGAATTTACAGCAAAGCCCGAACAAAGAAACAGACAAATTAGAAGCATCATTAAGCAGACAGAAAGGTAGGGAAGACGAGGTACTACACGATTTTCTACTTCACTTGTCTCTGTATTATTTAACCCTTCCTAGCTGTAATCCTTATCGCTACATATTTACTGATAGCTTCTGTAGTGGGAGTGTTTTCATAAATTTAAAAGTCATTTCTTTTAACTTGAGATAATTCTAATTTCTATTTTAAGCTCTTGAAGATTGAACACTTCGAAAGAAAACTCCTTAAAACTTTTAAATTTTATACGTCATTATTGGACGTGTTAAGAGTGTGTTAAGCAACTCTAATGATGGTTTATTTTTTACTATTCAAGCGTACACTAAGCAGTCTAAAAATTTATTTACCAGATTTCTATGAAATCTAAACATTTCTCTTGCAAGATTCTAGAGAGAGTAAGGGAGCAATATAGAAGATCTAATGCAGTAGAATATCCATTGGGAAAATGACTTGATTGCCTTTTATAGTGTCTAATGGGTCCTGTGCATCCGCTACTTGCAGAGAGATACAAATTTGGAAAATAGAATTATAGAAAAAGGGCAAGTATTGCTATAATTTGACACAACATTCTTATGGTGGATATACTTTGAAACCTAAATGTAACTGGCTATTCTGCAAGGTGGAGGTCCAAAATCTAATCTATTTTCCCTGTATGTAGTCAACATGCACAAAACAAAATGAAATCCATAAACTTGTATACCAAATTTGAATGGAAGTATAAGGAATATTACTGTTTATTCTGATTGTCTGATACTTTTATCAACTCATCATTACAGAATTTCTAGTTTCACAACTTTTTACAGAAAATAAATTTCATTAATCCAACTGCTGACTTAAGAATTTTTATTCAAATTGTAAAGTTTCATATAATTTTATAGTCATTTGGTATATCATTAATTAACTTCATTTTTATGCATGGTTTATTTTTTAAATATCATTGAAGGAAATTTTCACTTAACTCCTCTAAAAGTACATGTTTAAAAATTAAAGAAATTTATTAAAAAAAGTAATCACAGTTTCTCTTATAATTAAATATGATCTATAAGATTACATAATATACATACAAACTTTGACATAGCAGTAGTTATCAGAACATCCGTTTTTGGATTTGTCAAATTTATATGAACAGATAAATTAACTTTAATATGTGTAAGTCTTACTCTTCCAACATGTATATCGTTTTTTTTTAAGTCTCATATCTACTAGAGATAAAATAATTTTATAGTATATAAATAGGGTACAAACCTTACCATACAAATTGATTTTATGGGGTTGAATTAGGCTTAAACTCTACTTCTTAACATGGTATTAGAGCAATTTGTTAAGAAAAGTCTATCCTAGCAAGATTTCTTGGACATTACTTTTCAGATAAAGCAATTCCTCATAAATTAGTTTTGTAGTGTTGAGTTAATCTTAAACTTCACTTTTTAACATCTTTCATATATATATATATATATATATATATATATATATATAAAGGTAACTAGCAGACAGTCATCAGAAATTGCTGATACACATTTGAATGACATGACAGCAGTTCTATTTTCGATTCTTCTCCTCTTCTTTTAGGTGCAAGTGACAAGAGTTGCTGTGAATTTACCAAGTCACCACAATGATGGTTCATCTAATTTGACATAAGAATCCAAGTATTAAGATGGAGTAGCTCCACCTAATAGAAAATGAGAAACACAAAAGTAATTAAGAAGTGGTAGAAGAAGTCACATAACTACAACCTTTTCTGTTATACCTGCATGGAGAGATCTCAAATCATGTTCTATTTGATAAAGTTATTCCTTATCATGAAAGTCAGCATACGACTTTCCCAAAGAAAATATAGATACATTGTATGAATGCCTTTTTTCTAACACAAATATTCTTCTAAATCCAACTAACAGTGATGCTCTTCTTCACATACAATTGTTCCTTTAACAATAGCCTATGCTAGTAATCAGATCAATTCGTCATGAAAGTGAAAATTGTGCAGCTCATTTAATTATTTGTATTATATTGATTGGTCTAAGAGAAGGGTTGAGTTGAGATAATGAATATAAATAATACTAAATTATTGTAGGTGAGGTTGTCTTAACTGTGTGTGATATGTTGGGAAATAATTGTTGAGAAACATCAAAGAGAACTTGAATGTGAAGAAAGCAGACAGAGAGAAAAAATTGAAGGACAGAAAATGATATTTGAGTAACAGAGGACTTAAGGAGATGTGGAGTGATTTGGGGATGAAAACAAGTTGGTATCTGTTTAGGGATCATGTGGGCCTTAGGGTTAGGATAAGCTGGGATTTGGAAGGTGGGGACAAATGATTCCCTAACCACAACAACTAGAGATTAGTGACTAATTTCTTCGATAATTATTTTTTGTTTGCAATTACTGCTTCTACCTCTTCCTTTAATCTTTGACTTCTTTCATACCTTTCTTGGAATGTAATTGGAAATCATATGATTCTTACCTCTCTGAATTTGCTGAATCAAAGTTAAACTTAACAAACAGACTTATAAAAAAGAAAAGGACAAAATTCTTCAAGCAAAAAATAAGAAGTGGGCAGAAGATATTATAATCTAAACACTGTACATGGTTGAATACAGTTACAGTTAACTCGCTCTGGGTGGAAATAAGCTATTATGATAAATAAAATTTTGCTTAATAAATATGATTTAAATTTATCATGAACTTTTTTTAAGAAAAAATATCTGAGTTAATGAGATGTAAGCATGGACAACACAATTCAATCCATAATAATTTAAATTTATATTATTTAAGTCTATTAAAATGAATTTATTTTAAATCTAAATTTATATATTTGGATTTTATGTAGAATCCACCTAATTGATTTGGATCAGATTTAGACATGATATTTTTTAAATTTTGAAAATTCAAAATCAAAGTGCATCTAACTTAAATCAAGGTGGTAGAGGACAACGTCAAACCAAGTCAATCTAGATTTAAGGTCGAGCAGAATTGACTCAGATTGAAGGTTGAGGTGACTTGGCTTAAGACGAAAATCAAGCCAAGTCAACTTCAGTAGAGTTGACTGTGTCAGACCAAAGGACAAGTTGAGTCAGTCCAAGTCGAAGATCAACATATGTTTGCTCAGACCAAAGACCAAGGTGAGTCAATCAGGACCAAAGGTCAAGTCGAGTTTGCCCAGATTAAAGACCTAGGCAAGTCGGGTTAGGCCAAAGGTCAATGTGAGTCAACATAATCTGAAAATTAAGGCAAGTCAACTAGAGCCGAAAGGTAAAGTTGAGATAACCTTGATCGAAGAATTGAACTGAGTCAGTCAAAGCCAAAGAATAGAGTCGAGTCAACCCTAGTTAAAGAATCAAGCCAAGTAGGATAGGATTGAAGATCGAGCTGAGGTGAGGTGACCGAGACTTAAGTCAAACCGAGTGAACCAAATCCATGTCGACATTCAAATTGAGTCAAGTTAGCCTGACTCTGTCTAAGAAACCTAATAGTCAAATATATTATATCGATTTCATTATATTTAATCTAATTAACAGAGTAAATTTAATCTAAATGTAATTCAATTTAAATTGGATTAAAAAAATTCAAATCTAATTGATCTAATTAAAAGGAATCTGAATTATAAATTTAATCTGTTTTACTGAATTTAAATTAGATTTTGAAAAAATCATCCGTGGCAAAGAAACAAGGTTTTATAGAAAATCATGTAAGATTTTAGAACAAGTAATAATTAGGCTTTTAGTTATAATATTATGTTTTTATAGGAGCAATCTTTTCAATTATACCTTAATCGTGTTTTCTTTTTTTAACATTCATACGGTTCGAATTTAAGATATTTATAAGGAATTGAGTGTATTATTACTAGGATCACTTGCTTACAGAAAAATAATATATTAATGAAGTAATTACAAAAAGTGTTGAAATTTCCATCTTCTGCACGTAATTGATTATTGACTGTGATAAGAAAATTTAAATTTACAGAGAATTTGAAATTAATAAAAATATTTCTTATACTTTTATCCAGCTCATTTATTCAGTAAAGTTTTCTTTAACAACGATTAATATTTGCTCAATCAAATCAAGTTTGAAATTAAATTTTAAAAAAATGAAATTAAACGATTTTTTTTAAAGTAGACACGATATCTTCTTGATAGTTAATTAATATATATTCTTAACGAGTATAAAGAGTATAAAAAATCTTCTATATAAATGATTTTGAAGTTGACCGTCTATCAAGTTTAATTGACAATAGAAGTAAATCAATTACATATTATCTTTTAAGATCATCAATAAAACGATTTTTTTATTATAAAATATGACAATCTCCTATGTTTAAGTTTTGTGTTAACATATAACACTATAAGAATAAATATAAGCGAAGAAAAATGAAAGATGGAGTAAGAAGAGAGATGAGAACATGTCACTTTGAATTAGATTTGAGACATAGATTTAATTAAATTTAGTGGTGGTAGTGGTGGTGGTGGTGATAATGATGAATGGTTATGAAATAAAGGATGAGATTATATTGAACCAATTTAACTAAAACATGAACTAAATTTAACAAATTTAACTAGGATTTATTTGAATAAAACACAATCGGTCATAATGTGAACAGTGATACACGTCAAGTGAACAGTGTCAACATGTACACTATGTCGTTTTCAATTTAAACAGCATCAACAAAAATGATCAAATTGAATATAATTTAACAAATCAGGGACTAAATTGAACGCAAGAAAAAAGGACCAAATTAAACAAACTGAACCAAATCAGGGACCACAATAATATTTAAACCTTTTTTTTAATGTCACATAAGTCAATCCAATTACAAACTTTCACAGACTTCACTCTCTAACGCACTCCAAAACCACCTCCAAATTCTTTAAAAGAAACAACACCAACTTCACCCTCTAATCATTTTCCTCTCCCTCAAATCATTCGTCCTAAAAGAACACTGCCTAAGAAAAAAAGTGATTACCTCTCAACAAATAAACTCTCACCAAATTAAAAGAAAATCTATTCATTAAAAAAAAATTGTTACAATGGGAACATAACTCTCTTTAAGAGATGCTGAACAAAACCAAAGGATCTAGAACAATATTAATTGTGACACCATTTTTTTTATTTTAAAATAATATCTAAAAGTTTGTCTTTAATTCTACCACTAATTAAACTTCCTTTTTTTCTAGGTTACAAAATTTAAGAACTCAATGGCACCTAAACTTGAAAAGAATATAGAATATCTCTCTTAGTACCACATCCAAGTATGGCATATCCTATGCTTGTATCATGACTTTCCTTACTCTAAGTCACACTTCTCATGATTTGCTTGGTCCACCCCATTCTCTCCTTCACTCATCAACTCTTAATTGATTGATTATGTTTTAATTGAGGTCCAATTTAAAGTCCTAAACTAAAAAATTACAATCAAAGAATAACCTTACACAAAATTACAGACAAAGAACTTATATACTACCACTAATAATAATCTCTTGAATTAGAACATCGTTATACATATACTAATCATATAAAAACCTCATGGAAAATGAGAAGTATATATTTTAAATAAAATTTCAATTTAATATTTTTTATTTAGTTTTGATTAATATATTGAATTAGATGTGTATACTATTTTTGTACTTTTATTCTTTATATATATATATATATATATATATATCTATATATATATATATATATATATATATATATATATATATTTTAAAAAAAAAATATATA
>Ga0099822_1005591_pt1 | contig 16422 bp, 6 predicted proteins | sample CowpeawhiteBW_FD_76839 | JGI IMG/M metagenome (GOLD analysis project Ga0099822, IMG submission 76839) | Root nodule microbial communities of legume samples collected from California USA - Cow pea white BW | ecosystem: Host-associated > Plants > Roots > Nodule | place: USA: California | collected...
AAAAAAAAAAAAAAAAAAAAAAATTATAAAAGAAAAAAAAATAAAAAATATATATATTATAAAAAAAATATATATATATATATATATATATATATATATATATATATATATATATATATATATAATGTATTTATCCTGCATAAATTGTATGTGAAAATGAAATAAATTATTTACATTGCAAATATATGCAGCATTGTCTAAAATTATTATCTTAAAATGAAATTTTTGAATAATTTTTATAAATTACTAGTTCAAAACCAATTTGACTAGATACATTAATAAAAATACCCCGAGTAGGTATTGTGATTATATAATGTCAATTTACTCTTTACATGGATTGTATTACATATCTAATGAATTACACAAAGAAATATTCATTGATGATACGTGATTTACTTAATATTAATATAAAATTTAGTGTGTATTTGGTTCTTCATCAAATTAGTTATAATTAATTTTCTAACGTAAAATTAATATATGTTTAATTTTCAAAATCAATTGAAAAATAAAAAATTTACATTAAATAAAAAACAACTAATGCTCACTTTTGCGTTGAAAATCAATTTTGAATGCTGAACTAAACACACTTTTAATTTTATTAGCATGTCTACTTTCACATGTTTCATAGTACTTAACTGAATATATATAATTTTAGTTGTTTAAATTTGATAATTATGAGATAGTAATCTAGTTTGGTGTGCTGACTTGTTGATAGATATATATTAAAAAAAAAATACAGTATTGCATCATGAGTATTACTTCAATGATATAATAGTATACTTGTGATATATATTATTAGTTCACCACTACAAACGAATGAATGAATTAAATTAAGTTTAATATTCTATTTATAATAATTTACTGATTTTATAATCTAAACTATATATAAATTAATAAATATAATTTATTAATCATATTCATTTTCAACATGGACTATCATATGAGTTGGTAAATGAAAATTATTGTCTTCATGTTATCATAAGAAAAATTATTTTTGTGAGAAAAAATAATCAGTTAATATAGTGAATAATTTAGATACTAATTTATAAATTAAGAATTATTGATAATTAAAATAAATTTTGTTATAAATAAAAAATTATAATTAGTCTCTAAATTTGTAATTAAAATAGTTCTTCCTATAAATTGATTTCTAAATCGTTTCTAAATTAGCTACCAAGATTTTGAATATCAAATAAATTGTTCTCTAAATTTGATCTATATTTAGTCATTTGGAGATTAAATTAGAGACCGATTATTTTGGTAGTCAAAACCTTATAGTTAGTGTTAGTGACTAATTTATATATCAATTCATAATAAAAAAAATAGTTGCCAATTTAAAAACAAATTATTTATATTAAGAACTATTTTAATTATCAATAATTTTTAGTTTATAAATTGATATCTGAATTAGTCACAATAATTAATTATTTTTTATCACTCAAATTTATCATTATTTAAAAAATTTGTTATAAATGTATTATCTGTTGGGTCTTTCGAGGAAGAATCAGTGAGGAGATATAACACTAATCAAATACGAACCCCCTCCATATATAAGAGATTGTCACCATTTTTTAACCTAAAAGTCTTAAGACAATGAGTGTATAAATCTTTATTCTTATAAGATATTCAACTTTCTCATCTTTAATCAATATGAAACTTAAGCTCACACTTGAATTCCAATATTATAATCTATATTAAAAGGACTTACATGTTATTATTCGGTTATTGTCTACCAGAACAAAAATTAACTTCATACGTATTATAAAATCATTTAACTCATTTAACTATGTTAAATTTCAATAATTTCTTAATATTTTTTGTAAAATGAAAATGTACATTGTAATAATTTAACATAATACTAGATATTAATTAAAGTGATAATATTTTTAAATAAAATAGAAGTAGATAAAAGTATTTATAAAAAAATATTATTATTTTTCTTATAAATAAAACGAAATACTAAACGTTTTGGTAGATGTAAAAGAAAAGAACAAGATATATTTGATGCAAAACATGATGGTTACCTTATATAAAACATCCGTCTTTTGGAGAGATAAGCATATAAAAAAAATGAAAAAAAATCCTTATGTATATTTGAATAAGCCTAAAATAGTGTAGAAATTAATAAATAAAAGGTTAAATACGTTTTCGGTCTCTCAAGTTTCAGTGAATTTTGGAATTAGTCCATATTCAAAACTTTATAGCAATTTAGTCATTCATCTTTAGAAATGTGTGAATTTAGTCATTCTTACCAAATTTTGTTAAGTTTATTTGATATTTTAAACACATTTAATGATAATATTTGAGTTAACATTGAAGTAAAAATGTGTCAAACGGTGTAAATAATTCAAATACTAGTATAAGATGTGCTTGAAACGTTAGATAAACTTAACAAAAATTGGTTAAAAGGACTAAATTCACGCATTTTGAAAAATGAAGGACTAAATTGGTCAAAAATTTTGAAGATGGACTAATTCCAAATTTTACTTGAACTTGAGGACTAAAAACGTATTTAGTTATAAATAAATAATGTGAATATTTTATATCATTCAAAAAATTATTTTTAATACTTTTTAACGATAAAATATTTATTAATTTTTTGTTTCTATATTTAATTTTTAAGTACTTTCTCGTGTATGCATTTTGCACCTGTTTTCTACTTCATATATACATTTTCTATGTAAAGTCATAACGAAAGTGACATCTTTTAAAATAATTATTACAAAAATAATGATTTAACATACAAGATAATATATAATTAAATAACAATATAAAAACTTTACAATAATAGTTTTGTATATTAAGTATATTTTAGGGTTTAGCAGAATAAAGTTTGCTTTTCATTGTTAAAAAAATAATAATATTCTTTATTCAGTTGAAAATTTGAATTGTTGGTATATAATAGTATTTCCATAAACGATAAAAAAAATTGTTTTTTCCGAATTGGAAGTTGCTATTATCCGATTGATAAGTTAATATTTCTCTTATCATATTTAACCGTATAATTTATTTTAAGCGTTTTTAGTTTTGTCCATTTTACCTCTGAGCGTGTCGGAGGCAGGAACTCAACTAAACTGCTGTAAACAGCAATGATGTTAGAAAAGAAAAAAAAAATGTATTAAATATAAATATAAATTAGCAGAAAGAGGGGAAAATATATTTTATTATGATTATTTATAAGTGTTAAAGATCTATCTATCTAAGACTAAGGAAAAGGAAAAACACGTCTTTCTTAGTTTCTGTGTTCCTGCAACCCACCTTCACTTTCATCTCCTTAAAAACAAACCAATGATTTTGTTTGTAAACCTCGATCCGAGGAGACAAACACCCTCCACACTCTAGCCTTCATCCTCTGTTTATGCAGCATTTCGCAAACAACACTTTTTGCTGATTCGTTTCAGGTGAAATTCCCCAAATCTCGTGCCGACATGGGGCAAGATAATCACCACAAGCGCAGCACCAGCAACGCTTTACCCACCTCCAACGCTCGAGGACGCGCCACCGGGCTCCCACGCGGCCGCCAGATCCAGAAGACCTTCAACAACATCAAGATCACTATTCTATGCGGCTTTGTCACCATCCTCGTCCTCCGCGGCACCATCGGCGTTAATCTTGGCTCCTCCGATGCCGACGCCGTCAACCAGAACCTTATCGAGGAGACCAACCGCATCCTCGCCGAGATCCGATCCGACGCCGACCCCTCCGATCCCGACGACCAGCAACCCTTCAACCCCAACGCTACCTTCACCCTCGGCCCCAAAATCAATAATTGGGACCAAGAGCGCCAAAATTGGCTCACTCAAAACCCTGAATACCCTAATTTCATCAGAGGTAAACCTCGCATCTTACTCCTCACTGGTTCCCCTCCCAAACCCTGTGATAACCCTATTGGAGATCATTACCTCTTGAAGTCCATTAAGAACAAGATTGACTACTGTAGATTACACGGGATTGAAATTGTGTACAATTTGGCTCATTTGGATGTGGAACTTGCTGGCTACTGGGCTAAGTTGCCTATGATTCGGAGGTTGATGTTGTCACATCCCGAGGTTGAGTGGATTTGGTGGATGGACAGTGATGCGTTTTTTACTGATATGGTGTTTGAGCTTCCCATGTCTAAGTACGATGCGTATAATTTGGTTCTTCATGGATACCCTGATTTGTTGTTTGACCAGAAGTCTTGGATTGCGGTGAATACTGGGAGTTTTCTGTTTAGGAACTGTCAGTGGTCTTTGGATTTGCTTGATGAATGGGCTCCCATGGGACCTAAGGGGCCGGTTCGCGAGGAGGCCGGCAAGATCTTGACGGCCAATCTCAAGGGGAGGCCGGCTTTTGAGGCCGACGATCAGTCTGCATTGATATACTTGCTGCTGTCCAAGAAGGAGAAGTGGATGGATAAGGTGTTTCTTGAGAATTCCTTCTATTTGCACGGTTACTGGGCAGGGTTGGTTGATCGGTACGAGGAGATGATTGAGAAGTATCACCCCGGGTTGGGGGATGAGAGATGGCCGTTTGTGACACATTTTGTCGGCTGTAAGCCCTGTGGGAGCTATGGAGATTATCCTGTGGAGAGGTGCCTCAGTAGCATGGAGAGGGCTTACAATTTTGCTGATAATCAGGTGCTTAAACTCTATGGGTTCAGGCATCGTGGTCTGTTGAGCCCCAAGATCAAGAGGATCAGAAATGAGACTGTTACTCCTTTGGAGTTTGTAGACCAATTTGATATTCGAAGGCATTCTACGGAAAGCAAGGGATTGAAGAGCTAGTAAGAAATGCTGTTCAATGCTGGTGGTATTATAGACAGAAATTATTTAGAAGTGAAATTTCATTTGGGGACAGTTCACATGTAACTTCTGCTTTTTCTGTTGTCTTGGTACTTCTTTTGAGAATGTTAGGATATAATTCTTTCGTAATTTATCTTATGAGTTTGAGCAATCAGCAAACAAATTTTATTTACTCATCTGCTGTATACTGAGCTTCCTTTGTATTTGGGCTTTTGTGACATTAAATCAATTCACGAACTTAATATACTTCCGTGTCCTCTTTCTGTTTTGTAACATGAGGTAACCACCACTTTCTGTTTCTGATATATTTGATCTGCAGATCTCAAATGTGTTTCCAAATTCCAAGAGAAAGCAAAGAAAATAAAGGTATGATCTTCAACAATGGAAGTTTGTGATAGTTTGTCTGAATTATGATTCGAAGCAAATTTTTATGATACATTTGGACAATGTTTTGGATTCATAACCTTAGTGGTAACAGAGAATCCAGAATGTGAGGAGTGTTCTTTGACATGTAACAACAGAATAAATATCTTATACCAGACACACCAACATCTTTTAACTGCAACACTGTTTTGTCTTGGAGCCAAAAAGGTGTCATTCATTGTAACCGATAGAGCGGCTTTATATGTGATTATCGTGTCTCACTAGGCGCTGCTTTCTTGCACGTTAATGTTATCGTATTTCTTTGTCAGATGCTACAGCTTTCGTTCCGATTATACATTCAGTGCACTGTAGGTACAGAAATAAAACCTTGTATTTTCTTGACGAGTTGTTTTCACCTTCCAATAATTTTTTTCTCTTCCCATTTGCGAGTACCACAGAGCTGAAGAAAACAAATACTTCGGACAGGTTATCATTTATGACTGATGAGCAAAGAATAGGAACATAGTATGGTTATTAATATGCTGTAGAAGTTTTAGTATTAGGCTATTGCCACTTTCTTTGGCACTACTTTTTCTAATAACCTCATTGTCATTTTGTGGAAATGGGTTAATGAGATTTACATAAATTTTCACTTAACAATAAAGCATCAAAAGAAGTATGAAAGTACTCTCGCTGGTCTGACGGTGATGGTAATTCAACACACTCTCGATTTAGTTGGATGCTTTTAAGAGACTCCTAACACCACATCACTTATCTCTGTATCCCTATCGTTATCTCTTGCAAGTTATAATTGCAAAATGAGTCAATTCAATATTTAAGGTGTCGCCTTCATTGTACTAACAAATAATTGCACAGTTGTGGTTTGATTAAAATTCAACTCCTTTTATAGAGTAGAGTAGAGATCGCAATGAGACGCGTAGAGGTTGTTTGATTATATTTGTCCCATTTTATAAATAAAAACTTATACTTATCGTTATTATTATTATCAAATAATGTATATTTCTGATGTGTATCTGTCTTAATTTTTATTAAATAATTTAAAAATAAATGAAAATTGAAACAAATAAAATATAATATTATGAAAATTTTAATTTTGAAAAAGATATAAACTTTTTTCTCATAAATAATAAATAACAATTAAAAAATTGTATTTAGGTACATTTTAAAATAAAGTATCAGATTAACTAAAGTATTTAATAATTAAAAATGATGACCAGTGTAAAAATTCAAGGATTATATAAACACGTTCCATCCGAATATTTTAGTTAACATTGGGATTTCCATTAATTCTCGATACCAATGAATATGGATTTACTTATCAGAAGACAAAGAAGGGAAAGGAAAATACTATAGGTTGCTTGATGTTGGGGAGAAGGGAGGAGCAAAATGTTAGAAGCAAATCTACTATTTCACATCCTTATTTTCAGTGAAATTACTTATCTTTCTAACCATGTCCTATGTGTCTCATTTATTTCTACTCCAACAAACAACTACACATTTAATTTTATTTCTTACTCCTTTTTTTCAACTTATTTCTTCATTGTTTTCTCCGAATTAAGCACACCTAAGTGATCTCACCCTTTTTCCTTATGTTATGTATATTGTATATGCACAACACAAGGTAGTCCTGGTTTCATGTATATTCTATTTGGTATCAGACTATCAGTCCTTTCGATCCAGCTTCATCATTGTTAACCAAGAGGATGCGCTACAAAATTTTCTACATATGATTAACAGTTCAAATGTTTTATTGCATGGCTTTTATTTTGAATAAAAGTATAGGAAGTCAAATGAAAAACCGTAATTCAGCCTGAAAATATATTAAACCATGTAGAATGACACGTTCTATGGCTTGCATCTCAAATATATTAAATAAAAAAAATGGGATTTTCCAAAAAGCTCACCAAATATGGTGGGAGTCATTTAGTTAACATCAAGGGCCTGCACAAATGAAACATGCGCTGAAGATCTATAGCACAAAGAACTTAGCTGAATAACCATTAGTACAGTTAAGAGAATTCAGCCATTTCCTTGCTGATCTAGTCATTGACGAATCATGAGGAGTGGAGAACTTCCTTCTTCAACGTTGGCACTTCAATTCGTCAGCCATTTGCTTTGCAGATGCCAGTTCTGAGTACATGTTAAATCACTCAGCTGTAGCAGGAACATGTGCGAAGAATCACAATTAGTTCTTTTGTCAATTACAACCTAACTCTCACATGCAGAATACAAACAAGTTGAGAAAATGCACACGTAAGCAGTGATATTTAAAAATAGAAAGACAAAAGCGGCATCACTGTTTGGTGAAACTCTTGTTCACCGTTCTTTGTGAATGTGAGCTACCAACCATTTTCACAACCTATAGGCAATCATTAGTCCACTTTCGCAGCCAGAGCCTTGTGACGATCGATAAGTATTTCGTTCATTTGTGCAATCTGGTTCAATAGTTGGGCAATTTTCTGTAAACAGAAGTAACCAGCAATTACAAACGAAGGCCAAAACAAATGAGTACTAGCTAGCATAGTAGTAAAAAGTGTACATATTCAAGAGAATGAATACAAAGAAATGAGAGAAAACATAAATGCATTTGCATAGAAAATCAGTCATTCATGCGCACATACACATCCAATTTTTGGGTAAACAAGGTGAGGTCATTCTTAATTGTAAATTTCCTCCACTCCATTTGCTATATGACTCCTGAACCTTTCTTATCTTGTCACTGTAAAAATTGTTCTGACCTTAAATTTCTTAACCTTAGGTTCACTTCAATCCAAATATTGTTCGTTTTAACTCCCATGGGATGTCATAGTTCTATTCATTAAAAGGAAGATAAAGGTGTTCACAAATTTCTCTTTTAACCTTGATTCCTAACCAATTTGAGGCTTTTTAGTGAATGAAACAAAGCAATCACACGATTAATACAACATTATCACATGCCACACAACAAACAGGTTGTTGTCTCTTTCCGTTTTTATAGGCTTAACTATCCTATGGTTAACTAGTACACCCAGAAAAGCTAACATGAGCTAAAACCCATAAAAATGGGAAATTTTATGAAAGAAAAGAAAAATACCGAACCTGTTCTTTTTGCTTGACGATGGAGATGAGACGAGCTTCATTGGGTGTGAGGGTTCTCTTCTTCTTCGCGGCGGTGATGATCCAGCAGAACATTAAGAGCGCCGCAGCGGGAACCCCAATTGACCAAATTGCCCCTTTGTTCCTGAAAGAGGAAAGCTTGGAACGAAAGATCTGGAGGGCGATAGTGGTCCAGCCGCGAATCCGAGAATGGAAGGGTGAGGGAGAAGGAGGTGATTGGGGGGTGTGGTGGTCTGAATGTGGTGAGAGAATTTGGAGGTTTTCGTGGTGAATTGGGGGAAATACCAAATCGTCTTTGTTATCGTGGATTGACCAATCATTTGGATTTGGAAGTGGTGGAAGTTGAGGATCCACATTCCCCATGCTTCTTCATTCAACTCAGGAATCACAATTGTTTTTTTTCTTCTTTTTCTTACTTTCTCATTTTCTTTAATTCATTTCATAAGCTCTCCATTGCACTCCACTGTCAGCTTCTTCGCAAAATTTTGAATGTAAACAAACACACACAATTATTCTTTATTTTTTCGCATGTTTAATGCCGCAAATTTTGTTTATAATAAATTGGTGATATTTGATAATTCAATCATAATAATGCAATTTAAATAAATAAGGATTCAAGGTTGTATCAAATTAATGATAAAGATAGTTTAATCCACTTTTTTTTATCCACTTTTAACTCACTTTTTCAATCACTATTAAATAATTTATTTTGATTTTTTTAAATGATGTGATGTAATTAATCTAATGGTGATTAAAGTGATGGGTTAAAAGTGGATAAAGTATCATTGTCTTTAAAAAAATTCTCTTTCTGAAACCTATGTCGTTTATTACGATACAAATGTAATGAAAAAGATAAAAAAAACCTGAGTTATAATATATATATATATATATATATATATATATATAATTAAATATGGTTCCAAATTTGAATAAATTGATTTAAACAAATATTAAAAATTTAGTTTTTATTTATTCATCTAGATCAATACATTCATCTGATAATACAAGACATGCATATACGTCTATTTTAAAAATAATATAATATAATATATATATATATATATATATTAAAAAATATAAATTTTTTTTTAAAATTATGATAAGTATATGATCATTAATGTATGAATATAAATTAAAATTATATATATTAAAAGTTGTCAAAATAAAAAATTATATCATTATTAATTTATAAATTAAATATTTTATTAATATTTATTAAAATATTTTATAATATCAAACACAAGTGAACCAAATCGAAGTATTGATATATCATATATAATTCAATCAATTTATATTATAATACTAAAAATAACAAAAAATAGAATGGTCATATTAATCATTCAATGTAATAATAATATATTAATGTGAAGATAGATAATTTGTTTGAGCGGTAGTGATATTTTGACGTAATAACTTAAAATACACAAACATAAAAACTTAACATAATAATATTTTTTTTTTAAATTAAGATCCTAATATGTATTATTATTTATTGATGCAGATTGTTGAGTTAATATATTTTTTAGAAAAATTATCTTTTGACTAAGTTTTTACGATGTTTGACATGATAACACTTTAACACTTTAGATGAAAAAAATGTTTAGTGTCATTTGAAAAGAGAGGAGAAATGTTTTGTATAACTTAAAAAAGAAAACTTTGTAAAATTTTGTCAATTTTTTTTTTTTATCAAAGTATCATAGTCATATTTTATAAGGGGTAAAAAAGTATTATATAAAAAAGTATTATATTCCTTTTGTTATTTTGTTTGGGTCGGAAAAATGGAAATACATCTTCCTACCAAGTTTGAAGTCAAATGTCAAACTACCATGCCTCTGGAAGAATATTACAAACCCAGTAATTAACAGTGTCAAATTACAATGTTCTTTTAAGATATTTTTAAATTTTGTAAAAATTGTAAAATGCATATTATATTATATGATTATATATAATAACACAATTAATTTTTTATTTCTCAACTTTGTAGAAATGTTGACGTTGTTGAGGACTACTCCCTCTCATACTCAAAATGAGAAATTTATGCAGATTTAAATATAAGCAAATTTTAATTTTCTAAACTTTATCTAATGTTACTATTTGAAAAATACATCTATTTTTAAATTTAAACATTGTTATCAATAAACATAACTTCAAGAAAATTTAGAAAAGTAATAATACTACTAGTATAAAAATAGATAATTTTGTTTACGGTTGAGTGCAAAGGTATTGCCAAATACAACAATGACTACATATTACGACTCATGCATCAAGTGTCCAATAATTACCTAAATGGACCGCGAAAGCCCAAGATCCCAAGAGGTGTGAGCCCAATTTAGGAAATTTAGAGTCTTTCAACACGGAATCATTCTTAAAACGAGTGACGGTAAATCAATTTGTGATTAGGATGACAAAGCAAACTAGGCCATAGATCAAATTTTTATTTTTGAATATAAAATATAATTTGTAAGTTAAAAATACTTATTTATCATAAATTTGAATCATAATATAATTATATATTTAAAAATATGATTTTACTATAAATTTTAATCACACAAAATAAATATTCATGTTGTGGAATGTCAATCTAAATGGTAGTATTTCTTAAGAGCAATTATCTCTTGATCATCATGCGAAAACATTATTTTTTGTTTGTAAACAGATTCCAATTTGGATGTTACTCGGTTTGTATTTGCTGATTGATGAAATCTGAAAGTATTTTAGGAGAAACGTCCATGGTTAAGTCCAACGTTCTACGGATTCTAACAACCTTTCTAACATGCAACCAAACCTTCTTCTTCTTCCTCTCTTCTGTTTCTGCAACTGTTGCATGCACCCTCTCCATACATAAAACCATCTTCAATGTCTTCCTCCTTTTTCATGTTTTATCTCCACCCCTTCCATCACCCTCACTGTCCAACCTTAGCAATGGGTGTAGAGAACAAAGGAACGAGATTGAAACCTACGTTTATATTATTCCTTGTCATTCTTCACCTTTTCCTTTCCACCCTCACCAAATGTTCTTTCACACCCCATGTTAACTATCTCCTTGATTGTGGCTCCTCCCACCCCACTCAGCTCACAGATGGAAGAACCTTCAAATCTGATCGTGAAACCATTTCTCTCCTAGCCACAGATGAAGATGTGCAAATATCACTTCACTCAAATATCTCCCCTTTCGTTCCTTCTTCATTTCTTCCTTTGTATCAAACTGCAAGGGTTTTCCAAGAGGAACCCACCTACTCCTTTTACATATCAAAAACTGGTAGACTTTGGGTTCGTCTTTACTTCTTCCCTCTCTCTAACCCTTCGTATAACCTAACAAGTGCTGTTTTCTCTGTCCAAACTACTCACCATGTGCTCCTGCATGAGTTCTCTGCCAGGAACAATGACTCACCTGTTTTCAAGGAATACCTTGTTAATATTTCTGATAATAGTTTTTCCCTCAAATTCAAGCCCAAGAAAAACTCCTTTGCGTTCATCAATGCAATTGAGGTTGTCTCAGCCCCTGACACTCTTATCTCGGATTCAGCAACTGCACTTTCCCCACTTGATAAATTCAAAGGCTTGTTCAATTCTGCTCTTGAAGTATCCTACAGAATAAATGTTGGTGGTCCCACCATAACTCCTGACGACGACACTTTGGCAAGAACATGGGAAACAGATGGTTCATACAACATCTTCCCACAGGGTTCTGAGACTATTTCTGTCTCCAAACAAGGCATAAAGTATCCTCATACTAGGGTTACACCTTTGATTGCTCCCAACTTGGTTTATGCAAGTGCTGTACACGTGAAGAACGCTACAGCCACACGACCGAATTTCAATCTCAGTTGGATGGTGAGTGTGGATAGGAGCAACTCTTATTTGATAAGAATGCATTTATGTGACATTATTTTGAGCAAGAGTCTTAATCATTTATACTTGAATGTGTACATCAACGGGATTGAGGGTGTGTCAGTTTTGAATCTATCATCGCAAACCAAAGCTCTAGCCACTGCTTTTTACCAGGACTTTGTGTTAAATAAACGAGATATCACAAACGGTTCCATTTTGGTTCAGGTGGGACCGACCCATCTTCCACAAGGCACGACCGATGCAATTCTGAATGGATTTGAGGTGATGAAGATTAGCAACATCGCAGACAGCTTGGATGGTTTATACTCTGTTGATGGGAAATACAAAGGGCCATGTTCAACATCCATGGAAATAAAAATTTTGGCTTATGTTGGACTTGCATTGGCTGTGACAACAATAATGTTGCTAGTAATAACTTGCATAAGGTGGAAAAAGAGGCCGCAAGGTGTACTCCTTCCTATCCATTCCCCTATATCGTGTTCAAGAAAAAGCAGTTGTGGAGGGTCAACAACATCCAGTTCCCGCAAGAGCAATAAACATGGTCATCGTGTCACCCCACAAGGGCCTAAAAGGTTCTTCCCCTTCGGTGAAATGCAACAAGCCACTAATAATTTCGACGAGAATAAAGTAATTGGTGTTGGAGGCTTCGGGAAAGTGTATCTTGGAACGTTGAAAGATGGGACAAAGGTGGCCATAAGACGAGGAAGTGGTAATTCAGAACAAGGCATCAATGAATTCAGAACAGAATTGGAAATGTTGTCAAAGCTACGCCATCGCCACCTTGTTTCATTGATAGGTTTCTGTGATGAAAACTCAGAGATGGTTCTTGTGTATATGAGTACATGGCTAATGGCCCTTTTCGTTCTCACATCTATGGCTTCGACCTCCCTTATTTGTCATGGCAAAAGAGGCTTGAAATATGCATTGGTGCAGCTCGTGGGTTGTACTACCTCCACACCGGCGCAGCTCAAAGCATCACACACCGTGATGTGAAGACAACAAACATACTCTTAGATGAGAATTACATTGCCAAGGTTTCTGACTTTGGTTTGTCAAAAGTTGTCCCAGATGAAGCTCAAGTTAGCACAGCCGTGAAGGGTAGTTTTGGGTACCTTGATCCCGAGTACTATAGGAGTCAACAACTAACTCAGAAATCTGATATATACTCTTTTGGGGTAGTCGTATTTGAGGTATTATGTGCTAGGCCAGTTATTTGCCTAACACATCCAGCAGAAGAGATTAACTTGGCTGAATGGGCAAAGAAACAACATAGAAGAGGAGTGGTCAATGAAATAATTGATCCACGTATTGTTGTTACTATCAATCCTCAATCGCTTAGTGTTTTTGTGGAAATTGCTGAGAGATGTTTAGCAGATCGTGGTGTTGATAGGCCTAGCATGGGGGATGTGTTGTGGCATTTGGAATACGCGTTGCGCCTACAAGAAGCTGCCTCACGAATTGATCAAGTTGAAGATAAAGACGCAAGTATAGACACAAACGAGGATAATTCTGTTTCGTTTTCTGAGATAGACAACTTAGAGGAGAGGTAGAGTTAGATACCTAGGAAATAAAAAGAGGATCAAATCCAAAGTGACTACTATGGTCATGCAAAATAATGCAGGCCCCAATTGGATTTAGAGTCGGGAATTTTAGTTTCACTATAAGAGCCTACTCTTTTATTTTCTACCTACTTTCTTGATTGATCGTGGTGCAAAAAAATATCAAGAATATGAAAAATTTTGTATCTCCATTGTATTTACAAAATAAATACAACCCTAACCCTAGCCAACTTCCCATCATTTAATCCCTACGATCTCCGGTTATATACTAGTTATTTTATTCATTTTTTAACCTGATATAGGATTTCAGACTCAATGAGTCATAATGATGTTTTCCTCATAAAGTTTTTGGGTTATTTTTATTTACATATTAATCTTCTTATTTCCTGAGCAACTAATTGTCTTACTCATTTTTAATTGATATGGAACTTCGTACCAACATTGTTTATGAGGTCTCTCTACTTGTATATACTAGTCATCTTACTCGATTTTACCTATGTGAAACTTAATACAAACTTTGAATATGCTTAAATGTTATTCATCTTACTCATTTTTAACTTAAACCCTAGTACTACCCCCTTCTACTTATATATTTATCGTACTAATTTTTAGTACGAACAACACAAAAGACTACAATATGCAATGGAAGATATTGACATCTTAATTATTACACAACAACTTGATACAAAGGTTATCAAATTTTACATATAGTATAGGAGAAATTGTTACATATATTTCATAATATCTAGTTTTATTTAACTATTCACATAAAACATAATTGATATTATTATACTTTTTTATAAATTAGAAAAAACAATCGTCTAAATTTATGTTTAAGATTAAGAAGATTATTGTATTAAGCTATGTAATTTTCATAAATTACTTTTCAAAATAATCAAATTAATGACTACACTGATTTTTTTTTAATTGAAATTAAGCTAATTAAAATATAATTTGTCATTTTTAATAGTTGTAAGATTAAGTGTGATACAAATCATCGTTTTCAAATTGAAATTATTTCAATTACAAATAAATAATAATTTATAATACTATTATCCAATCTTACATAAATTATGATATCAACTTGTATTATATATAATTAATTCTATTACCACTAAAAGGCAACTTATATTGTCATTAAAGTAACTCATATCACAGTAAATTTAATTACTATTAAAATCGTATCATAATTAATTTAATTCCAGCTAAACCGTGAACTTTTTAAGAAAGTAAGTTGTATATAATTAAGTACACAACAAAAATAAGTTTTTGATAAACTAAACTTTTACCAAAAAAAAAAAAAACTAACATAATGAAACATGCTTATGTTGTGAAGCTGTGACACAATATACCATATAAATGTGCTTTTAGAGTAATGCCCTTTCATATAGTTGAAACACACTTCGGATAATTTAAAAAAAAAAATGAGAAAAATGGAGATAATCTTAGAAAAAAAAAACATGGAGTGAAAATAGCAAAGCCCTAAAGACCCATGAGGCCATAGGAGAGAACACTATTTCGTTTTGCAGGTGGAATATTTGCACTTAAAACTGTTTAACATATTTCGATGTTAAGACTTATTTCATTTTGCATCCAACATATTTTGTTGCTACTTTTAATAAACATTTTACATTTCCAAAAAATCTATTAAAAAATAATTGAGGAATGAGCTTTACATCTTAAAAAGAAAATCACGTTTTTCCGTAAGTATTACAAAGAAACATTTAATTGAGAGATATTTTGAAAAAGTAGGGGTGTCGAAGTGAGCTAATCCAACTCACACGGATTGGTTCACCGCGAGTTGAGTTAAAAATGAGTGAGTCAATTCGGTTCACTTTATGGTGAGTCAGAAATTTTACAATCGAGCTTAACCTACTATAGGTTGGTGAATTAAGTGAGTTGACTCATTAACCTATATTAAAATAAAAAAATATTTCTGTAATCATTTTTAAATATTTAAATTTATAGGATGGAAACAATTGTCTTTTTTTGCATATTGAAATTTGTAGAGAAATACCTATAAATACAATAAAATCAAGGTTTCTTTTTCTGGTTCAAAGATAAAAAACAGATTTTTCTAAAAATAAGTGGATTACGAAATAATTAAACACAATCCATCTCAAACCTGTATAAGCCGTGAGTTAAGTTAAGGTTAAAATACTTCATTCGTCCATGTTTTGGTTGAAAAATCTCAAATAGGTCCTAAGATTTTTTTTAGTCTCAATTAGGTCCATATTTTTGAAAATGTGTAACAATTAGGCCCATTCCGTTAGTATAGAGTTAACAGTGTTAAGGATATGCCACGTGTCAGCTTCTCATTTTTTTGAATTTTTTATTTTTTTTTCAATTTTTTTTTCAATTTTTTTAAATTTTTTTTTAAAATTTTTTAATTTTTTTTTGAAAATTATTCATGCCACGTGTCACATCAATATTGTGCCACGTGTCAAGTCAGTAAGTCAGTAAGGTGACACGTGTCAAGTTATTGTTTGAATCTCAATTTGGTCCATATATTTGTTATTTTAATTATATTTCAGTCTATTTTTTTTTTAATTTTCAATTTCATCATTTCCAAATTGAGATCAAATTTAACTTTTATATAAATTTTATAATGATATTTTTATTAAACATTTCAATAATATTAAGTTTATTTTATATTTTGTTTTAAAATTTTAAAATATTTATTTTAACTTGTTACAAAATTGTTTTAAATAATTTATATACAAATGTTAGAGTTGGTTTAAAATTAA
>Ga0099822_1005592_pt1 | contig 16422 bp, 12 predicted proteins | sample CowpeawhiteBW_FD_76839 | JGI IMG/M metagenome (GOLD analysis project Ga0099822, IMG submission 76839) | Root nodule microbial communities of legume samples collected from California USA - Cow pea white BW | ecosystem: Host-associated > Plants > Roots > Nodule | place: USA: California | collected...
AGAATCTTCAATGAGTGGAAACAACTTACTAATAAAGGTGCGCTTGTTGAGTAAGGCCGTTTTCTTGCAGGAGTGCTAACGCGCGCCCTTATTCTTCGCTTGCTCCGCAGTACGAGCCTCATATAGAGCTGCGCGATTGATCACGAGCTAATGTTTTGTTTGATAGTGTGAAAGACTATTAAATGGAATGTTACATACATCACACTTTTTATTGATATTATGTTTTCGGCAGTTATTTAATTTTCATTTCTAGTATATTAAAAAATATTCTTTATTAATATACTAACTTTTAACCCTTACCACTTATCTTATAGAACATTGCTTGATCCTTCAGTGGAATGACCTGAGAGATAAGAAACATAGAACCTCACAAAAACAAACAACAATTCCTGAGTGCTCAGATTTCAGCATCGAAAATCGAGACTTTGGTTAAAATAATTTATTTTATTTAGAACGAGTTTCTGTTGGTATTGTTAATTTATTTTATTGTATGAGTTTCGGTATTAAAGTTTATTAAATTTAGTATTAATTATTCAACTTTAGTATTAATTCAGCATCGAAAATCGAGACGTTGGCTAAAATAATTTATTTTATTTATAACGTCTGTTAGTATTATTATTTTATTTTATTGTATGAGTTTTAGTATTAAATTTTATTAAATTTAGTAGTAATTATTCAAGTTTGGTATTAATTATGATATTAAATAAATTTTGACCAGATAATTTTAATAAAATTTTACTTCATTCAAAAGATAAAATTATTTTAATATTTTATTTGATGTATATCAATAAAAAATTAATAAATAATAAAATAATTATATTATGTAATGTACCCAACTGGATCTGAGAAATGTCTTCTCAGAAGTGAGAAGATGGTGAAGTTGGTTTAGAATATTTCTTGGATTGTTTGACTTGGATAACACTTGAAGATTTCATATATTATTTTAGTTGAGTAGGTGAACAGTGAAATAAACATCAATTTTAAGAAAAAAAATTCTGCAAAATTAAAATGAGATGAAGTTGAAAGGGAAATTGCAATCGATCACATGTGTGACTGAATCAACGAATCAAAGTTAGGACAAAAGTCTTGTAACGTATACAATTGAGAGTTTTCTCAAAGAAAATGTTTTGTTGAATTGTTAACTCACTTCCATTATCTCCACGTTATTCTTATGCTCAAAATTTCAAACAAAATCATCACATAAACAACTTCTTTTACTTATGTTCCCCAACTAGCCTATTTACAAATTAAATATTCAAAATACCATGGGAATTTTTGTTTCTATTTTTTTTTTCTATGCACGTGAGTGCACCTGCCTCCATAGGGTGGTGTCCTCATAACAGGATAATAATAATATAAATTAATAACAAACAATGACAATTTGTGAATGATCCATCCTTGAAAAACGAGACTTAAGGATAATTAAGTTATTAAAAAAAAGGATTTGGTGCTTTCAAAAACATGAAATAGGTTTGAAGAATTATTTGGGAACATAAAAAATAAACTCTGTACCACGACAGAGAAACACAAAGTCTGAGGAATGATAATGTTATAATTGAGTAGTAAAATATATAAAGATGAAATAGGAGAAGAGAACAACGAAATAAAATATAAAGATGTCACATGAAACTTATGCTTTTAAGGAGGTATACATGCACACCATCATTGTTTCACTTTTTATTCATGTTATTGTGAATCTCATCATTATATAACACTTTTTTGTTAAAATTAGTTTAAAGTTTTCTTTTAATCTAATGATTTCTAAAATTTTATTGAGATTTTGTTGATAAAAAGGAAAAAGATAAAGTGGATAATAGTTATAATAGAATAGAAAACATGTGAAAAATAAAAGTAAAAATTAAAGATGCTTGATTGGAATCAAAGATAGACCTAAAGATATATTAATGATAAGAGGTGATAGACAAAGAGGTAAAAAATGTATTAATAAATCTAATTACTTTTAAAAATATTTTTATATTATTTCTACTGTACTAAATAATATTAATTCCTTCCATTCTCTCTTAATTTCTCATCATCCAAACAAGCTAGATCCTTGAATAACTTTCAATTTTTACATTTATTTATTATTTTATACAAAAACTCGATCTATAACGCTAAAATAATTAGTAGTAATACTAAAATCATATCAAGTGGGAGTTTAATAAGAATCGATTGTCAGATTTAGTTCAATAGAAAAATGTGAAAGAAAAATAGCAAATTAAAAAGTATTAAGCAAATGTCTCAGGAAAATAAGGTATGAACACTTAGGATATTTTTGGATTACAATTAAAAAAATTAAGTTTAATTAAATAAAATTAAAAATCTTATTCAATGAAAAAATTTAATGGTTTTGCTTTTTGAGCAGAATAAGTTTTGAACTCAATAAAACATAACAAAAATTTGTCAAAAATTTATTTATAACTTTCAATGCAAAATAAACCTCAATTTTTGAATTCCTAGACTGAAAACCAAACACACACTTAATTTTTAAATCGGAGAAAAAAAAAACCATGTTACATAATAGAATATTTATAATGAAATTTTTGGAATAGAACTTTTAAAACATGATTTTGGAATTTTTTTTTGTTTGAAACAAAGGAAATATATAAAGAATTTTTTCTTTAACACAATAATAGTGATGCAGGAAGAAAATAAGCCAAATTAAAATCTGAACCAACCAATCTCTATGTTCTAATGGTTAAACAGGTTCTTGAAGAAGAATCAACAACAACATTCTTACTCAAATCAACAACAAAAAATTGACAGGGAGGGACCAACAGGGTCCAAAAAGATAAATTTTCATAATGAAACAAAGTTTAACAGACCTACACTAGAATAAGCATATAAATTTATTGTGGGAAGGAAATATTAGAAATAAATGTTAATTTGTTATTGAACAACACTATCTAAAAACTTACACTGGTGGTTCATATATTATTTGTTTGATTTTAACAAAATGATTGTAAGCCATTAATTACCACCAGCTACAATGTGTCCAACTAAGTTACTAACAAACAGCAGAATTGTTACGGAAAAAACAAAAGGGAGAATTGGTTATATAATTATATAATCCAGCATATCAGATGAACTATACTGCAGAAATCCTACATATAGCAATTTATCCTCAAATAAGGTTTAGTACATGTTTTCATGGGTACTCGAGTCAAAAAAAGTTAAATTAAAGCCTACCAGAAGAGCTACCGAGAGGAGCTTAATTTACTTAACAAAACTAAAAAAACTGTCATTTGAAATAACAGTCCTACCGATAAAGACCTAGTAGTGAACTTTGAAGCGTGAATAAACTGATTGACTGTACTGTGAAAGGCCAGGGGAAAGTATCAACAATTTGCAGCTTACTGTAGGTGTGAAGCTTCTATTTGTGGTGGGAAAAAGGATTATACTTCACCATTAGACTGTTAAAGCTGTACAGTATCTAAACCCTACACTCTGAGAGTAACAAAAGAAAATGGTTAAAAATTAGAATCCTCAAATTAGGCTCCATACTTTGATTTCATGTACCGTCTATTCGGTTGTCAGCATGCCATATACAGTATTTGATATTTCCAATAACTGCTGGTCCATTTTATCCCTCCATGTAAATAATTCCAAGAACATTTCCTGCGAGATAAATATTATAAAATAAATATTAAACTGAAATTATAAAAATTGAGAAAATAGTAACACTATCAACATCACCTTATACAATATCAACGAATTGTCAAGGTCTGACTTAGAATTAACAGCCACAGAAGAATCAGGGATCACATTAGGTTGATCTTCACCGAGCTTCTTTGGCACCAAATCATGCAAATTGCTGTAATCAAAAGTTGGTAAAATAAGGGAACCACTGAAAGAAGAAAACCAACATTTTCCCCCCTTTGTCATTTGTTTCCGTGGAAGGATGCATGGAATGGCTTTAAAGAATATAATTTTAATTATAATACCTCTTCATGTTAGTCTGTTCTTCACTTTGCAGCTGAATTGGTAGGGTAGAGTTCGGCTCTTGAAGTACAATCTCTTGTGGAACATCAAGCAGCTCAGGATTCCCAAACCATGGTGAAAATTCGTTTCCATGAACAATGTCTAGGTTGGTGCTTTCTAGCCAATCCTCCCAGCTTACCGGAAGATAATTTGAAGTGGTGAGTTCTCTCAATGGTCGCACATCACTCAATTTATTGTCTATTTCCATTAGCTGTTGCTCAACTTTAGTTTTCCAAATCAACATGTCTTCATTAATACCCTGTCAGTATGTAAAGCTACAGTAAATCATATAAAAAGCGCTTATACATGAATATGTCTTCATTCAACATAAACTGAATCCCATTAAGGCCTAGTTTGTTTTAAGACATAAAAAGCGCTTACCTATATAGCTCACTTTCAGAAGCTACTATCTTTAGAAATCTCTTAAATGTATATTTTATTTAAGGAAGTGAACCTTTTCTTCAAAAAAAGACACTGCCAAACAAGACCTATAATCTAAAATAGTGGGAAGTGTGGAAATAAGCTGCTTAGATACCTGCACACCCTTCAAAAAAGTAAAAATCTCAGTTACACGCTTCTCAGTCATGGCTTTCCAATTCACAAAACTTTTCTGTGTCTCCTGTCAAGAGATAACGAAATAAAAGTTCATAAAGTTCTATTTGAGAGAACAGACCACTGAATTATGAACTTATTTACCTCCATCAAACACCTTTCCCTTTTTTCTTTCTTTTTTGCAATGAGCTCCTGCATGTCCCTGCTATGCAAACTAACATCTTAAAATCGAACATTTAACAGTAATCATACAGAATTATTTATGAAATTTGAGTTTCCAAGTTCAATACCTCTTCATCTGGGCCATTTCTATTTTGAGCATTTTCAGTTCATCAACAGAATCCATATTCTGCATAGGAACACTTCCTGCCCTTAATTTAGACGGTTGTATCCGATAAGGGTCTTGCATTCCAGTCTCCTGGCGAATTTCATCCAAATTAGCACTCTCGGACCAATACTCCATGATTCCTTTGGTGTTGAAACGCCGTCGGAACCGCTCAGTGCCTCCAGGTGCCAATCTACCATCAATGTGCTTCAGTAAGTGGTCTAATAGTCCAGTATCACCGATGTGTTTACGGACGGCCATTCTTAATGCAGGTCGGGTAATTGGACTTTCAAACGTTGCACCTTCACCTTTTAAGACCTCCCACATGCTTTGCTCAGCCAACGTATACCTACATTACATTACGGTCTAGTCTTAATATATTTTTAAAGAGTGTAAACAGAAAGGATATCATAAATTATTTACCTCTTAGTTGACCACCTATCTCTGTTTTCACTCTTCTTTGTTTCAGGCATGACGCTGCTACTTTCCCTTGTACTGGCACACATATCCGCTTTAATCTCTCTTAGACGATTTAGGCTAAGGCGTTTTCTTTTTTTAAATTTTGGCATGAAGATAGGTTCACCTTTCGTGATATTTTCTTTATCATTTGATTCCTCCACCGTAGGAATACTGGAAGAAAGTTTGCTTCCATTTTCCTCATGATGAGCAATGAACATGACTCGGTGAGAAACACCCAAATGACCCATCGTGCAGCTCTCTGTTAAACTCTATCGGTCCCTCACAGCTTCCGTAAACTCAATCAGCTGCATTCCTGCATTACAAAACATTAAAAGCAATTCTTTCACATAAATAATCCCAGAAATTAAGAATCCAATATTTGTACTAGCATTACCATTTAAAAGTTCAGAGAAAGAATCAAGTGGAACCAAAATGCTTGGCGCTTACCTAGATGTGTCATTTTATAACCAACAGTGTACATACAGGAAGCCAAAATATTACAATTATAGAATACGAATTTTGGTACTATTTAGTATGAAGCAGAAAAGGAAATGCAGGATGGCAATACAATTAAATTCAGGGATAAACTTTGATGAAGTCGAAAAAAGATGTCCATCCCTGTTAAAATTCAGAGTCCTAAGGTTCAACAACAAAGCAAACTCAGCTTGGTAACTATGGAAGTACATAGATATCAGAATATGTATTACAGAATTATCATTGTTTATACCCCAGTCAACTTATCCAAAATAACTGCTTGGTGTCTGAATAGCTATCCTGTGCAAGTTATTCAATGTCTCGATTCTAATGCAAACACATGGGTTCAAGGTTGTTGGAACAGAATAATACTGCAAGTAGTCATCAGCATACTTTTATGGATTATTTTGCCTTGCAAATAGATTAGCCTAGTAAATCAATGGCATGAGCTCAATTTCTCCAACTAAAACAACTTTGTCTGAATTAACTCTTCCCTTTTATAAGATGGCCACTAAAATTAACAGAAATGTAAACCGTGTCCATAATTACATGAGTTCAGTTTATCAAACTACACCAACTTTGTCTGAATTATGTATCCATCTTTATATAAATAGCCAGTAAAATTAAGAGAAATGCCCCAGTCAATTTATCCAAAATAACTGCTTGGTGTCTGAACAGCTATCCTGTGTAAGTTGCTATAACAAACTCCCTCCATGGTTACAGTGCATGATAGTAAACAACACTATTTCATCAATCCTATTATCCCTTCATTAATCATTTTCTATCCATCATCACAGATACTACGCTCTTGAACACGAGCAACTTCATCTCAATTACGTCTTACTTTGTATCCAGTGTACCCCATTCCCCTAGAGATGATCTTGATCAAAAAGAATGACAAAATTAGTAAAAATTTGAACCATACCTAAATGCCTTTAACTTCTATGATAAGCCATGAACAGTCTAGCACAATGATGTGGAAACAAAAATGAAGAATATATAATATTGCATTGCATACTCAAAAAGAACATGGTAATCAAACATTGAATATTTTCAGCAATAAAATCAAACAGTAAAATACAGAACAAAAAACAACCACAGTCCACAACAATTAATTTGTAGGTAAAAAAGAAGTTTGGTTGATTGAATAAAAGCAAATAGCTGTGGATAGAAACCACTGGAAGCAAAGGTCAAGCTAAGCACAATGTAATAATCAAATAGAATGAGGACGAATCACCGATTAAGAGTGCAAAACAACGAAACCTTAATGAACGAAGATGGGACGAGAGGAAGGGCAAAGAGTTTTACAATGGCAAGAGTGTGAGAGGCGGACAGAGTACCAAGAAACCAAGCCAGCGAGCTGTGAAGCTAACTAACGAACGACATGGCCTCAAACCTTTCTTTTCTCACTTTTTTAAACCCTAACCGCCAAAACCCACAAAACTCTCTACTTATTAACATGTGTCATCATAATCTTAATAATAATCATAATAATATTATTTAAATAAATAATAAATAACTACCACATGCAAGCCATGCTTCTCTCAACACCTCTCTCATCTCTCATTCCGATTTTATTTATTTATAGAAAATATAAACATTTACATGAAATATATGTATTTAAAAATTTGAAATATATATATATATATATATATCAAAAAAAAATTGGTACAATATTATAAACAAATATATATGAATAACGAGTGTAAATATATTTTATACTCGCATGTTAATCTATATATAATAAAATTTATATTTCGAAATTTTACTAATTATTGAAATTTATTAAGTGATTGTTTATTTTTTAAGTGACATTTCAATAGTTATAGATTACAATATGTATTTCTTTTAGTTTTTTCCCATCAATTTTTCATACCTTTTTGTGTTAAACATTTTTTCCATTTTGATCTTCGACAAAACTTATATTTTTAAGTTAATTTTTTTATTTATTAACATCTTTAAATAAATTGTGTATCATATAAGATTAGACATAACTAAATTAGGCTGGATTCGAGTCTAACAAGACCAATTCAGCCCAACCCAAATTTTAATATTTGAAATTTATACCGGACTATTTTCGTTTCCAAATTAAACAAATTCAAGTTGATTTATATAGTTTATGTTATTTGTTGTACCCATAGGATTAGAGGTTTTGAAAGATTGTTGCATTGGTTTTCAAAAGTCCCAAGTGTATAAGGTTGAGGAGATAGGTCGTAGCAAATTAGGTTAGGAAAAAGTTATAGTTAGTGGTTCTGAGTTAGATATCCACAAAAATATTTAAAACAAATTTTAAAAAATTTAAAAAAAAAACAAAAACTAATAACACGCAATTAACGACATTCATAATTTGCTTGAATCTAATTAAGACAATTTTTTAATAGTTAGAACGCAATTTACACTATTTAAAAAATAGAAATCAAACTTAATATTATAAAAGTATCACTAATTAAGTCTTTTTATGTTAAATAAGGAAAGATATAAAGAAAAAAAAAAAGTTAGGTAATACAATTCTTTTGACCGAGGTGAATGACATTGACATTTTTTCTATCGCATAAGTTACTTTTATTTTTTTTCCTTAATGAAATAATTTTTAAAACATACAAATATCATTTGTTTAATGATATGATTATTTAATGAATAATTCACGACTTAAAAAATGTCGATATACCACAAAAAAATAAAATTAAAAATAATTTTATTAAAGACTAAAAATAAAATATAAAAAATTATTGATATAAAAAACAAAAACAAAAAAAAAATTAATACCAAGCATGTTGATATGTTCATGCAAGCTTTTGAACCTATCAATACCAACAAAACCTTTAAAGTTTGAACTTGAACCTTTGTACTCTCCACTTCACCGACCAAAGAGGCTATTCTTGAGGCCTTTCTTGTGATCAATGGAGGAAAGGGGAGAATGCTCGTCTTCAACTTCAGCCAATAACTTAGATGAAATTTGGGCCAAACTTGGTAATAATAATTTCTTATCTTCAATTTCATTCCTGTTATTCACAGTCGCACTCACATTTTATAGATACCAACCAAAGTTTCAAACTTGGTGCTTTCCATTTCTCCCCCTCCCCACCTAATTGGGATATCACTGTATGTATTCGAATTTAAGTGGATTCTGAAGTCTGAGCATGAAAAGGCTAAATTTTTTTGATTGGTTTGATGACCAAGTTCACATTTTTGTGAAATGTCGAAGCCCCCATTTCATGGTAGGTTACTGCATAGTTCCTCTTACTGATTAATCGTACCCAGGCTGTAACAATTGGTAGTTGTGGATGTCTTGGGGCTTTGAAGAATTTAAAGGAAGTTGTTAAACGTGCATCCCGTTATTGGGGTGCATGGCAGAAAGAAGAGAGAGATACGCAAGAAAAGAAAGAAAGGAGAAGATAAAAAATGCTGGATGATGTGATCGGAAATAATGAGAAAAGTAGGAAGAAAATGAGGCGAAAATGAGAGATAGAGAGAGTGGATGTATGGTAATTTTAATCTAATTTGAAAGGTGGTGCTGTTTTCGCAATGACAAGAACTTGTAGGGTTGGATAGAAAAAAGAGTTGGATTTGTGTGCCTATTGTTTTGAAGTGGGTGGCAATGAATGGAGATGCTAGTGGTAGCTCGCTGTTCTATTGGGTTTATACATTTCAAGGGGTTGCTGAGAATGTCATTTGAATGCTTTTTACAAGGATAGTTATTTTAACTGTTAGTATCATTTTTTGTTCCCCTAAAAGTAAACCACCTAAAACGCATGTATCTGTATGAACTTTATTTGGAAATTTGAATGAAAAACACATCTGATTTTTTTCATCCCACATTTTAAGGGGATGCCAAATTGACTCCTAGATATAAACAATTGAAGAGGCAAATAAAGTGTGAAGTTTTAAACCTCCTTACGTTTCTTATTTTAATCAAACTATTTCCTTTTTGTAGTTTCATCAGATGAGAGATATTCAGATGTGGAGATAAGGTCAGATGAAAAAGTAATAACTTCAGAGACATCAGCTACTTCTAGTGACACACATAGCTGGTGCAAAATAGTAAGGAATCCTGACCTATGTTCGGCCACATTGGAGAACAAGAGGTAAAATCTTGACTAGTTAACAACTTGTATGTATTTGAGTAAATCATGTTCCCTATTATCCATTATAAATATCAGTCCTTTGTTAGTTTGAGAAGAATGTTGGTAATCCAAGGGGGAGAAACACGAGGAAGATCTTTATCAATAGATCATGAACCAACATACCGGAAAACATGACACCACTTTCATGAACCAACATATTTAACCTGTCCTCTACTGCACAATGTATGAGTCTCACTTACACTTGAACTCTGGCAAACCCTCCTTCTAGTGAGTTCCTTCCATACTGTAAACTCTCCCTCAAGTTACTTGTCCATTACTTACACTTCTGTTCACCGCAATGGCACACTTTTTGGATTCAAAAGGGATCATCTGCACATGTGGGTCCAACACCAAATCCATTGTATTTGTCTGAATTGGTCACTAGGACTAACCATCAACTATGATACTACTGCTAAGAAATCCAAGGGGAGAAACACCTGGGAGATATTCACTAATGTGGATCAAGAACCAGCTACATAAGTGAACAAGACACTACAGTCAACCCAAAATTTTAGGATAATAGGTCTGGAGGTCTTTCTTATTTATATATTTCTTAGCTTGCCCATTTCTAAATAATATAGGATTTCAACTCACATTTGAATTCCATTAAAATCAGAGGAACAACTGTATTATTAGAATCAGTTCTCTGCTTTGCTAGGTTTGAAATCCCATAACATTTTTCTGCTTCATGATCATGAATCAATACCAATTTACTTGTAATTAATCATAATGATGTTCTTACAACCTCCAACCTCATTTGAACTATTAAATGTTTATTTATCTCTTCAAGAAGGGTGTTATCTCCTTTCCTTTGAGTATTTTACTCCTTTTATTTTAATTACTTTGGTTTTGGGTGTATCATGTATTCCTGCTGTAGTCAAGATGCAATTCTTGTTGATGGGGCTGTGATACACAGTGATGACACCATTGTCATTAAGGATGGAAGCCAAATTATCCCAGGTCCTGATAGGGAAGGTCAGATTCTTTTAATATTTATGCCAGCGTAACAATTTCTATTACTAACAACATTTATGTTTTACAAATTGTAAAATTGTGTTGTCTATCTGTTGTAGTTCCATAAAGTAGCGTTGCCATTGTGCTACTGTCAATCCATTCATTTGTTTGAAGCAAAGTTGTTATCCAAGTTTTCTTTGTAGTGAGCGGCAGGTTATAGTGTTCTCTTTAATGTGATTCAAACTTGGTTTGACAAAAGTGGTAATATTTATTATTCAGCATGCTAAATTACTAAGATAATGGAGGGCCTAAGGGTGGAAAATGGGTGATTGATTGTGCATCAATTAACTTGGACAGTGATGTGGCCAAAAACTCTAGCACAGTAATTTGTGTCAGTTTTACCCACATTATGAGCCGTGAGTGGGAATTACCTGTCTCAATAGTATTATGCTACCATATAATTAATTATAATTTAAGATGATTTTTGGGTCTTTTGAATAATTAGTAAAGATTTTTAATTTAGAGTGTTGGACAGAACAAAATCTGTCTGCTAATTATTAAGTTTTTGATACTGTTTTTTAATAATTATAAGATGGTTATTAATTGCTTTAATTCTCCATTTCTCTCTTCATTGCATTAGGATTTGTAAGCTACAAATTTCATATAATGTCCAGCCCAGATGGCTCCCAGAGGCAGCTAAAGGTTGGCATTGTCTAATATTCTCTGCCTCCTTAATGTCTTTAATAATGTTTTATCTTTAGTAATATTGATGACTGGCTGTGTTTCTTTTCCAGATATGTGTAGATGCTGATCACGCAAAGTGTAGCATCTGCTTAAACATATGGCATGATGTTGTTACTGTAGCACCATGCCTTCATAATTTTTGGTATGGATACCATTTCTCCATCCTTTTCTTAGTATTGTAGTTCTGTTTCAGTTCTTTGACTTTTGCTTGAGTTGCTATGTGGCCCTACAGCAATGGTTGCTTCTCAGAGTGGTTAAGGAGATCAAATGAAAGACATTCAGCTGTACTTTGTCCTCAATGCAGAGCAGTAGTTCTCTTTGTTGGAAAAAATCACTTTTTGCGTACAATTGCTGAGGTAAGTTTAATGCCAAATTATTCTGTGTGGAGGAGGGAGTCAGATGTGTTTATTACTGAATCGGAGTGTGCTTATCTGCTTATGGTAGTTACAAAAGATGACGTTGGGCATAGATGAGAGGATAGTTTGATGCATAAACCAAAGTTTAAGCCTTATTCTCATGCACAATTTCTAGGAAAAGGACATGTCCAAAATTATGGTTTTCTAAAGCTCTCATGCTAGTATTTGTTAACAGCTTTACAAACAAAATATTAATCAGGCAACTTTTTATTGTTGTTGTTGGTGGGGAGATGGAAGAATGGAACAATGAAACATGTGTAATTCTTTCTCTGCCATGATGTTCCAATTTTATTTAATTACAAGTCCAGATCTTTTGGGTTCAATAGCCCCTCAGCTCTTAAATTATGTTTACCGGGTTTGACATGATATATTTTGATCTCTAAAAGCTCCATCTGTTGATTTGTCTTTATTATAAATCTGTTTTATTTCTTTTGCCTTGGCAAATAGAAACTCTAAAGCTTTGCATGTGCAATAACTTCCCATCTATTAACCTGTGGGCCCATGATGGAGGAAGGGTCACTTGTTCCGAGTAAAATGTGTTCATCAGTTCTGATTCGATATATTATTAAACTTAAGTTTTATCTATTGACTTTTCTTAATGCTCTAGGTCACACACTTTTGAATACTTTATATATGCTCGTCACTAATGACACATTCTTGTTAAAACTCGAACTAATCTACCCAAATGTTGACATCATTTATTAGTGAAGGATAGCATCAGGACATGATAATTAATATTTGTCTGCATTCATTGAAGCTGACATATTTTGCCCATTATTTTCATGAACTCTAGGCCGTAGATAGGATAGTTCTATTTTCAATATGTTGTTGTGCCTTGTGATTTATTAATTTTCTTTTCCTTTTACCTTTAGTTGATCCATCTAATGTAATAAATTTTTGTTGTCACTTAGTACTTTTCTATTTTCTAATATACATATTTTTTTTTAGGATATGCTGAGGGCTGATTCTTCACTGAGACGCCCAGAGGACGAAGTTTCACTTTTGGACTCTTATGCATTAGTACGATCAAACCTTGTGAGTAAGATGATCCTTTGAGCGATCAAATTTTACCTTCCTTTGCTGTATTAGGCCGATCTTGTCCAACCTTACTAAAAATTGATACAAACACACGTGAAGTTATCTTAATGATTATTTGTATCAAAATGATTTAGGTATTGGTAAATTTGTATGTTAAACTATAGGAAATACGAGACAATGAGCTGAAATATTTCTGAGACAACACATGTTTTTTTATTTTTCATTGAGAAAACATAATTCAATAAAATAAATAGAGGAGGTTTGATATATAATAAATATATGATATGGGAATACATAAAAACATTCTTAACTAATAAATAGAACAGTTTTTAAATACCTTTATTTTTGGGATTTTATGATTTTGTATCATGGTTCTGGTTTTAGATATTGTGGGCTTATTCTTTACTTTTTTGTTGTTTATTTTTACTATTAGGTCATTGGATCTGGAAAGAAGAATCGAAAGAGGGCTTACACACCACTGGATGATCAAAGTGATGGCACATATCATCAGTGCCCACAGTGTGGTAATAACAATACAGCATTAGATCTGGAATAATGTCTCTTGTACAATGCAATCTATGTAGCAAAACGTTTCCTCCAGAGTCTCCTTTGTTTGCTGTGCTTATTATTCAGGGTGTTCAACTATAAGTTATGCTGTTCATATGAATATCAGTGTTTGTAATGTAGCCTGAGCTGACCTGCATGAAAGATATTTTTATCGTCTCTTTGAAAACGATTATTGAGCTTATATGTTTAATTAGATATGGTTGTGCCTTGTCCGTATACTTGAAATAGATTTGAAGTTTTTTTGTTTGTGTAAACAAAATTGTGACTTTTTTCTTTATTTCATGTTCTCATCATACTCATTGAATTCTTTACTTATTATTTTTAGTTACTGAAGTTGGTGACTTTGGTTGCAAACATGACACTGTTCATCTCCAATGTCAAGCATGTGGAGGAATGATGCCTTCCCGTACTGGTTTTGGCATTCCTCAGTATTGTAAGTTATCGTGTTTAATTTAGTCAATGACATTGTCAAATTTATGATTTTGTTTTTATATGAATAGCTTTTTGATTTGGGTTAAAAGTATTTTTGTGCAGCTTGTAATAGTGTGACACCTTGTAGGTTGTTCATTGATATTGTCAGATAATTCATGTTTTTCTTTCCACAGGTTCAGGATGTGATAGGCCATTCTGTGGGGCTTACTGGCATGCTCTAGGAGTAACTGGGAATGGCTCTTACCCTGTTTGCTCCCAGGATACATTTAGGCCTGTATGGATTATTGTTCATCACAGTTGTTAATTTTAACGAATGTTTCTATTACTTGCCTCATAGATTAAAGAACAAGATAGAGCAAAAAAAAACAAGACCCTTTTTCTGTATTATTTCTGCAATTGTCAACTCTGAACACAAACATCACCTACAAAGGAAATCTATTCCTTTCACACAGGGAATTCCCTGTTGCAACAATTAAAACTCTTATTGTCTGAACACCCACAAGATTATAATATACAGACTTTGTACAATTTAACTACTTTTTTAAATTTCTTCCTATAATACACTTTTCAAACCCTCTCATTACTTCCCTGCCTAACAGTTTCATTCTAGAAAGATCTCTTGTTTTTGTGTAATTATTGTGGTGCCATTACATGCTGGATATTTTTATCAATTTCCATCATCAAGTTAACTGCGCAAAACAATATTTCCTTTCTTGGTTGTTTTATGCCTTGTGAATTAAAGGTAGTGGATATGGTATAAAGTTCACTTTAGCCACGATCTTTGTCCCTTTTTTTCAGATCTCAGAACACCCTATTTCGAGCATTCCATTGTTGACACATGAAAAGAATCTCCATGAACAGAAGGTATGTGCTTTCTGATCCCTTTATTTTTATTGCTTTTGGTCTGTTTTTTGAACTTGCATCTGTTATGATGATATTTTGGTTTGTGGTGTTTTAGATAACTGATAGTTGCATTAGACAAATGGGAAGGACATTGCCGGATGTGATATCAGAGTGGATACAAAAGCTGGACAACAGAGAAATCGGTAAAGTGATAAATTTACCATCCATGAAATAGTTAATAAGAAGCATTCCTCTTTAAATGTCCCTTGTTGCCTTGTTTCCGAAGCATTTCTCAGAGTGGATATGTTTTAGTTATATTTACAAAATGTTAAGGTTCAATGCAATGCTGAATAACTGCAGCAAGAGGACTGTACTACTGAAAATGAAAAGAATAAAAAACAGGCCCTAAGGTTTCTCATGAAAATTTATTTGTTGTTGTAAATTGATGTGATGTACAGTGACAATGTCAACACATTTTGACTTACACCGTGTCTCCTTTTTTCTCTTGGCAGATAGATCGCGAATGATGCTAAATCATGCTGAGATGATTACTGCTCGAACTTTTGTGTGCCGGTAAGCTTTGTCCTGAAATTTCTATCCATATATTTGAAGTTATTAACACCTTGAGCTAGTTTGATATAAAAAGTGACTATAATAAAGTGTGGAATTAAGTCAGAATGTCATCACATTATTTTCATATTCATAATGCTTTAATGTAATCATGCAGTGACTGTCATCACAAGTTGGTGTCATTTCTCCTTTACTGGTTTCGCGTCTCTATACCCAAATATGTAAGTACTTTCAACCCAAAGCATTATGCTAATCATGATCTGTGTACTCTTTAGTGATAAATTTTCACTTGTTACTAATATTTGGTGAAAAAAAAATGGCTGACCTGATGAATAAATAAAATTTTTCCCTTGGATAATCTATGTTGTGCTTATGAAAATTCCATCTATTAAATCTGAACAAACAGAAAATAACTCGTAAGTTTTTTTTTTGTTCTATATATACTATGAAACTGGTGTGCAAAGTTGACCAAGTTTTACTGTTTTTGTGTATGTTACGAAAAGCTTCTTCCACCAGATGCATCAGCAAGACAAGATTGCTGGTATGGATATGCTTGTCGAACACAGCACCGTAGTGAAGAGCATGCTCGTAAGAGGAATCATGTGTGCCGTCCAACCAGAGGCTCAAACGTTTGACTATAATGTCACCATTTTTCTTTCTAGTTCCAACTGTTTTCTTGTTCTTCCCCTTTTCAACAATACTATGTGTTGTGTCAGTTAGACTTTTCCTTTTGTTGGATTCAAAGCAGTTCAAAATTTAAAAAGTGCTGATTATCTAGCAAGTTGGTTCTATATTGCAGAAACTGTAGACTATAAGTTTTTTTTTTTTTTTTTTTTTTTTAATGCTATATTTTTTTTTTTTGTTTTTTTTAATTTTTTTTTTTTTTCTTTTTTTTATTTTATTTTTTCTTTTTATTTTTTTTTGTTTGAATATTTTTTTATTA
>Ga0099822_1005596_pt1 | contig 16415 bp, 11 predicted proteins | sample CowpeawhiteBW_FD_76839 | JGI IMG/M metagenome (GOLD analysis project Ga0099822, IMG submission 76839) | Root nodule microbial communities of legume samples collected from California USA - Cow pea white BW | ecosystem: Host-associated > Plants > Roots > Nodule | place: USA: California | collected...
GGTGGTCTATATGATTCTGGTGATAATGAGAAAGATTGCGTGGTTTCTGTTTATAATTGAACTGCATGATTCCTTAATCAGATTAGCTTACCCTTGCTTTTTGTGTTCCTGTCTTGTGTTGTACGTTTCCTTTTGCGATGATCACCTATTCGGTGGGAGCAGATGTGGTTGCAGTGTCAAAGGCACTTCTGGAGGATGAAGAGCCATCGTGTTAGTGTTGAAAAGGAGGTTTCCAGTGGGAGCTTTAGCAGTGGTCAGTAGTACATAGTTTATTAGTTTAGTTTAAGTGTATAAGTGATATATTTTTATAGTCATACCTTTTGTAAGACTGTATTAATATATTAGGTACACTGGATTATCTGTTTTGGAACTATGATGAAACTCCTTATTTTTATTAGTTTTAAGCTGCTCAAATTGGGATGTTACAACACACATACAATAATATACACTACATTTTTTTTCACCTAAATTATGTATCCATAACTATATTACCCTAAAACTATTAGTGGACCATTTAATCACATAGACACTAACACGCACCCACACACATATAAAATCATCTCAATATAATTTTGAAAAAAAAAATAGTACTGGACCATTTTCTTTTAAAATGTTTCGTCCAAATACATTTTAGAATACTAAATATATTTATAATTCAATGCAACATTTTTTTTTTCATCGAAATTTTATATATAAAATTCTATATTAATTTAAAATTATTGTTGAACCATTCAAACACACAACGTATTAACATATATACATAAACACAAATCAAAATTAGGGATGTCAAAAAAATTTGTACTTACGAATATCCGCATATAAAATCTGCAACGGGTAGAAAATGAATATTGTGAATGGATACCCACAGGGAACAAGTACGAGTATTCTTTATATCCTCATGTTAACGGGACAGTGCGTACCCGTATACCCGTTATACTCTAATTTAAATTAAAACAAATGTTAAAACATTAACACATTGATTTTGAATGAGTTTTCTTTTATTGATTGGTTTTAAAAAGTCTCCACTTATTTATAAACTATCATTTTAACACTATTTAAATAGGTTATTTGCATTCTATTTGAAATTTATGCATGTTTTGCATTGTATTTTTATTTGAATTTATGGTTAAAATATCTTATTAAATATTTTTTTTTGTAAATATCCATATTCGTGGATACATGTAGATATCCATGAATATTAAAAAATGTGCATGTACTAGTCTAAAAAATACCCACATTAATATGAGTACAGGTACGAAGCGAATATTTATCCTGTGGATTGAGTAGGAGAGAACTAGTATCCGTACCCTACCCGTTCATTAACATCCCTAATCAAAATCATCACACTATATTTTTGAAAATAAATTATAATTTATATTAAAACATAATTCAATGTTTTCTTATATATAGTTCTATTATAGATAATTATTTAAGTTTAAAAAATATTAAATTGAAAAACAGTTAAATCGAAAATAATGGTTAAATTTTAAAAATATATGTAATTGGTAAAATGATTATTTTAGTTTTAAAAAATTATTATTGAAAAGATAAACGTTAGAAACAAATGTTTATAAGAAAATAATTATTTATGTAATGTATAAATAAAAATTATTAATGTTATAAAATTCGGTGCAATTAATACTAAAATAAAGTGTTTCTTTTATAAATTTTAAACAAGTGAGACAGAGAATAATTTTAACAAATTTTAAAAATTTATACAAAAATCCCATTTTGTATTTCGGAAAAAAAAGAAATACAAAAGTTTGCATTCCATTGTACTTATTTTTTTAATGGACGTGTTTTAAAGGATGGAGAATAGATTAAAAAGTAACTAGAAATAAAATAAGTATAATTATTTTACTAATATTAATATAAATACAGGTGTTGCTGTTGTGTTATGATATTATCTTAATAAAAAATAATATTATAATATTATTAAATCAATATATAAAACACATTTTTATTTATTAAAAACAAAGTTAAATAGATAAAAGAAAAGTGGAAAAATAATTATTGATGAATGAAAAAAAAATATAAACTATTTACAGAGTTTTATAAATAACATATAAAAGTAATTGATAATCTTAAAAATTAATAAATAATTATATTATAAAAAATAAAATAAAAATAAATAATTATAAAAAATTTACTTTTCATATATAATTATAAACATATAAATTTTAAAAATATATAAGATAATATATTTATAACACGGTCAAATTGTTTTTGTCAATATAAATAATTTTAATTAAATACTACTTTATATTTTATTATTAATTTCATAATTTACCGTTATTTAATAATTTTACTATTATTTTTGTTATATTTTAATGGTATTTAATCGTGAGGATAAACCCTAAAAGAGCCCTAAACCCTAAATAGCACTAAACCCTTGTAAAACAGTTTCAATAGTCACCATAGATAGATTCAGAGTTTTCTCAAAACGATTTGATTTCAAGAATTTGCAACAACCAACGCCATCCACGTTTTCAGGTGACTATCATCGCTCCCTGCTTCTTCCTTCTCTTCTTCATTACGCTAAAACGATTTCTTTTTTTCTCAATTTCATTTTCTTTTTAATTTTCTTATGATTGCAAGAGCTTCAATTATATCCATGGTCTCTGATACTGGATTCGTTGATTTCTTCTTTGCTCCTAATTTTTTCATCCTCTCTCTCGGGTTTCTTCTCTATAATTGCATGTTGTTACTGACTAGGTGATTGGAAAAAAATTAAATGCGCAGAGAAGAAAGATTTCTGGGACATTTGAGATTCGTGTAACTATATTTTTAGGTCTTAAATGTTTTTTTTTCTTTTCTTAGGAGTATACACAGTTGGATAATATCATTACGAGAAAATAGGACAAAAAAGAAATGGACTTTCAGAGAAAATACGAAGTTTTTTTTTGTTTTTAATTTAATTTTCTTATTGTAGAAGAGCTTATAGAGAAATTGATCGGTGTATGTCTTTACTTTGCACAAAACTGTGGTGTATGACACGACTCTGCATTACGTATTTCGAAGCCTAGCTTTAGGAATTTCTGTTACCTATGGTAGACATCCCTTTTAAAATGCAAATCAAACCAAATTTTGTAGTTTGTCATCACCAAACTAAGGATGCTGACCTCATTGTTGACAGTGAATATCAGATGGATCCCTTTGCAGCACAAGAAGAGCAACTTGCTTCCCAGAGAATGAGGCAAAAACTTGAAGAAGTAAATGTGGCTGCTCAAACTAATCTCGCCCCTGTGCAAGACTATGTCAATTTTACTCTTCAGGTTCTTTCTGGTCCCTTTCTGTAACAAGTAATTTAGTATTTGTTTTTGCTATTTGATTGCAGTACTGAATATTTCATCAGAAGATTTGAAAATGGTTTTATGTCTTGATAACAAATTGTATAACTAGCTGGTTTTTGTTTCACATTATATCTTCATTTCTAGTTTTAGCTCAAATCATTATGCCATGATATTCTTTTGGTATAATAAGTCATAAATGCAAAATATTAGTTGCCATAGATTTTAAATTTCTTGGTATCAAAGGAGTTGACTTTTTGTACCCTGAGTCCTATATTTTTCGTTCTACTGGATTGATATAGTTTTGCAGACAATTGGTAAATGGTGGTATTTGGTTTCTGTGATAAAGCATACTTTCAATTCCATGTAGTTCATTGTTTGGTTGAATTGTTGCAGAAAGCTTATTTTAAATGCGCCCACGAGTGCTTTGATAGAAGCAAAAGGCAGGAAGAGATAAGCAATTGTGTCGAAAATTGCAACATACCTCTTAATAATGCTCAACAGACATTTGATGCTGAGATGGGAAGGTTTCAGGTGAGCTACCCCATGATTTTGTTATCTTACTCTGTGTGTGTGTGTTTTATTATCTGTAATTTATTATTTAAACTTCCTTAATATGTATAAAATTGTTAAGGAATGTCTTATGAAATTGTTGAAAATGTAGAATGATAGCCTCAAGATCTTGGGCAATATGCATAGGAAAACCAAGACTACCTGTCAATGGCATGTACACATTTTTTTTTATTGAAGATTAAGGATTCTGTTCTTATCCTTATCCTTATCCTAATCCTCATTTCAAAGTTGTAGATTGCATCAACATGGAGGCTTATGGTTAACTATTTATGAATTCAAGCTGCTTACAGTGTTATTGAATATCTTGACAAATAATCGATTGTTCTTTCATGGTAAAGGTAGTGCAAAAAATATTTGCTTCTACTTTTTCATGGTATTACTGTGATTTTTGCGCGGTAGAATGGATTCTGGTGTGTTATCCTCACACCCGATTAGGTTATCTGCTCTGCTAGTCGTTGCTCCAAATTGTTTGTATGAATTCCTTATCTGATATCCGCACCATGTTCTATATCCTGAAAGCATTTTGACATATAATACCTTCCTCTTTGGTCTGACAGTGTTTTGAACATGGTGCAGGAAAGGTTGAATAGATCTCTGATGGTGTGTCAAGATAAGTATGAGGCAGCTAAGCTCCAGCGTACCGAGGCTAAGCATGATTTGCTTTCCTGTGCTGACAAAGCAATCCAGGAAAGTATCGAGACTCTGCCACATCTTGCCAACAAGTTGAAATCTTCCTTTGGAATTAGGGACAATGACTTAATGTAGGGTACTCCTAGTGGGATATTATTGTTTTGTTGTTGATTCCTTGTAGCTTCTTTATTCATCCATACATTTAATCCCATATGCGAATCAAATTGGGTGCAATTAAATCTTGCCTCTCAAACAAATCATAAGGGTATTTTACTCAATACTTGAGAAATTCAATCAACTGATGGATGCTGTAATTTGCAAAATGAGTTTTAGCTGAACACTTCCTATAGACTCTTATTTTATATATATATATATATGGTTAACATTCGAGTACAGGTTGTAGTCATCAAAAAAAAGGATGTGTGTATAAGCCAAGCATGTGGTTTTAAGATAGAACATCCCACTTAGGTTAGGGTGGAAGACTTAAACATGGTTCTCTCTCCTCTTTTATTTTCTGTAAACCACCACACCATGTGTGTTCTCTCATGAGTGGGAAGAAAAGATGAAATGAGTGTAAGGTGTAGGAGAGGAAAGGAAAGTGAAACAACGAATTGAAACATTTTCTCCTTCAAACATGTTAATAAACTTTCAAATGATTTATTTTTTTATAAATTAAGGGCAATATCTTTTTTATTTCACCAGTGTTTAGAATTAGAAAATTATAACAAACTTACTGTACAAAACAGTGATTAGTCTCACAATGTGAAAGTTGTTAATACTTAATAATTAAATATTTTAATATATATATATATATATATATATATATATATATATATATATATAATAACTAATGCTTAAACAAGGTATTAATGTGGGGTAACAGTGCTGAATGATATTTTTATCAATATGTTTAATTATTAAATATTTACTCTGTTTTTATTTTTTAAAAGTAGAATCAATATCAATACTTTTTAATTACAATAAGATTACAATAAATTAGATTTAGTGAAAAAAGTGTGGACATTTAAAATAACTAATGATTAAATAAGGTATTAATGTGGAGTAACAGTTCTGAATGACATTTTTATTAATTATTAAATATTCACTCAGTTTTTTTTTTAAGTAGTATTAATATCAATACTTTTTAAATACAATAAGATAAGTTTACAATACATTATATTTAGTGAAAAAAGTGTGGACAGTGAGCACAAATGCGGACACATTTATTTGGCCAGTTTATAACTAAATCAAAATTGTTGTCACCAATATTTGTTTACACACTACTCCTATAAATACAACCAATTTTATCTATTTTATTATTTATAAAAAATTCATCTAACTATTAGTAATAACAACTTTTTAACCGTTTCTATACACATTTTAATCACTTAAATTATTTTATTATTTCCATATAAATTTTACTGATATTTTTGTTTTAATAGTTATTATATGTTTAATTATTTAATTATACTTTTTTATTTTTGATTATCATATAAAGTTTTATATGCATGTATTTATGCTGGTATTGGATAATATAAATTAAAATTATCTGCTTACGCTGCATATATTTATATATTATATAATATAAATTAAAATTAATTATATAACGTAATATGAATATTTTAAAAGAAATATTTAAAGTGTATTAATAAGAATTAAACAGATATTAATTTCCAAAAAAAAATAAATAAAAACACACCCTGTTCTAAAAAATAAATTATTCAACGTTTTCTTTCTTTTTGCAGTTAAGTCATAAAGAAAGTTGTTTAAAATTGGAACTTCCCAAAGCGAAACAGAGATAAGGCAGTGCCACAGCTGCATCAGCAGAGTCTCGCCGTAGAGCCCTTCGCAGGTGATAACTTCTCTCTTTCACATTCAATGAAACCGAAACTATGTTAATGAGTTTCACTGTTACAACACGTCGGTGTGAAATTTCAATTTGGTTTCAAAGAACAAACAAGATACTATCATGGGTTCAGTTCGTGGATTTTATCTTTGCATACTCTGTATTGGGATTTAAATTATGTTTTAAGGAAGAGAGACAACACATTGTTTCAACAATTGTTATTGTCTGGTTAAACATTTTATGGGCTTCACTAAATCTTCTTTTGGGTTCACTCTTTATTAGTGAGAATAATGAGAAAATTTTACCCAACAAGAAGAAATGTGTTCAAAAGGTAATCTAGCAATAGTTAATGCTTCCTTATGTAATCTTATGTTTGCTTGCTTTGTTAAACATGGATTTGGTTCTTGTACTTTTGAATTGATTAATTAGTCCTCCAGTGAAAATAAGAGACTTTAGTCATTTTTCATGCTTACTTAAGATTTAGTGGTGAATGTTGACTGTCACAAAATTGAAGAAAAGACTAAATTCACCTTTTTTTTTTGAAGTTTGAATCTTATTCATCATTTGAAAGTACAAAAACCATGACTTTGTTTGACAAAATGTATGGGGACTATGAACATTTTTTATCCGTTTCGTTTATTTTGATATTTCAAGTGGAAGATAATGATTCCATCAGGTTTCAAGTTTCCCAATGTTTCAAAAGGGATCATTACGTGAATATTGAGTTGTCAGATTTTTTAATGGATGATTATTGTAGGAGCAGTATCAGTGTGATTACTTGACATTTTATTCTTACAGGGTGCATTTTTTATCCTTAGAGAGGAAACAATATCTTACAGGTTCCAAGAACTGTGGGGCATATTTATTATTCTTTCCGGCACACCCTATCTTTTGGGGGAGGTTGTCATAGGTAGAAATCAAAAGAGGCTTCCCTCCTGGACAAAGAAAAATTGGATTCTGATCAGAGTACTGTGGTTACAATTGAAAGAAAGAATGCATGCAGCATCTCAAACTTTCATCTTAAATCTCACTCCACAGGTTAAGCCATTTCTCATTTTCATTTTATTTGTTTAAATTTTTTCCCCTCGTCTTGTTTTTCTCTGATGAAAGAAGCCAAGTCAGTAATGGTAGTTTGTTGCTTGTTCTTTGGTAACATAAATTTTTGTTTTCAGGTGACCAGGTGCAAGCAGAGAGTAGACCGGTATATTGTGCCTATCCTGAATTATGGATATTTTGGTCTTTCATGGAAACTTGAAGTTGGTGCAAGAAGTATTTTAAAAAGGCACTTCTGCTTTCTGAATTATATTTCAAATTGCATAGGTTATTTGAGTCTATACTTTATTATACAACAGACATTTAAATTCCTCAAATGATGATTACACTGCAAAGCTTGGGGGCGTTATGACATTTTTCCTTAATTATAGTATCTGTTGCTCTGTTTACTTGATAGAGTTTGGTGTAGAATTTGTTCAACGATTATGGTCCAGTCTTGGTGAATACTTGAAAAGGGTCTCATTGTGAATAATATCCCTGAAAATTTGGTCTTTAACCATGTTCAATGGTATCATGCAATCCTTGTGGCTGATCTTACCTTGTGGGATAAGGCTTCGATAGTTGTTTTTATTGTATTATTGTCCAGTCATTCCTCTATTGCCTCAATGCAGCTAATTTTCTAACTGTTGTTGTCCATATGATTTTTGACTGAATTTATTTAAATGACTCAAATTGATTTTGAAACGTCATCTGCTTTTCACAGGCAAGACATTAAATGCCTCCCTGCTGCTGGTGTATTATCAGGTGCTGTTTTTTTTCTTTTCAGGCTGCATGATTATTTGAATCGTAAATCATGGTTTATAAATAAATAATTTCTCATGGAATTTGATTTCCTTTTTGTAGATGCCGAAATTTCTTCCAATCAGTTTGAAGACTTCTCTGTCTCTGTTGCCGAGACGGATGATACCAGAGAACTTAAGGTATCACAAAATATTTATTGAAATAATAAAAAAACTGAAGATCCATAGAGAATAGAAAAAAAGGAGAGGCAAAGGTGTAACATGGAGGAGATGCACAATGTTAGCTCAGAAAATGATGATGGGGTGGGATTATGGATCAAATCAATAAATGGTACATACATCACAATAAATGTGGACAATATCTTGAATTTTCTGAAACATAAATATGTTTTCATTTGAAGCTAAGTGTTTTGACAAAGATCAAGCATATATAATTTTTCTATTGTTTTCTTTTCATAAAATTTTGGAACAGTCATGATCTGCTTATAAAACTTGAACCCTCTTTTAACTTTTCTGTCCAGATAAGCGTAGAGGTATCTGGAAACAAAACTCAAAGGATATTTGATGATGTCTTTAAGAGAATGGTTGCTGCTGCTCAACCAATCCCAGGATTTCGAAGAGTAAAAGGAGGTGGAGTATTTCTGTGTACTCAGATATGAGAGTATATGTAGTTTTATTTGTGTATATGCTAATCATATTGTTATCATGTAATTTTTACATACTTATAAGTGTTCACTTTTACGCATAATTTTGTTAGTTAAGAGGATTAGATCCTTTATTAAAAAGAAGGAAAAAAAAAAAACAAAAGAAGGTAAAAAGCCAAATACAATTTGATGTAAATCTTGTAAATGATAATTATAGTAATTTTATATATCGGGTGTAAGATTCAATCTCTTTCTGAGTTTGAGTTTCTAGTAATGAGATAACTGATCTTGATTTTAATCACGATCATGATTTGGTCAGTGAGGATTCAAACCAGTAAACTTGTTTTCTCTTGGTAGAGCTCATTACCAAACCACAATACTACTCCCTGATATTACGTTCATGAATCCTTTTTAGCACAATGAAAAATTGATTAATGACAGAACAAAAACTGCAGTACAACTATTCAGCAACGAGTAATAGTAACAGACAAATAAAAACCTATAATGATACATATGATGAACTGACGGAGATTCCCGTGGATTTCAATTGAGTTCTCCAAATATCAAAATCTTTTATTTTCTTTAGGTTTTCTTGTCTTTGACTTTTTCTTTGTAATTTTTTTTTTGTAAAATTCATGTTAGACATCACGTTTGTAACTTCTATTTCAATAAACTGACATTTTCCTGTGCTTGTTTGATGGCCAACTGCTGCATTATCAACTTGAGGACTACCAGGGAAAACACCAGATGTAAGTTTCTGTTATCTATCTTTTTCGAAATCTTAACCACTATATTTGTGAGATTATTTGTTATTAGTGTATTCCCTTTATATTCTTAATGGATGTTATTATTTTATTCTCTCATTGTGATTACACAAAGGGTGTGAAAAGTTTGTTCCTGTGATTATTAATTATCCGCTAGCATTGTATAAAGGATCAAACATCATCATGTATGCAGATTTAGTTCAACTACATATATGCAAATTGAAATGCTGAAGTCTTTGATATAAAGGATTTCAATTCAATGTATGATTGTATTATGTTTTCTGTTCAACAGATACCAAAAAACATTTTATTAGAGGTGCTTGGACCTTCCAAAGTTTTCAAGGAAGTCATCAAGAAGATAATCAACTCAACTGTAGCTGAATATGTAGAGAAGGTATTTTTGTCATATGCGAAATCTAGCTTTTCTTAGTTTTGTCTTTCAAGGATGTTTAAGTATAATTTAGAATGATGGCTGGTGGGAAGATTCATCTGTGAAATCCTTAGACACATAAATAATTTGTAAAAGTTCTTTCGTGTAATTTTTTTTAAAAAATTGTTTGGTTTGAAATGAGTTTAAATTCTGAAGAAACTTATTTAATTCTTTTTCTTGTTTATGTTTTTAGAAGGTCTTACTTTGAAATTTTCCAAAACATATTCTTAATGGTTTGATCCCTTTGTGCTTTAATTAAGGAGGAGTTGATGGCATACGTGTATAACTTCAAAACAGTTTTTGGTTTATGAAAGCTACATATGTCAAATCTACACCACCATGATTTTAAAATATACAATTTGTAAATTGCATTCCTTGTTCTCTTTCTAATATCTGTTTGTTAGATAGGAACTTCAGACCTTTTTATATACCTGTTAATACCAACTTTTCTGGAAAAAAATAATTGCAGGAGCGTTTAACAGTTAGCACGGACCTGAGGGTTGAGCAAAGCTTTGAAGATCTTGAAAGTACTTTTGTAGAAGGGGAAAAATTCAGCTTTGATGTTTTACTTAAGCTTAAAAATTAAATTGATTTACATTTATTTGTTCAAATTTCAACTGAGATTTTGTTCTGTGAGTGTGATAGTTTTTTATTACCAAATATGAGTTACTATAAAATATTGCCCTATGAAAAGAAAATATATCTTAAAAATCTCACTCTTAAATTGTAGCAAACATATTTTTGCATTCTCAGTCTAGATTCCTGCTTAATTTAATATCTAATTCTATTCTTTTATGCCATCTTTTTATGTTTATATTTAAATTAAATTTCAATATTATTTAAAATTGCAATACACCATTACAACATATTAAATCAAAGACAGCTTTATAGAGAAAATAGTTATTTGGATTGGTATTTTTTTATCAATGTTAATGTGTATTTAAGTTTTAAAATCTAATTTTGATGAATAATGATATTATAATACATTTTATGATTAATAAAGTCATGGAAGAGACTGAGATATTGAGCCTGTGGCCTGCAAAAGTCTGATCGGAATAACCTGCAATCAGTGTGGGTTGGCCTGCTACCCACAAAAGCAAATAAAAAAACTTGCACTTGTGTATAGTTGATCTTTCCTGTTGGACTTCTGCATGAACGTTGTTCCAAATTCTTATATGAGTGAAAGAGACAAATTTATGTATTTTTTTATGTGCTAAAATTTGAAGAATACGTTGTATATGTCAAAATACGAATATGAATATATATTTAATGTTGAATTATTAATTTATCATTCAATTTCTTAAAGTCTATGTTTAATTTTGTGAACTTATTAAAGTTTATCAATTTGTTGAATATTAAGAGCTTTATCATAATTATTTTTTTTTAAAGCAAGCCTTATGCGGGGGTGGGCCAAGTGCGGGGTGGGATTAAATGGGTTGGCCTGACCCACATTGTCACCCCTAATAATAAACTTTGGGGCCTTATAGAAGAAAGTTTTAAGTGATTCCTAATAATCATAGTTTTTGGAAGGTTAAATTACATATTTGGTATTAATTTTTGTTTAATTTTGTCATTTTAATCCTAATATTTTTTTTTTGTTCAAACAGGTTATAATTTTCGTTAATTTTATTCAATTTGGTCCTTTTTTCTAACTATGTTTAAATGGTTAATGGTAATAGATGGTAACTGCCACACTTCACATTTTTATTTTATTTTTAATTTTTTGAAAAAAATGTCCAAGTGTCAATTCAGTTGCGTGCCACTTGTTGTTAATGCTTTATATTCAATTTGATTTCTATATTTATTTTTTTGTTCAATTTAGTCCCATTTTTTTAAATAGAGTAATTTTGTTCATTTCCAAATTGAGATCAAATTTAATTTATAAATAAATGTTATAATATTTTTTATTAAAATTTACATTTTTATTGAATATTTTTTTAGGGTTAAAAATAGTTTAAAATTAAAATTTTAAGGATGATGACTAATATCATTTATATAAAATTTTAAATTAATTGTAACCCTAAATATATAAATTTTGAGTAGAGTATATTATTTTGCCTCCCAAAAAATATTGGTCAAAATCTGACACTGGTTGATATTTTAATTTTTAACCACTATCTTTATAATAATATTTTAAGAATTAGTTTAATTGATTTTCCTATTATAAACAAATAAATCAAGTAAAACAACTTTTACTGTAATGCAATAAATATATAAAATAAATTACAAAAAATAAAACATTGGTAAATGAGTTAACTCACTAATCTACCAACTCGTGGTGGGTCGAGTTAAGTTATAAAATTTTTGGCTCACTAAAGTTAGTCAAGTTGAGCTAACCTTTTTTGGGTTCAACTTGTGTGAGTTGGATGAGCTTACTCTGACTAGAGGTGGTAATGTAGGCTTGGCCGAGCGGGCCAGCCCGTCAAAAAAACGTGGGACAGACTAAGATATTGAGTTTGTTGGCCCGTAAAAGTCCGACCTACATAACTCGCAACTTGTTTGGGCTGGTCCACGACCCGCATAAGAAAAGAAAACTTGCACTCATATATATTGGTTACTTTCGTTTTGGACTTTTACATGAACGTTTCAATGAACATTCCAAATACTTGTATGAGTGAAAAATATAAGTATTATGTATTTTTGAATGTGCTAAAATTTGAAGAATACATGGTGATGTCAAATTACAAATATCAATATGATGAAAATGTTGAATTATCAATTTATCATCCAACTCTCCAAAGTTTTTGCTTAATTTTGTGAACTTGTTAAAATTTTCCAATTTGTTGAACATTGAAAACTTTGTCATAAGAATTTATAAAAAAAATATTGGACCAACCCACGGGCCCGCATTTATGGAGGGCGAGCCAGAGTTTTCAGCCCGCACTTTCAATAGAGAGCGGGTCAGTCCGATCCACATTTTGCAGGCCAAATGCGAGATGGACCTAAACGGATTGGGCCAATTCGTATTGTTATCCCTAACTCTGACACCTCTAATCATAGAAATATTTATCTTTCCATTTAATTATACAAAATATAAATTTTTTAAAAGATTTAAATTTATGCAGGCTAGATGAATGACTCAAACCGATTCTGCATTGCCATACTAAGTCAAGGTTTGAAAATGTTAAAGAAAATATGTTTGTCTCGTGAAATTCTAAAAATATAAAATACAATACAATTTTAATTATAATGAAAAATAACATAAGTTTTTATTTTCAAATATATAATTTCAAATTTCAATATCATTACTTTTTATAATATAGTAATTTAAAAAAAATTAAATATCACTAATTATGATGATAGAGGTTAAAGGAATCAACCATATAGTTACAATATTTTTTACTCTGAATTTTCAAATTATTAGAATGGGATCCAATGTTAAGAAAATAATATTTACAATTTATTCTTAGGAAAATGATTGTTTGATAAAGAAAATTTGACAAACTTTTATTAATTAAATTTTTTGAGTAAAAAAATATTGCACGTGTGAGAGACAAATGTGAAAGAAAGCATTTGAAATGGTGTGGTGCACATGACGGTGGTTCACGAAATCAGAAGAAGCTCCCGTGCCTGATTCAAAACCTTGTTGCTTTACCAAAATCACATTCTCGATGCAGATCAAAATTCTCTAATCCCACCTGCACGAAAGCCTTTCGTCCCCCACAGTGGTTCACGAAATTGCAATAGAACCAACCCCACGGTGGTTGGCGGAAAACCCTTCATCGATGGAGAACACGAAATCCCTTTCTCACGGCTGATTCAAAACCCTCCGACAGTACTTTACCAAAACCACTTCATCGTTGCAGATTCAAAATCCTTCGTCCCACCTCCACGAAAGTCGTTGATCGCACGCAATCCTTCCTCCCACAGTGCTTCACCAAATCACAGCAGAACCAACCCCACGGTGGTTGACGAAAAACCCTTCGTCGTTCGTTGGAAGTGGAAAGCATTGAAGTTGGAGGTTAGCTTTTTCGTTTCAAAAGCATTTTGGGGTTTACGGTTTCGATTGGAAAAAAGAAGAAGCAATTTCTTATTCACAACAACAAATATTTGCATGAAAAAAATGCGTATAAAGGATACGAATAGGTCCAATGCCACACAACCTATGGCATCCAAAAGCCATGGCATATCAGCTCTGATGCTTTCCCATTCAGTAGTTCTTATTACACACATGACAAAACAGCAGAGGAGTTAGAATATTGCTTAATTTCATTTTCTCTCTATATTAATTCAAATTTATTTGATGGCAGGACCGAAAGAAAATTGTGAAACAACTTGATGATGAAATAAAGGTACTTGAGTATTCTATCGGTTGCTTCTAGGCCTTACGCAACAAGTAGATTAAATATGAATACTTGGTCAATTTGTCCCGATTTCTTAATTTATTTGGTCTTTTGCTTTTTTTTTCCAAATGTATGGTACTTTGTTAAATAATAATAGAGGAATGTTAGCAATAAGAATTAGGAAAGTACATCTTGTAACAGCATCACTGAGCCAATACCAATGTTTGGACCAAAATTTTCATCTTGTACAACTTTCTTATGGACACTGGCCTTGGCGGTTCCAGATTGATCCTACATAAAAATTAAAGTACTTGTATATTTTCATTTGATATACTTTTGCGTTTTGAGTACAAACACATTACCACTTACCTTGATGGTGATTTTCATATCACCCAATCCGTTGTGCTTGCAGTCCTTAACAATGCATGCCATAAAAGCTAACATATCCTCATCCAACGACTTTTGGGTATGTAGTTTGGCATCTAGTTTGCTTGGGAATTTCATGTCACCATCACCGACCAAACCTGCATTGGATTTTAATAAATAATTTCTTCTAAATTATAATGTAAAACAAAACTGTATGATGTTTATACCATGACACTTGATAAACATTTTCGCTCATTTCCATGGGTTGGAGTTGAAGTCACGTTCGTATGTTGCATCAGCTATTTCCTTCACAAATTCTTGTGTGTTTTTGGCTTCATCTGATTCCCTGTTTAATAAAACTGCTTGCACATTACCAGCTGGACCAGGAATAAGATTGATATTTGAGTTGCACTTTTTGAAAATTGTTTCCATGTTTGAGTCATCAATATCCAATCCCTCCCACGGTTCCATTTGCGCACCTGCATTTGAATGAAAAAAAAGTCATTATGTTAATGGAAATTTATGTAAAAGAAGACAATAAAAAAATGATTTTTGTTTGGAAAATTATACGAACAACGCCATTGCGAGAATTGAAGTAAGAAATTCTTACCTCTTTTATGGTGAAAGGTTTCTCAAGTCAGATATGTTTTCTTCACTTAAAAATTTAATGAAGTGCAACCCTACTTATATCAATTTAAATTACTATGGACAAAATTACCAATTTACCTTAATGCTTACTTCTTGATCACGTTTTCATATCACCCAAACGCGTACTGTTGCATTGTAATAAGTATTGATGTCCCATCCACCCAGCTAGGTCATTCAATGCACGAAGATGCAACCAAGGATATCAATTCATCTCCCACTTATTATGCAACAGTGACTTCGTGCCAACTTCCTATCCACATCCAGTGAAACCTTTTCTGGTTCATTGCATGGAACAATTGCTAAGTCACGCATTTTCTCAGGATTCGGTTCACAATGGTTGTCTTCGACTTCATCTAGACTAACTTTACAAGGGGAAGGTTGAGGTTTTTCGCATTTATTCAAATCTTCACGCAATTTTTTAAGTTTTGCCTCCAAGTCATCAATGCGTCTGTTATTAATTTTCAATTTTTGTTTTGCAGAAATGGGAGATTTTGGGTTGGATTGAACGTCATCAACTTCTTCATCCATCACTCCTCCTTCACGGAGATTCAACGCAATCCTCAAAATAACATTTCTTTTGTGTTCTTTGGTTATAGACCATTCCCAAACAATCTACAAATGAATACATTACTCAAGTATGATTAAAGCTAATGACAAAATATTTAACAACATTGTAAACCACTATAATTGAAGATGGACATTAAAAACCTAATTATTTTGAAATGCAAACTCAATGTTCCCTGTCCTTATGGTCAATGTTGACCGTTCCAAAATTCTGGAGAAACAACAAACCCATTCAACAGGACATAAGGAAAGATGTTCCACAGCCCAAAGCTGCAAAATCAAAACTCCTCCAACTATGCTAATGGCATGCTTATTTTGTTGTTGCACATAAACCCTATATGACAGACTTATGGCATCAATAAGGAAAGTGTAAACGACACCACCCCAATTATAGTTGCTTAGTGATGCAATGTTATCCAACAATTTGAAAGGTAATGCTTTTATTCTACTAGAGGTAGTAGGGAAAAATAAAACAACAAAACACATCAATATATATATATATATATATATATATATATATATATATATATATATATATATATATATATATATATATATATATATATATATATATATCAAATAAA
>Ga0099822_1005597_pt1 | contig 16415 bp, 10 predicted proteins | sample CowpeawhiteBW_FD_76839 | JGI IMG/M metagenome (GOLD analysis project Ga0099822, IMG submission 76839) | Root nodule microbial communities of legume samples collected from California USA - Cow pea white BW | ecosystem: Host-associated > Plants > Roots > Nodule | place: USA: California | collected...
AGAGAGATGGAGGCACAGAAGCACAAAAACAATCTACACAAACAAAACAAACCAAAAAATGAGTTAGAAGCCAAAAAAAATTAATGTTAACGAAGTTGGAATCACTAAGAGTAAGAAAAAAAAAATTAGGGTTTGAGGAGAGCGTTTCAGGCGGCATCAGAGAGGTGGCTAGGGTTTGAGGAGGCAGAAAGGGGGAGAGTGCGATTTGAGTGCGATGGAGAGCGTTTGAGGCAGCGTCAGAGAGATGGAGGCACAGAAGCACAAAAACAATCTACACAAACAAAACAAACCAAAAAATGAGTTAGAAGCCAAAAAAAATTAATGTTAACGAAGTTGGAATCACTGAGAGTAAGAAAAAAAATTAGGGTTTGAGGAGAGTGTTTCAGGCGGTGCCAGAGAGGTGGCTACGGTTTGAGGAGGCAGAAAGAGGGAGAGTGCAATTCGAATGGAGAGGGTTTCATGCGGCACAAAAGTGGAGAGGGTTTGAGTCGAGAGAATCGTGGAGATGGTTTGACGCGGCAGAAATGTCGAATGCATTTGAGAAGGAAGAGAGGTGGACAACATTTGTGGAGTTATAGCGAGAGAGAGCGTTTGAGGCAGTGACAGAGAGGTGGTTAGGGTTTGAGGAGGCAAAGAAGTGGAGAGTGCGTAAAACAGGGTAGGGTTCGAGAGAGGGAAAGTGAAGAGAGGAGGAGAGCGTTAGAGGTGGTAGAGAGGTGGATCGCGTTTGTGGAGGAAGAGCGAAACATTGCGACTGAGGTGGAGGCAGAGAGGTGGCTAGGGTTTGAGGACGCAAAGAAGTGGAGAGTGCGTAAGAGGGCCTGAGAGGGAAAGTGAAGAGAGAGGAAAAATGTGAGTGTGGTGGAAAGTGAGAAAGAGGGCCTGAGAATTCATAAGAAGATGACACATGTCCAAATTACCTTAAGAGGTAAAAAAATTTTGAATTCTGAAACTGTAGAAATTATAAGAAAATGACACGTGTAATTTTTTGCTTTTTGTGATTCTTTGAATTGTATTATAAATAGATTTGATGCAATCAAGTCCTTTTTGTTAGTGGTGGAGTAAGAGCATTAAAGGGGTGCCACGTGTCAAATTTCTTGGAATTTTTTATTTTTATTTTTTAAAATTTTTAATTATTTTTTAAAAATTAAAAATTTGCCATGTGTCAAGCAGACATCGTGCCATGTGGCAGTGAGTGTGATGTGGTAGTGATACTGTCATGTGTCACTATTATACTAGGTGTCATTCTCTCATTCTCAATTTGGTCCCTCTATTTTTATTTTGTCTCAATTTAGTCTCAATTTTTATAAAAGTTGTACGATTTTGTCCCTTTCCAAATTGAAATAAAAAATAATTTTTATATAAATGTTATACGAATATTTTTATTAAATTTGATATTTTTATTCAAATTGATATTTTTATTATATATTTTTGGGTTAAATATGTTTTTGGTCCTTCAACTCTTAGTAAATATTGAAATTAATCCCTCTTAGAAACATTGAACAAATTTAGTCCTCCATCTGTAGAAATACGTGAATTTAGTTCTTTAAACCATATTTTTTTAAGTTTATCCATAGATACCCGCAATACAGATTTTTTTGACATCTCTAATTATTAGTGCACTATTACTTGATTGCTTCCAAGAATTGAGATAAAAAAAAAATAGAGGAACCAAATCAATATTTTTCTATGTTGAACCTATTAAAAATCAAAATAATATAAACACGTACCACTTTTACTTTATTAAAATAAAATAATATGGTAGAAAATACGAATACAATAATGATGATTTGGACTTGTATATTTTTAATCAGTATATAAAAATGATTGATTTGTGTAATCGCTTTTTCTTTATACATTTTTAATTTCTAATAACATTTTTATGACGGTTTATTTATATTTAATGATTGCCTTTTTAAATAATGATTTATTTAAATTTAACTAATCAGTTTTTCAACATTTAATTTAAAAAAAAAAAAAAGAGGGACACACACGCCGGATTGTTTCCCCTAGTTAAAAATAAGTAAAAATAGTTTTTTCTCAGGTTCTTTTATCTCAGATCAAAAGGAGTATTAAAGTTAATAAAACCAAATTCTGATTAAAGAGAAAAATCCAATTTGAAGAACAAGTTAAGCGAAAAATAAACAAGGAATGGCTAGAGACAGCGTCCTCACTCGCGTGGCGACCGGAGCCGCCGTGGGCGGTGCTATTGGCGGCGCAGTCGGTGAGATTATACCTCTCATCCTCTGTTTGGTTATCTCCTTTTCACTAAGCCAAACACCGCACATCTTTCACTCTCTTCTTCGGTTAATCTTGTCGATGTTGAAATTTGGTGCGTTGCATGCAGGTGCCGTTTATGGGACTTATGATGCAATTAGGTATAAGGTATGTGATTCGATGCCTCTATTTATCTAATGACTGAATTGGAAAAGCCAATTTGCCTCTTTTATAATTTGCCTCTCAAAAGGCAATGTTGATGACGGGTAAGGTTTTATTTAATGAAGAATTGAGGGAAAAAAAGTTAGTTTATCTTTCATGAAAGAAATCATATTGGAGCCGAAAGCTATTTCACTGGGACATCAAGTGTGTTTCTGATTTTTTTTTTTTTTTAACTTATCTTAAACCCTAACTAAGTGTAAAATTAATGTTATATGAAGCTGCTGATTTAGGGACTTTGCAACTTATTTAACTAAGTGTCATATTAAGAGAACAGTTCTGATGAGGAATTTAACTGTTTAAGATCAAAGAATAAACAGGAGAAAGGGGGAGAAAGAAAACTTAAGCTTTGATTTTTTCTTCTAGTAGAAGAACTGAATCAGAATGTGGGCAAAATGGAAGACATATTTACTGAATTCCTTTCTCTTCACTTGTGTCTCCATCACCCTTTTCTAATAATGACCGTGGTCCCTAAAACACTTCCCCATCCCAAAGCTTCACTCTGTAATCAAGATGAAATTTAGCATTTGAGAATATCATTTCTTAGTCTACTGGAGTTAGTTTAGCACCAGTTCATTACCTGTAGTTCAGTTAGCTGATGGTAAATAATGTCTCGAATCCCCAATAACAGTTTTAACTGGCGTTAGATTGTAGTTAGGCTTCCTGTATTATAAATATATACTGTAAGCTCAAACTCAGTACCAATTTTACTATTTTCCTCGTTTATCAATCAACAGAAAGTTGTCTAAAATTCTCTGTTTTCCCTAAACTCAGCATGGTCCAGATCGTAGGAAATCACGATGGCTTCTCCCATTCCACCACCTTCCATGTCTGTAGCCTCTTCTTTCCCACTCACTTTTTCTCGTGCATTTTCTTAAAAACTCAATGGAGATAATTTTCTTCTTTGCCTTAAACAAATTGTCAGTTATTATTAAAAGCCACAGGCTTGTCTTGTTCATCCTAAAACTCCACCGCACCTTCTCACTGGACATGATTGCTACACGAGAGCTCTTAATTCTGAATACCTAGCTTTTGAACAAGATCAGTTATTCTTGTCGTGGCTTCAATCTACCTGTTGCAAGCACAAACTCAGTACCAATTGTTTATTTTTCATATTTCTAATGTACATGAAGTCCTCTAAAACTCCCTCTATGTTTTCTTTGAACTCAAAGTAAGAGCCATATCTTGTACTCCTTATAGATCTTCCTTCAGTAATTTCTTGACATAAATGATTCAAGCTATATTTTATCATCCTTTACAGTAAAGCCCTTTCTTGTTGAGTTCATTTTGTATTTCTGCATCAACGTATTTCTTCAACTCCTCATTGGCTTTCCAAAGTACTTTGGCTCTGGCTATTGTAGATTCTATCCCCGAACCTTCTGTTTGGGTTGATTTCTCCCAGTTTCCTATAGCGCAATCTATATATTGATGTTTTGGATGACTGATAACTTCTAAATGCGACCCTTTCTAAATGCAATCTATATATCCAGTTCTTATTATCTTTTCACATAGCATAATTCATCATCTTTGGTAAAGAATCTGCCCAGCACCTTTAAATGTAGCCCTGACCTCTTCCTTCAATCCATTAAGAAAAACACTCCCATGAGATATTCAGGATCAGTACTTTGCGTGGGTCTTGTGTAATGCTCACATTGCTCATGGTATCCTTCGCAAGTGTTGTGAGGCCCATTGTCATAGGGAAAATGTGGAGATGATAAGGTGATATTACCTTTCCTAAAAGATAAAATTCATCTTGTATTGGGATTTCCTTATAAAAAAAAACAAATTGCTTAGATTGTAAAATTATGCCTATTAGTATTATTTGTATAGTGTGTTTGGACAGGGAATTTGAAAAGGGCAATTAATCTTTATAGAGAATTTGAAATGTTTTATAACAAGTCATTTTTTCTCATATTGATTTACAATGTCGAAGAAAAGACACGGATAGTATATTCTATGATGTACAGATACGATACGTATCAGATACATATGCATATTTTGAAATTAATAGGACATGATACGTAATACATGCATATTGAAAATGTACAAATTGAAAATGTACAAAAAATTCTTAGAAACATGATAAATATATGATTACTATTGTGTATATCCAAATTAAAATCAACTGTATTAAAAATTTTCAACATAAAAATTTATAAATTATTATCATCATAAAAGTATTATTAGTTTATGTATTAGATACTTTATTGACAAGTATCGGTAAAATATCTTAAAATATCGGATACGGGAATCATGATACAAATTGAAGTATCGGTGCATATTTTCAAGTTCAAGTTGTGGGTGTAGTTGAGTGTATGCAATTATGATATTAGAAAATATCTTACCATTTAACTATTTTAGGGGCTCCTCAGTCCTTTTTTGCATTTGTATCTAATATTCAATATTCAGTCTTGGACTACCTGTCAGTCATATGCATGCTCCAGCCGCGAGGCATTTAAATTAAAGCATTTATCTATTTATCGTCTGTTGGCATATATATATCTACACATAAATTCAACTGTTTGTCTGGTTATCTTGGGAGTGCAATTGTTTGTATTTCTGAGTTGATGTAGCTTCCGTGGTTTAGCTTCTTATATTTGATGTTGAAACCTTGCAGGTTCCTGGATTCCTCAAGATAAGGCATATTGGACAGACAACTCTAGGGAGTGCAGCTGTATTTAGCCTGTTCCTTGCAGCAGGAACCTTGATACGATCTCACTAGTTTGTGCAGTCATGGTGACGTGATTTCTTACAATTTTAGCCAACAGAAAAAAAAAAAAGTCATGTAACCTCACAGTCTGTAATCTTTTGAGTGTTGGAATTAAATAAAGATTTTTTTAAATAAACTGACTTCATATAATTAATTGACTTCATATTTTATTATCCATGCTAATGTCAAGAAACTTTCTCTATGTAGTGTTAATATTGATATCTAGATCTACCAATTCCTAATTATGAAATTTTGCATTTAAAATTATTGTTTAATTACTTATATGTATAAACCTCACCTTTTTAGTCTTCATACTTAAAAATGTGCATATAGAGCTTAAAGTTCTGTTCTAGGGTTTTAATGTGTTCAATGCTAATATAGGATTTGCGAAATGTGGGTCAGAGGCATTATAATTCCTTAGGGCCTGTTTTCATGCGAAAAAAAAAAAATACTGTAGTAGCATAATGGAAAGCGATGAAGGGGAGAAACAATTGTTCTTTTTTGGGTAAAGGTAGCAATGAAAAGACGAATAATTGCGATATTACTATATAAATCGATCTCTTTCTTTTTGAAGAGATTTGAGGGATAAATATGACAAATTACTACAGTATTCTTATTTTCATGTTATTATATGTAAAAAAAAAATCACGTCGCTGCTGCACTCATAGGCATGGACTCGAGGTCTGCGAATAAGATTCGTGATGCATACATTTATATCTGATTCTAGCTTTCCACTTACCACATTTGTATTCGGTTACAAATGGTTAAGTATCCGGATACATGTTACTTGTATCCGATTCTACATTACATTTGTATCCCATGTTTATCTTTTTTTAAATTAAATATTAAATTTTCTAAATTAAATATATTTTAATATTATTTTTTCAATTCATAAATATTTATAATATTTTTAGTTATGAAAATAACATATGAAAAACTAATTACAATTTATCTAAATATCATTTAATTATACTTTTTTAACACCAAGAACAATCAGGTCATTCTATATTTTTATCTATTAAATTTAATTTTTTTTAATTACATCAGTTAAATCTTTTACAAACTTTCACGAAAATTACTCTTAAATCTACCCCACTATCACTCCCAAATCCATAAAAAAAATAACATAAATATCATCTTCTAATTAACCCAAATCAATATTTCTCTCCCTCAAGTCATCAACCGCGTAAGAATACACCTTTATTGTTAACTATACAAATTTCCCTAGAGTATCTAATCATGTCTTGTTCATATAGTATCGTACCTTTAATACTTTTTCTCACACTGAAGCATGTATATCACATGAATCAAGTGTGTTACGGATAGAGAAAACTTTATTATATCTCCGGTTATTTTGATTAATTTTGATTAAGTGTTTACAAAATAAAGTATAATATATGAAGGCAATCTGTATTTTAGCATTAGATCATGACATATAAAAGTACTTCTGGCATCACTATGTTTGATGAGTTTAGACAGATGATAAAGATACATGATCTTAAAGTATAATTCAAATATTATAAATATTTATTTTACGTTCTAGAGAATGTTCGTTATAATCGTCTTAAAAAATATTTCTTAAAAACTTCTTTACCCTAAAGATATCTTGAAGAAAGTATAAATGATGTTCTATTTTGTTTAAAGTATAATTCAAATATTATAAATATTTATTTTACGTCTATGATGTACATATATGATACGTGTATCAAATATGACACGTATCCAATACGTCGATACGTTTATTTTCAAAATAATAGGATACAATACCTGATAGATACCTGATATATGAAAATTGAAAAATATACAATAATTCTTAAAAACATAATAAATATATGTTTTTGTGTGAATCAAAATTAAAATTATATGTACTAAAGTTGTCAACATAACAAATATAAATTATTCTCATCATAAAAGTACTATTTAAAGAAAACTCTTAAATAATGATCAATTTTAGTAACTAAAAATATGTTAGAGACCAATTTATATTTTGATAGTCAAAATCTGGCAGCTAATTTTAATGACCAATTTAGAAACCAATTCATAATTGAAACTATTTTAATTATCAATTTAGAAGCCAATTATAATTCATTGATAAGTATCAATAAAGTATTCGAAAGTATCGGACACGATAAGTGTTGGATACGGATACGTAATCCAGGTTGAAGTATCGGTGCATCATACTTTTACATTATAGAGAATGTTCGTTCTAATCGGTCTTACAAAAGTATTTCTTAAAAACTTTTCTACCTTAAAGATATACTGAAGAAAGTATAAATGATTTTTCTATTTTTTTTTAAGTATAATTCAAATATTATAAATATTTATTTACATTATAGAGAATGTTCGAATATTTCTAAAAAACTTCCCTACCTTAAAGATATCTCGAAGAAAGTAATGGTTTTCTATTTTATTTAAAATATAATTCAAATATTATAAATATTTATTGTACGTTATAAAGAATGTTTGTTTTCTAATCGGTCTTAAAAGAATATTTCTTAAAACTTCTAAAAGTATAAATGGTTTTCTATTTTGTTTAAAGACTAGATATACAATTAATGTTACATGAAAATGAAAAGTAGTTAATGCATGCGTGAATGTGGACACATGCAACAAATTCAATGTCTTAATGATTAGAAAAAGATTTCCAACAGTTTTTTCTTGAAATTGTGTACAGAACAAACTAATAAAGTTTTGAACAACCCTCCATAAAGATAGAATCTCAGCTTGTAAAATCTACCTCGTTAACAAAAGATTATTGTGTTCTTTAACTACCTAGAAAAGTAAATTTCATCTTATATATGTCATACGATATAACACCTCTTTTAATAAGTAAGTTTCCTACCATTTAATCACATTTTCTTGTAATTTAGAGTTTTAGTTAGAAGTAATTTTGTTTCAAATAATATTCAGTTTTAATATAAAATAGTTGTACTACAATAAATAGTTAGTTTTAGTTATAGGAAATTAAATGTTCTATTTGATGATATATATATATATATATCAACTAGAATATGCATAATAAATTAGACATGTTGCATTAATTCTTGTTTTTGTTTTTTTTTTAATTATTAACTCTGAACTTCTAAAATTAATATATTTATTTGGAACGCTCCAGCTGTATTTAATACTATAGAGGATTTATTATTTTATCAATGAATGGCATTATAGAGTAGTATAATTTTATTATTATTTTTTACTGTATTTACGTGTTTCGGGTGTAGGGTCAAGCACCTACTATCAACACTCAAATTACTCGCAAGTCCTTTTGTTCTGTATTCTCCTTAGCTAGCTGGTCAGATGCTCTGTTTAGTTCAATCCTTCTCTTCCTTCGTTCGGCCAGTCGGATGATCGGGGTACCAGTCTAAAAGACTCTGATGCTTAAGTTAGTTTAAGGTTGATCGGCAGATAGTAATAAATGTTGTAATAAATGTAGTTTTCAGATCCTTACCAACCTACCTTGGGCCTCTATTTATAGTTTTCGGTATGGGTCCATGATTAGGGTTTCTTAATCATGGTCTAATTACTTTTTAAACTTGATTACTAACTTGTATTATCTTAATTTACTTTTAACTTACTGATCCAGGTTTTGGTGTGGCTGCCTGACCGAAGGGTCGTGCGTCTTGTCGGTTGTCCTTATGAATGAGGGTCTCCACAGAGGTGGAGACAAAGTGCAATTGGAAATGAACACGAGGGGTGTTTAGTCCGGCTGACCGACGGGTAGTCGATTTAGTGTGTTCAAAGCTGAGACTTCATCCTGAGAACGGGGGGAGCCTTGGTCGCAAGCTCCCCTTAAATCACTCCGGAGATATCGCTACATCAACGTCCCAAGGTGAGGTCCGCTTGTAGCGGGCGGCCTACGGCCGCTTAACCTTGGTCCGCCTGATCGATGGGCCATACAGTACATTACGTAATTTAGAAATTGGTTTTTAGTTGTTTATTAATGTCTCGGATAAAAATTCTTTTAAAATGATTAAAACTTATTATATGTCGGATAGGATAGTATGACTAAAATGTGTCGGGCGGGTCCGATAACCCTAAAAGATCGGGCAGGTAGGATGCCTTAGAGGTGTCGCACGGGCTCGAAGACATAGATGTGTCGGGCCAGTCAGCGAATTGACTAGTACGAGCTCGACTGACCCGACAACCCGTACGGGCTCGACCGACCAACAACTCAAACAAGTCTGACTAGCCCAACAACTCATACGGGCACGCCCGACCTGTTGACCCGACAAGCCTGACTTGCCTAACAACCTAGATGGGCCTGCTAGCTCGACCACCAAAATGGGCCCGACGACCTTGATGGCCCTGATTGGCCCGACGACCTAGACAGGCCCGACTGGCTTGACGGCCTAGACAAGCTCGACCACCCCGATGACCCGAACGGTACTGATTGGCCTAACAATCTAGTCAGGTCGGGCGGCCCAGTGACACAAACTGATCGAGCAGGCTCGATGACACAAACAGGTCCAATGACCCAGATGGGTCAGGCGAGCCCGACGACCTAGTGGGGCTATGTGAGGCCAATGACCCAAATGAACCAGGTCGGATTGACCCATCTAGGTTCTCGAGTCCATTTCCAAATTTATCATGAACTCAAAACATAATTAAGCTTAAAATAAATATTGTTAAAATGAAATTTTATCTCACAAGAAATTCAATTGTTTTATCCAAACAAGAAATTTAAATGTAAGATATTTTAATTTCTTTATCCAAACAAGTTATTTAGAAAATGAAGGAAATTTAATTGCAAGTAATTCAAATACAATGCATTTTAATTTCTCAACATTGTTGAAATGCTTCATCCAAACACAAGATAAAAGAATAGGTTTTATTGTATATAAACTTGTTTTGTATCCTCCATTACCCAACATCCACAATATCTTCTATCTGTCATAGTTGAAGGAAGTGTGTGTATGTGAAAATATGTATAAAAAAAGGTTGAATTGTGTTTTGTGATTTTCTAAAACATTTCGCAAAGTTTTGTAAAGTTCATTTTCACAAATATCCTCTTCCTAAATTAGTTATAGTTTAATAATATCCATCATAAAAAGAAATGAGTATGGTTGAGAAAAAACATTGTTCATTTGTTCACTTCATAATCAACACAACCAAAGTTTCACTATTATAGACTACCACTACAAGCGACAAAACATTTATTATTTAGACCTCTCGTAGTTAAACACGAATATTATTTGAAACACCATTACTCCTGATTAAATTGAGTACTATTTAAGACATAGTCAATATTAACTAATATTGGATATTCATCAAAACTAGGGATGGCAAAAGAATTCGCCTCTGCGGGTAGTGGGTAGCTGGTAATTTAATACATGTTTCTTAATGGGTCTGGGTCGGGTATCATACTACTCGTACCCACGGGTACCCACTACCCGTTAAGAAAATGAAATTACATATTTATTCATGTTAGGTTATAAGATATTAGGTTGATGCTGAAGTTTATTTATTTTTTTGGCTCACTGTTGCCATCCAAGTGCTCTGGGATTTTCGAACAGGTAAACCCATGTTTCTTCTTTCATTTTCTCTCTTACACACTTAACATTCATCTCCAAAAATTGTTCTTTCTCCCTCTACAACTCCGTTTTTACTCAACAACCCTTTTGGGGTATTATCCCTTTTGTTAACCCATTTTCCTTTCACTCTCTGCTTCCAGTTTTCTCGTGCTGAATCTTCCAAAGATTGTCCTCCAATCCTTCAAATTTCGGGTCAAGCTTCAAAAGGGGTATGTTTTTTATCTCTTATTTTAGTTCTAGGTTAATACATGAACTTGAACTACTCATGACTCCAATTATTTCTTATTGAATAAATTGAACTATCCAATTATTTTTTTCCTGTCTGATTAAGGTCATTTCTGGATCTGGAGAATTAAGAAATATTTTTTTTTAAATTGGAAGTTGTGATAAGAGCTAAAAAATGACACTGATTAACCACCAAAAATAAGGCCATTAAAACTTGAAAACTTGTCTTCAAATGAAACTTTAAGACATAATTTTCTTTCTTTCTAGAGATATTAAAACCTCACACCACAGAATATGATACTTAAATCAATATCAATATATAATGACAAAGGAAGGGCCTGATTAAAAAATTGATTAAGACATTATCAATTTAAGATAAGATAAGAAAAGAAATAGAAAAAAAGTATGTAATAAATATAAACATATTTAAGATGTCTATGAATCATTTTTCTTCATGAATTAGTGAATGGAAGGGCCTAAAGCATAAGCCATGATCATGTAAAGGGGATAGACTATAAAAAATACGTGAACCTTGCAGACAATATATATTTCCAAAATTAAGTCTTTCAAATGACTAAGAAAACTTATGAATTCACGTGCACCTAGTTTTTTCACTATTTCAATTCAAGTTTCATTCATCTTTTATGCATGAATGATTCTTTCAATTAGAAGTAAATGTCAAATCACATTTTCCATCACACTTAAGGCATGTAAAGTAGAAATTCATACTTTATTACTCATTCATATTTTATTTTACAAGCTCTTTGTATTTTTATACAAGTTATTATTACAATAGAAGATATATTTGATCTCTACAACATAAAAAATGTGAGAAAAAATAAATGTTTAGTTCAATAAATTTGAAAACAATCCCTAGAAGTAAAAAAGCTTCAGTGAAGTATTTACATAAAGAGATGTGTGGGGGCATATGCATGAATGATTAGAATTTTTATGGTGGCGGTATTCCCAAAGCTTCAGTGAAGTATTCCAAAACTTTCTTCTATATATGGTGGCAGTAATTAATGATTAGAATTTTTCGTTCCATGGCATTTAAATTTTGCCATAATCATGTCACATGAATGATTATATTAAACATGAATAAGTCTTTTTTCTTATTCAAAATTTAATTTTTTGTTGTGTTTTAATATTTATTGAATGTCTAATCAAGATACATTTTTCCCTATGGATGATGGCCAACAAGGAATATTTGTAGAACCAAATGCAAATGTAGGAGATTCAAATCAAAATGATGTTCCTATAGATTCAATTCCAGGAGAAATTGAAAGTTCAACTCCAACCGTTAATTCAAGAAGATTATTATCAGATATTTGGAATCACTTTAAGAGACAAAAGGTAGATGGAAAATGGAAAGCGATATGCAATTATTGCGCCAAAAGTCTTTTAGGTGACACAAAGTAAGGTACATCACATTTGAGAAGCCATTTCAAGAGTTGTAAGCTTCAAACAACACGTGACATCAGACAATCTTTTCTAAAAACTCATAAAGAAAGTGGTGAAACCGTAGTTGTTGGCAACTATGTGTTCAATAAACAAACAGTTAGAGATGCACTCTGTAAGATGATAATTCTACTTAAGTATCCAATGTCAATGGTTGATCATATATGCTTTAAATAATTTTTTGATGTTGTTCAACCTCTATTCAAGGTGATTTCTCGAAACACCTTAAAAAAAGATATTATGAAGGATTACAATGCAAGAAAAAGAGAAGATGAAATTAATGTTGTCAAGGATTCAAAGTCCAGTTGCAATTACCACTAATATGTGGATTGCTACTAATCAAAATAGAGGCTACATGACTATAACAACTCATTTTATTGATGATTTATGGAGGCTACAAAGTCAACGTGTGAGGTAATAACATTATACTCTATTTTAATTATAATTTTCATATTAACTTTGTTCTTCTTGACTAGATTAATGAAATTTGTCTTTCAAATATAGGTTTATGTATGTGCTTGCTTCTCATACTAGTAAAGTTCTTCCTGAATTGTTGGTTGAATGTTTAATGGATTGGAATATAGATAAAAAAGTTTCTACTTTGACAGTTGATAATTGCACTACAAATGATGTTATGATTGATCACATTTTAGATAAGATCTCATGTAGGATGTTGTGCACATATATTGAATTTGATTGTGAAGGATGGTTTGTCCATAATTGCTAATGTCATTGAAAAGATTAGAGATAATGCTAATTTTTGGACAACTACACCTAAAAGAGAAGAGAAATCTATAGAGACATGTGCTCAATTGAATATTCTATTCAAAAGAAAATTAGTTGTTGATTGTATAACTAGGTGGAATTCTACATTTTTAATGCTTCAAGCAGCCATACAATACAAGGAAGTATTTGATCGTTTATCACAATAAGAGATTAAATATAAAGCTTTGCCCAATGCATATGATTGGCAAATGGTAAATGAAATTTGTCAAAAGTTGGAAATATTTTATGATGTGACACTCTTGTTTTCTGGTACTTATCCAATTACCAACATTTTCTTCCAAAGGTATGTCAAATTAAGTTGCCTTTGATGGAATGGCTCAACTCTTCCAATTCTATTATTCATCAAATGGCTACATCTATGGTTTTAAAGTTTGATAAGTATTGGGGTGTGATAAGTGGAGTGATGGCTAAAGGTATGTGTTAGACCCCAGGTATAAAATTGATTTGTTGGATTATTTTTCCCTCAGAAATATGGTGATCAATCTTATTGTGAAATTGAAAAGGTAAAGATTCTTTTTAAGGACTTGGTAAGAGAGTATGAAATAAACATGAAAGGTAAGAAGTTGGTTTCTTCATGTCAAAATCCAAATATAAATATATGTCAAAGTGTTGATGGAAGAAAAGATGCTTGGAGGAGAGATTTTGCAAAACATCAGATTGCAAAGAAAAGTGAACCATCAAATTATAAGTTGGAACTTGACTATTACTTGGAGAAACCGACACTACCTGATTCACATGAAGAATTTGACATTTTAATTTGGTGGAAGGCTAATGGGTTAAAATATCCAATTTTTCAAATGATTGCAAGAGATTTTCTAGATATTCCTATCTCAACAGTTGCTTATGAGTCTTCTTTTAGTACTGGTGGTCGATTTCTTACTCCATATCGTAGTAGATTACACCCAGACACCTTAGAGGCATTGATGTGTGTTCAAGATTGGCTATTGGACTGACATAGAAGGTAATTAAATTAGCACTTCAAATAACATATTTATATTCATTCAAATGATTGGTCATGACAAATGAATTGATTTTCTTTTTCAGGTTCTTCAAAACTGAAAGTGGACAAGATGAAGCTTAATACAATACTAGAGGAGATAATTGATGATGATGTTAGTAGTTTTCTTTTTAATATTAGATTGTTATTTTTAGAAGAATTAACTTTTAAATTTCTTATGATAAAATAAAATAAAATTCAATTCAAATTACTAAATTACTAAGGTAAATCTATAAGATTCAAATAAGTGATGAAAATATTCCGAAAAAAAAAAAGGGATTAATAGAGCAAAAGAACGGAGAATATCAATAAAGTTAATATCCTTTTATTTGTAAATTCATAAGTATTTATTATTATATTGGTGAATATGCTGCAATAATAAAACTATATAATTTTGTTTTGCTTATTATATTCTTGTTTAAATTCAGATAATTTATTCTTTATTCGTCATTTGTTTAATAACCTACTATCATTATACCAATATAGATGCAGGTTAACAGGTATAGATGAACATAAATAACATGGTTTTTTTTTTTGCTTTATTTTACCTTGAGAAGAAATATATTTATGTGTACATATAAGTTACCGTCTATTTTGAAACACTTTTACAGGCAATAATTTTTGTTTGAGAATTATCTATAATTTTAGTTCTTATATTTAATAAAATTCACAATTTTGGTCTCTGTTTCTTTTTTTTTTTTGCAATTTAGTTTCTTAATTTTATATTAGTATAGTCCCTACTTTATATATATTTTTTTATTATTCATAGATTTGTTCAATTTTCTTTAGCCTTTTGTTACTTCGTGGGCGGGCGATACAGAGCAATAATTCGTTTACAAAATTAAAAACAGTTGATGCAACAAAATCTTATCATGAAATTAATTTGATAAAGATTTAGTATATCTGATAATGATTCAATAAATAGGTAAATATATGTAGTTTAGGAATATAAAGTTGACTGTGTCACAATAATTTGTTTCGTTGTTAACTAATTAAATTTTACATTTTATATAATATTTAATATATGGATAACTAATTTTTTTCCTTATGTAAAACCTTTTCTTAAATATATATAAATTTTTTTTCTCGAATAAAAAAAAACAAAATAGTCTCTCTATAGTTGAAATTTTGAATTATATTACTTTTGTCATTCAATCAAATGCTATTTAAACCACTTCTTAACTTTAGAAAATACAATCAACGCCATTTAGAGGACAAAAGTAGTGCATCATAATTAAATTAACTATTTTTTATTTACACGTTAAAATTAATATTTCATCTACTTTAATGTATTGAATTAGAGAATTACCGTACATGGCAAGGTATTTTTTAAAATTTAAATAAAATTTCCGTATAAACCTTAAATGTATATATCATATTTACTTTTCATTTAAATAGAATTATGAATATAAAACCAAGTAGAATAGTTTCTCACTCCAATGCTTTGTTCTCACTTCTTTCAAAGTGTTCTTTAATCAAATAATAATTTTTTATGATTTTTAACATATTCGGATAAATTTATTTTAAAAAGTAAAATATAAAAGGATGGGAGTTTTCTGTCTTTTTAAGAAAACAGCTGGAATTATTTTTCATAGAAAATAAATGCGCTAAAAGAAATAAAAAGTGATTTTAAATATATAAAGAAGAAGAAGAAGAAGCTATTCTTCTTTACCATAAATAATTACATTTACCTTGTATTATATAAAGATCAATTTTTACTCACCATATTTTGTTAGTATTGGCAAAACCCCATGTCATATTCCACTTATTTGTTATATTTTAAAAAGAAAAATATCTGAAATTATTATTAAATATTTTAATTAAAAATTATAAAAAATAAACTTTTTAAAACATATTCGAATTTATTATATCTCTTTGCAGCACACATCAAAGACCCAGTCACATGCTAGCACCTTTTCATAGTCTCATCTAGAACGTTAATTTAACGATATGTAGATCCAACGGTGAGAGGTATTTTTTTCTTTCCTAAATATATGATGGTCTTTTCCCATCCTAGTTTTCATCTGGAGAAAATTATAAAAATCAATTACTAAAATTAGGACATATCTTTGTACTAATATAGTGATTCGAATATAAAATATAAAAGCTAAATTCAAATTAAAATATTACCTACTTTATACTATCTATAAATAGGTTATATCTAATAAAATAAGTATTTTTTTTCTAACAAACCAGTTATATATATATATATATATATATATATATATATATATATATATATATATATATATATATATATATATATATAAAT